>Ga0114946_10002766_pt1 | contig 11993 bp, 10 predicted proteins | sample WalLakDeSediment_FD_88676 | JGI IMG/M metagenome (GOLD analysis project Ga0114946, IMG submission 88676) | Lake sediment microbial communities from Walker lake, Nevada to study Microbial Dark Matter (Phase II) - Walker Lake 11/02/13 Deep Sediment | ecosystem: Environmental > Aquatic >...
AGCGCGCATTGGTGCTGGAGGCCCATCATACGACCCATATCGAAGGGACGCGGCTGACCTTGGATCAGGCAGAGCGACTCCTCGCAGGCAATCTTGTCCCCGAGGCCGACCCCGACGATGCCAGAGAACTCCTGAATTACCGGAAGGCCTTTGATTTCGTCTCAGAATTCCTTGCCAGCGGAGACCGTCTAGACGCCCCAGGCGCTCTGCACCACATCGTTGTGCAGGGAATCAATCGGAGAAAAATTTTTCTTGATGACCGCGACCGGGTTGATTTCTTGGATCGGCTCGCCAATATCCTGTCCGATTCCCGACCGTCTTGTTTTGCATGGTCTTTGATGGCCACGCATTGCCATTTGTTATTGAGTGCAATCCTCTTCATAACCGCTCTCGGTTTTAAGACGCACGGGGGATCAAGTGGTTGTCGAAAAAGCCTTTTTTACAAACTGGTTTTGCCTTGTGTTATACGGCCGGTATAGAGACACTCGGAGCGAAGACGCCGACCAACGATCTTTTCAACCATCGCACCGATCTTGAGCACGGCATCAACATCCAACCCTGTTTCAAATCGCATTTCGTCTAAGAAAACCGTCAAGTCCTCGGTGGCCACCAGTCCAGATATGCCGGGGTCTTTATGATAATATGCCCCCGTGCCGGCTACCGGAACGCCGTCTACAAAATTGGCCGGCTGGCCTCCCAGTCCCCCCATGGTTGATTCGAAATGGGTGATGCCGGCCTGGAGGGCGGCCAGCACATTGGCCAACCCCCACCCACGCATCGAATGAAAATGGGCGATATGTTTATCCGGATCTGGAACGGCATCCAGCGCCAAAGAAAAATAATCATGCACCTGGTCCGGTGTGGCCGACCCATCGTGGTCGGCGTGTTCGATTTCGTCAGCGCCGATCCCCAACCAGCGCCGAGTGAAAGCAACAGCGGTTTTCATATTTGTCTGGCCTGCCCTTGGGTATCCCCAGATGGAATTTATGACTCCGCATACTTTTAAACCAGAATCCTTTGCATGCCGAATGCACCCCTCGGACATCCGCCAATAATCGTCAATGGTCATGCCGGAATTATTGTATTGATAGGCTTCACTTACTGAAATCACCAAAAGAATCCGGTCCGGGCCGAAGCCCGCCTGGCGCGCTGCAACGGCGCGGTCCACCGCGGCCTTGTTAATTGTGATGGCCGAAAGCTCAATTGACGGCAGGCAACGAGCGATTGATCGCTGTGTTCGGATCAAACGCAACAATTCCTCGGCGTCGGCAAACTGCGGCAGGCGTTTGGGATTGGCGAAATTGGTTACTTCTATGCGCCGAAAACCGGCGAGGATCAATTGCTCCACGATCCACAATTTGGCGCTGGTGGGAATCAGGCGTTCTTCGCGTTGGAAGCCCTCCCGCACGGTGGTGTCACCGACGGCGACCTGTTTGGGACGAACCAGTTGACTCATGAACAAGCACGCTCCTCGCTATTGTTGGTTGCGCCGGCAATGCTATGCTGCGTTGTAAGACGATGAGACATCAATCGTCATAGAAATTGGCTTCGACTCCGGCTTAAGCATTAGATCGGTTTCCCGCGGAAGCAGACCCGGCATGGTGGTCGGGGCCATCTGGCCGCCGGTCATCCCGTAGACAGCGTTGTTGACAAAAATGGTGGTGAATTTTTCCCCGCGGTTGGCCGCGTGGATGATCTCGCCCATTCCGATACTAGCCAGGTCCCCGTCTCCCTGATAGGTATACACCATCAAGTCGGGCCGAACCCTCTTTATTCCCGTGGCGACGGCTGGCGCGCGGCCGTGGGCGGCCTCCTGAAAATCAAAGTTGAAGTAATTGTAAGCCAGCACCGCGCATCCCACTGGAGCGACACCAACCGTATGCCCTTGAATGTTCAATTCGTCGATCACCTCGCCAATCAGGCGGTGGATCACGCCATGGGTGCATCCCGGACAATAATGCGTGGGAAGATCGGCCAATGCTTGAGGCCTCGTGAAAAACTTCGCCATCTTTACTCTCCTATCCGCGCTCAAGTTTTATCTATATCCGCGATTATTTTTTCGACCACGCCGGCTACCTCTACCGGCGTCGGCACCTCTCCGCCGCACTTTCCGTACCAGCTTACCGGTTTGTGTCTTCCCACCGCTCGTTTCACATCCTCGACCATCTGCCCCATGTTCATCTCGACACTGAGGACGGCCTTGCAACAAGAGCGATCGGCGGCTGTCGCGATCTGGTCTTCCGGAAAGGGAAACAAGGTAATCGGCCGCAGCAGAGCCGTTTCAATCCCTTTGGCCCTGAGCATATCCACAACTGTTCGGCACACGCGGCTCATGGTGCCGAAGCTGACGATCAGGACTTGGTAATCTCTTTCGGCGTTATACATCTCCCACCGCATATCTTCACGGGCCATGCGCTCGTACTTGGCTTTGAGGTTCAGATTGTGCCTGTTCAGAACGGCGGGGTCCAGGTGCAGGGACTTTACCAGGTTGGGGGTGTCACCTCCGCGGGCCGACATTCCGGTCGTCGCCCATTCGTTCTTGTTTTCCATGGTCATGTCGTTATGCTCCTTGAAAGATACCGGTTCCATCATCTGTCCGATGAGGCCGTCTCCAAGCACCATGACCGGATTGCGGTATTTATCCGCCAGCTTGAAGGCGTCGGCCATCATATCCGCCGCTTCCTGTACGCTGGCCGGCGCCAGCACAAGCATCCGGCAGTCTCCGTGCCCGACACCCTTGACTGCCTGAAAATAATCGGCCTGGGAGGGCAGGATGCCGCCCAGACCTGGACCGCCGCGCATGATGTTGACGAAAACAGCCGGTAACTGGGCGCCCACCAGGTAGCTGATACCCTCGCTCATCAGGCTGATGCCGGGGCTTGAAGAGGATGTGAAGGCCCTGGCTCCGCAACCGGCGGCGCCGTAAAGCATGTAGACCACGGCGATCTCGCTTTCCGCTTGCAGAAACATGCCGCCCGCTTCGGGCAAGCGGCGGGCAAGATATTCGCCGATTTCGGACTGAGGCGTTATCGGATAGGCAAAATAGTTGAGGCATCCGGCCCTGACGGCGGCTTCGGCAATGGCTTCATTGCCCTTCATCAGTACTTTGGCCATAAACGGGCTTTCCTTTCCTTGGTATTTGTTGGCGACTCAAACCGCACGGTTCGAAGCAAGACAGCCATTCTCCTCTATGGTCAAAGCCACATCTGGACACATGGTGCAGCACAGCGCGCAGTATACGCACCTTTCCGGGTATGCACGGGCGACCGGGAAATAGCCATTGGGGTTCACCTGCGCGGACATCTCCAGAATGCCTTGCGGACAAACGGCGACACACAACGCGCAGCCTTTGCAGCGCTGCGCATCGATTCGGTACTCGGTGGTCATTGGTTCGGATTTCCTTTCTGTTTTGGTATGAGAATGATCGAATTACAAAAAAGTATTTTGACGACTCGGTAACCGAAGTCTGTTTTCAGCCGGGTCAGCGCGGGCAGGCCGATGCGCTTGCCTGTTTCATTCCGCACAGGATGCGGGTACAACACCTGGAAGGGCATACGCGGCGCTTATGCCGGAACCTCATCCCCGACCCTCGGCAAGTTCCTCGCGGCTGTTTTTGATGCGGTAATAGTCTTGAATGGGATAAACGCCCATCGCCTCCCGCTTCAAGCTCGAGATCGCCTGCAGCGATGCATCGGCGCCATGGATGGTGGTAGTGTAGGGAACATTGGAGGCCAGCGCGGCCCGGCGAATAGCATAGCCATCCCTGAGCGGTCCGCTTTCACCAGCGGTGTTGACGACCAGTTGGACCATCTTGTTTTTGATCGCATCCACCACATGGGGCCGGCCCATGGACACCTTTTTGATGGTTTGGCATTGAACACCGTGTTGCAATAGAAAACGGGCGGTGCCATCCGTGGACAAAATGTCGAAGCCCATTGACCGAAACCCGGCGGCAATGGCCACCGCCGAGGGTTTGTCCTTATCCGCCACGCTGATGAAGACGGTCCCCGACGTGGGCAGGCGCTGGCCCGCGCCCAGTTGGGCCTTGGCATAGGCGGTGCCGAAATCCGAGGCGATTCCCATAACTTCCCCGGTGGACTTCATCTCCGGCCCCAAAAGCAGATCCACCCCCGGCAGCTTGCCGAAGGGGAAGACCGACTCTTTGACACTGATATGCCGGGGAAAAGGCAAATCCCCGTGGATGCCCATTTCTGGCAACGAACGGCCCAGCATCGCCTTGGCGGCGACCTTGGCCAGCGCCACCCCCGTGGCCTTGCTCACAAAAGGAACGGTGCGCGAGGCGCGTGGATTGACCTCCAGTACGAACAGCTTGTCATTGTGTACGGCGTATTGCACGTTCATCAGCCCCACCACCCGCAACTCGGCGGCCATGACGCGGGTGGCGGCGCGGATTTCCTCGAGGACGGTGTCGCCCAACGTGCGGGGCGGCAGCACGCAGGCCGAGTCGCCGGAGTGAATCCCGGCCGCCTCAATATGCTCCATGATGCCCGCGATACAGGTGTTCGCGCCGTCCGACACCGCGTCCACATCCACCTCCAGGGCGTTTTCCAGGAATTTGTCGATGAGCACGGGGTGTCCGGGTGACGCTTCCAGGGCCAGCCGGACAAAGGTTTCCAGTTCAGATGGATCGAACACAATTTTCATGGCCCTGCCGCCGAGCACATAGGAGGGTCGTACCAGCACCGGGAAGCCAATGGCTCTGGCCGCGGCGGCCGCCTCCCGCACCGTGAGCACCGCCTCGCTGGCCGGTTGGCGCAGGCCCAATTGTTGCAGAAAGACCCTGAAAAACGCCCGGTCCTCGGCCCGGGCGATATCCTGCGGATGGGTGCCCAGAATGGGCGCGCCCGCCCGTTGCAGTGGCAGGGCGAGGTTCAACGGCGTCTGACCGCCGAACTGGACAATAACGCCCATGGGCTTTTCTGTCTCCACGATGTGCAGCACGTCCTCTGTGGTCAGAGGTTCGAAATAGAGGCGGTCCGAGGTGTCGTAGTCGGTACTCACGGTCTCGGGGTTGCTGTTGACCATGATGCTCTGCACCCCTTCCTCGGCCAATGCGAAGGCGGCATGAACGCAGCAGTAGTCGAATTCGATACCTTGGCCGATGCGGTTGGGGCCACTGCCGATGATCATCACCTTGGCCCCGTCGGTGGTGCGCGCCTCGCATTCGAGTTCATAGGTGGAATAGTAATACGGTGTTGCCGCCTCGAATTCTGCAGCGCAGGTGTCCACCAGTTTATATGAAGTAAAAATCTCCAGGCCGCGACGATGTTTGTTCACAACCTCTTCCGTGACACCGGTAAGGCGGGCGATCTGTTCGTCTGAAAAACCCCAGGCTTTAGCCTTGCGCAGCAGAACCGCGGGCAAAGGCCCACGCGCCGACGCCAGTTCCCTTTCCAGGTGGGCCAGTTGGCCCATTTGATTCAAAAACCAGGGGTCGATGCCGGAAAGTTCGTGAATCCGCTGCACGGACCAGCCGGCCAACAGGGCGTGGCGCAAATAGAAAATGCGCCGGGAGTTGGGCTGGGCCAGTTTTTGCGTGATGAGCGTCTCCGGAGGTGGATCATCCATTATCGATTGGCAGCCCAGTTCCAGGGAGCGTATCGCCTTTTGGAGGGCCTCCTTGAAGGTGCGGCCGATGGCCATGACCTCGCCCACCGATTTCATGGAAGTGGTCAAATTATCCTCGCAGTCGGGAAATTTTTCGAAGGCAAACCGCGGAATTTTCACCACGCAATAATCCAAGGCCGGTTCGAAGGCAGCCACAGTGCTGCCGGTAATGTCGTTGGGCAACTCGTCCAGGGTGTATCCCACGGCCAACAGGGCGGCAATTTTGGCGATGGGAAAACCCGTGGCTTTGGAGGCCAGGGCCGAGCTACGGGAGACCCGTGGGTTCATCTCCACCACCAGCATCCGGCCGTCACGCGGGTTGACGGCGAACTGCACGTTGGAGCCGCCGGTGTCCACGCCGATCTCGCGCATGATGGCGATGGCGGCGTTGCGCATCTGCTGGTATTCACGGTCCGACAGGGTTTGGACCGGCGCAACGGTGATGCTGTCACCGGTGTGCACGCCCATGGGGTCGAAATTTTCGATGGAGCAGACGATGACCGCATTATCTTTTCCGTCCCGCATCACCTCCAGCTCGAATTCCTTCCAGCCCAGCACAGACGATTCCACCTGGATCTGGCCAATAAGGCTGGCCTGAATGCCTGCGGCAGCGATGGTTTCCAGATCTTCGGGATTATAGGCCACGCCGCCGCCCGTTCCGCCCAGGGTGAAGGCCGGACGGATGATCACCGGGTAACCGATGCGATCGGCGGCGGCCCTGGCGGTCTCCATATCCGTGGCGATTTCGCTGGCCGCCATGGCCAGGCCGATGCGGGCCATGGCACGCCGGAAAAGGTCACGGTCCTCGGCCTTTCGAATCGCCTCCAGGTTGGCGCCGATCAGCTCCACCCCGTGGGCCTCCAGCACCCCCATCCGATGCAGCTCGACGGCGGTGTTCAACCCTGTCTGGCCGCCCAGGGTGGGCAGTAGGGCGTCGGGCCGCTCCTTGGCGATGATGGCCGCCACGGTATCGGCAGTCAGCGGCTCGATGTAGGTGCGGTGGGCCGTTTCGGGATCGGTCATGATGGTGGCCGGATTGCTGTTGACCAGCACCACCTCGTACCCCTCGGCCTTTAGCGCCTTGCACGCCTGGGTCCCGGAGTAGTCGAACTCGCAGGCCTGGCCGATGATGATAGGCCCAGCGCCGATGATGAGGATTTTATGGATGTCGGTTCGCTTGGGCATCGGTTTTGCGTTTGCCTTGGAGCTGCATTGCTCCCGGTTAAAGGTTGAAAGGATACCCCCAGATTTTTATAACCCGGCGATCATTCGCCGGAACGCTTCGAATAAATAGCCGGCGTCATGGGGCCCGGGAGCGGCTTCCGGGTGGTACTGCACCGCCATGAGCGGCAGCTTGCGGTGGCAAAAACCTTCCAGCGTCCTGTCGTTTAAGTTGATGTGGGTCGGCTCTATCTCCCGTTGGTCCAAGCTTTCAGGCGCCACGGCAAAACCGTGATTTTGGGAAGTAATTTCCACCCTGCCGGTGGCCAGATGCTCGACCGGCTGGTTGCCCCCCCGGTGCCCGAACTTGAGTTTGAAAGTCTTGCCCCCCAGGGCCAGGGCCATTAGCTGGTGGCCCAGGCAGATTCCGAACATGGGCCGGTATCCGAGCAGTTCCCAAACAGTTCGGATCGCCTGGACGGCCGGCTCGGGATCGCCCGGCCCGTTGGAAAGAAATACCGCGTCCGGCGCCATGGCCATGATATCCGAGGCAATGGTCGCGGCCGGCACGACAATCACCTCAACACCCGATCCTTCGAGGCAGCGCAAAATGTTGTGCTTGATGCCATAGTCGATGGCCACCACCGACGGTTTTTGGCCTTGCGCCGCCCAGGCACCCTTGCCGAAACAGGCCTGCGGAGAAGGAAAGAACACTTTTCTTCCACTGATCCACCGATAGGGTTCGAGCGTTGACGCCGCGCGGGTCAGATCGCGACCCGCCATGGGCGGGATCGCCCGGGCTTTTTGGACACAGGAACGCGGGTCATGGTTTTCGGTTGAGACAAAGGCGCGCATGGCGCCGGCCGTGCGGATATGCCGGGTAAGGGCGCGTGTGTCCAGCCCCTCGATGCCCAGTTTGCCGTGGCGTCTCAGAAAATCAGCCAATGCCTCGCTGGCCCGATGGTTGCTCGGATCGGCCTGATACTCTTTGACGATCAGAGCCTTGGCGTGGACGCCGTCGGACTCCATGTCCTCGGGATTGACGCCGTAATTGCCGATCAGCGGATAGGTCATGACCACCATCTGTCCGCTGTAGGACGGATCGGTGAGGATCTCCTGGTAACCGGTCATGCCAGTGTTGAAGACGATCTCCCCCGATGCTTCTCCGTGTCCGGTGAACGAGCGGCACTCAAAAACACGGCCATCTTCCAGCGCCAATACGGCCGCCAACTTTTCATTCGGTTTCAGAAACATTGCGTTGACATCCGTTACCCTTGCCCGGCCGCCCTTGCCCCCAGGTCAAAAGCCTCCAAATTGATGCCGGCAAAAGCCGCCTTTGTTTTGTTCTTCATGGCGGCACGAAATCTGTCGGGCGCCACATCCGTTGCACCGCTACCGGCCAGGGCCCCCAGCATCACCATGTTCAACGACAAGGACGATCCAGCCCGCAAGGCCAAAGAGGTGGCGTCCAAGGCGATCAGACGGTTGACCCGGCCTGCCAGCTTCGCCATGGCGGAGTCAATATCCGGATAACGGGACTGTCCGGTGGCCACGGTAAAAGGCGGTTGAGGGGCCGTGTTGGTGATGATCACGCTATGGGCGCCGCACTTTTTCGCCGCCCGGATAGTTTCGGAAGGCTCGAATCCCAGCAGGATGTCCGCTTCGCCATCGGCGATGCAATAGCCGACCCCATCACCGAGCAGGACCATGGACTCCACCACCCCGCCGCGTTGGGCCATGCCGTGAAATTCCGACATCCGCGGCGTGATGCCGGCTGCGGCCGCCGCTTCGCCTACTATGCGGGCCGCCAGGATGTTGCCTTGTCCGCCCACCGCCACGATCATGATCCGTTTTGTTGTCATCGCGCTACCTCCTTGTCAGCCGCCGGCAAGATGGCATTTTCGGGGCAGATCTGGGCGCAGAAGGTGCAACCGGTGCACCGGTCCGCGTCGATTCCGACCTTGCCTTCGGCCACAAAAAAGGCCGGGCAGGCCGCTTTGCTCACACAAACCTTGTGGTCACGACACTTTGCGGCGTTCACTTGGAACGGACGCCGTTTGCGATAGTGGGGCAAAGTGCGTTCGTACAGCGGACATGGCGCGGCGGCGATGAGCACCGAAACCCCCCGGTGCCGGGCCAGTTCGCGAACGGCCTCAACGGTTTTCCGGTATTTGAAGGGATTGACCGTGAGCACTTTCTGGACGCCCAGGCCTTTCACCGCGGCTTCGATGGACACCGGGGTGCGTTCCAGATTCAGGTGGCGGAGATCCACGCCGGGATGGGGCTGATGCCCGGTCATGCCGGTGGTGCCGTTGTCCAGCACGACCACCATGAAATCGTGGTTGTTGTAGACCGCGCTGGCCAGGGGGGACAGGCCACTGTGGAAAAAGGTGGAGTCGCCGATAAAAGCCACCACCTTACGCCCCGTTGCCCGCGCAAAACCTCCGGCCGTGCCGATGCCGGCGCCCATGGCGATCAGAAAGTCGCCCATGCGCAACGGCGGCAGCAGTCCCAGCGTATAGCAACCAATGTCGGTGGGGTAGATGGCCTCGTCGCCGAAGACCTCCCGAACGGCCACGTACGCGGCTCGGTGGGGGCAGCCGGGACACAGGTTGGGCGGCCTGGCCGGAACCTCGGGCAGGTCGTCGATTCGGATGGAGGCAGGCAGGGTAAAAGGCAAATTGAAATAGGCTGCGATCACTCTTTTTACCGTTGTCGGGTCGAATTCGTACAGCTTTGAAAAAAGACCCTCTCCCTTGCCGTGAATCGGCAGCATCATGCCGAACCCCTGGGCGCAGCTGCTTACGGCCTCCTGCAGGTAGGGCTCGCCCTCTTCCGCCACCAGCACCTTTTCGCACATTTCTAAAAACCGGTGGGTCAGTTTTTCAGGAAACGGATGAGAGAATCCCACACGCAAAACCCTGAACCGATCAGCGGCACCGAGTTCTTTTATGGCGTCGCTGACATAGCCGTAGCTTACGCCGTTGCAGACGATGCCCCATGGGCCGTCGCCCTCGATTCGGTTCCAGGGGCTTTCGTCGGCCATGGCGGCCGCCCTCGCCATCTTCTCGAGCAGTTTTGGGTGCAGGTCACGCGACACTGCGGGAATACACACATAAGACATGGGGTTCTTTTCGAACGAGCCCCTGGTTACCCTTTTGCGCAAAGGCCCGAAGACGACCATACCGCTGGAGTGGTTGATCCGTGTGGTCGTGCGCAGGATCACCGGCAGTTTGAGCGATTCGGACAGGTCAAAGGCATAGGTCGTCATTTCCTTGGCTTCGGCCACAGTGGACGGCTCCAGGATAGGAAGGCCGCTGAGCTTACCGTACCAGCGCGTGTCCTGCTCGTTCTGGCTGGAAAACATAAAAGGGTCGTCGGCGGCCACCAACACCAAGGCACCGTTGACCCCCGTGTAGGCAAGCGTGATGAGAGCGTCTGCCGCCACATTGACGCCCACATGCTTCATGGTCACCATGGTCCTGAGGCCGCACATGGCAGCACCGGCTGCCACTTCGAGAGCGACTTTTTCGTTGGCGCTGTATTCGAAGTAAAGGTCGCTCTCGCGAGAGATTTGAAAGAACTGCAGGGCGATCTCCGAGGACGGCGTGCCGGGATAGGCCGCCGTGAAGGCCACGCCGGCCTCCATCGCTCCCCTAGCGATGGCTTCGTTGCCCAGCAAAAGCTTCTCCTCGTTAGGACTTTCTTTTAAAAGCATATGCATATTTTTCGTCTCCTCAATCAATAGACGGAATCATTGCCCACCACCACCTCCAGGCGTTTGCGGATGTGGGAAGGCATGTGAAGGTAAGGACCTGGGGGAAATCGCCAACCAAGTTGGGACGAATATTTGAGCCATTCATTTTTCGGCTCCTTTTGCAGCCTGCATTTTTTGAATGATTCAAAGGTGCGCACACCAGGATTAATTCTCCTTGCGCCTTGGGCTCAGGCAAGACTGCTCTGGATTACCTCGGCATCGGCCGCCTCAACCTCCAGCCGCATGCGATGCCGGTATGCTTTGAGCTCGTCTCGCAAACGTCCGTCGGACAGCGCCAGGACAGCCACCGCCAACAAGGCGGCGTTTTTGGCGCCCGCCTTGCCGATGGCCGTGGTGCCCACCGGTATGCCGCCGGGCATCTGCACCATCGAGAGCAATGAATCGAGACCGCCCAGATCCGATGTGGCCATGGGCACGCCGAGAACCGGTAAGGTCGTCAAAGCCGCCAGCACGCCGGCCAGGTGGGCCGCCTTGCCGGCGGCGGCGATGATCAGTTGAAGCCCGCGTTCCTCGGCGCCGGTGGCGAACGCGTACGCACGATCCGGGGTCCTGTGGGCCGAGATCACCCTGACTTCGTGGGGCACGTTGAAATCGGACAACACCTTGACGCACTCCTTCATCACTTCCAAATCGGATTTGCTTCCCATGACTACGGCCACCCTGGGCCCTTGCCGAATAGTAAGATCGTTCATGTCAACCCACCTCCGCTAGAAAGACGTTGGTTTGCCGAACCTTTTCCGCGAAAGCGGTCAGTTCGAGAGTAACGGGACGCAGTTGCCGTACATCGTCTTCGCTCATCACGCCGGACATAGAGGGCACGTGCATGCCTGCCGGTATGGTGACGCCTTCTACCAATGTCTGGTGCTGGATGACGACGCCTGCGCCCGGATCGGTCTTCAAGACCACGGTTTTGAAGCCGATGAAGCAGTTTTTGTCCGTACTGCAAGGCCCGTGGATCACGGCCCCATGGGCCAAGGAACTTCCTTTGCCGATGCGCAGCGGCGAACCGCCCAGGGCGTGGATGATGACACCGTCCTGGATGTTGACTTCCGATTCGATAACGATCGCCTCCACCTTGCCCGCCGGGCACGGTTCGTCCACCCGAATGACGGCATTGGGTCCGACGAAAACCTTTTCGCCGATCTGGACATTACCAATCACCCCGGCCGAGGGATGAATCGTGGCAGTGGCGGCCACCACCAGCTTATCGCCGGCATGATTGCGATACCGCATTTTTTTTTCCATCTTTTTTAGTTTAATTCGTCCCGGTGAGCCGCCTGAGGGCATCTTCATACTTTTGCGCCGTCTTAGCGACCACCTCCTCGGGCAGCTCGGGAACCGGTGGCTGTTTATCCCATCGGATATTCTCCAGGTAATCTCTCACGAACTGCTTGTCGAAGCTGGGTGGAGAGGCGCCGGGCCGATA
>Ga0114946_10002767_pt1 | contig 11992 bp, 9 predicted proteins | sample WalLakDeSediment_FD_88676 | JGI IMG/M metagenome (GOLD analysis project Ga0114946, IMG submission 88676) | Lake sediment microbial communities from Walker lake, Nevada to study Microbial Dark Matter (Phase II) - Walker Lake 11/02/13 Deep Sediment | ecosystem: Environmental > Aquatic > Freshwater...
GAAGCGCGTGCAATACCCGTAAACGAGACTCCGTGGTGTTTGTAAAAGTCCTTATCCTCAATTGAGATGGTTGCCTGGGCGACGTACTCGGGCAAGTCTTCCGGATTTACAGGAGTCCTTCTTGTGTCTGTATAGATTTCGTAGATGAGTTCCCCGTTTCTGTCATATAATTTTGTGGACACGGGAACGGCTGCGGTTGAAAGGTTTGTGGGAAGGGGAATGTCCCAGAAAAGCCATACTCCGAAAAAAACAAGGATAAAAAACAGCCCCGAGGCAAGATATAGTTTGAAGGGCTTTTTCTTTGGTTTTGATGGCTTTTTGGTTGTCTTGGCTTGCCTGACGGGTTTCTTTTTCGGTTTTGATGGCTTTTTGGTTGTCTTGGCTTGCCTGACGGGTTTTTTCTTTGGCATGATTGTTTACGGATTATATTATACCTGATGAAAAGATGAAGCAATTGACCGGATGCAATGTAAAATAATATGATGCAATTAGTCGGGTTTTCGGGTTAAAAAAAGATGGATGAAATATATAAAAAATTGCAGGGGAAGTATTGGTGGAATTATCTGCACGATGACTTGAAAGAGCTTATTAAAGAATCTTCACTTATGGCGGAAAGAGTCGAAAATTGGGAAGAGAAATTCAATGATTATTCTTTTATAGTTTTCCCTGCAGCCAAGGCATATGAGGGTTTTTTGAAAACCTTGTTTTTGGATTTAGGATTTATCTCCGAGAATGATTTTTACGGGCAGCGATTCAGGGTGGGTAAGGCACTCAATCCCGCACTTGACAAGCGTTACAGGGAAAAAGAAAGTGTTTATGATCAGATGACAAATTTTTGCAAGGGCAAAGAACTTGCGGATTATCTGTGGAACACCTGGAAACAATGCAGAAATCTTCTTTTCCACTGGTTTCCCGGTGAAAAAAATGCGATATCTTATGAAGAAGCGCAAGAAAAAATACTTCTTATCTTCAGTGCAATGGATATGGCTTTTGAAAGCTGTGTTCTTAAAGGTAAAAAAGAAAAACAAAAGTAAAGTTAATGACAAAAAAAGAAATTCTGCTGAAACACTCCAAGTACCTGGCGGGCTACCTTCTGATAACATGGGGTGTTTACAGATTGTGTTTTGATTTTCCGGAGGTTTTTGAAGAGATTTTAATCAAACCGGTTGTCTGGTTACTGCCCGTTTTTTATCTTATCAAAAAGGAAAAACTGGGTTTTCGTTCTTTAGGTTTTGTAAAAAAAAACCTTTTTCCTTCCTTTTACCTTGCTCTTGCCCTTGGTGTCGGGTTTGCCTTTGAAGGCCTTTTGATAAATGTCTTAAAATACCAGGGGGTCAATTTCACCGTTGATTTGGGGCTTCCTTACAAAAGTTTTATCGCCGCATTTTTCCTGTCGCTGGTAACCGCGATTACAGAAGAGACGACTTTTCGTGGATACCTTTTTAACAGGGTATGGAAAGGAACGGGGGATGAGGCTACGGCAAATCTTATCACTAGTTTCGTTTGGGCTTTAATACATATCCCCATGGCGCTTTTATGGTGGAAAATAGGTATTTTTCAGAGTATCGGCTACTTTTTTCTGATTATGATATTCGGTATGGGTTCGTCTTTTGTCTTTGCCAGGACCGGCAATATTGCTTCCTCAATCCTTCTTCATGTGTTTTGGGAATGGCCGATTATACTTTTTCGTTGATCTGACTTGACTTTCGGTTTGCAAAAAACTAACATTAAGCCTAAGTCCTGGTATTTATCTTTATGCTCAAGCGCGCACTATTTACACTTCCGGTTCTCGCTTTTGCTTTTTTTATTCTTCTTACTTCGGTTTTAAGAACCGCTTCGGTAAAGTATGAATTTTCAAGAGTTGGAGCCGTTCAGAACGATGAACAGGTCTTAGGGGATGAATCTTCGGAGATAAATTATTATCTGGCATATCCCGGCAAGGTGTTGCCGGACAGTCCTTTATGGTCCGTTAAGGCGCTAAGGGACAGGATATGGCTTATGATAACCACAAATCCCGGCAGAAAGGCCGAATTGAAACTTCTTTTCGCGGACAAAAGAATCGGAATGAGCAGAATTCTTTTTGAAAAAGGAAAGTGTGAGGTGGGTTTTTCCACTTTAACGAAGGCTGAGAAATATCTGGAAGAAGCGGGAATTCAGGAAGAGGAAAACAGGGAGAAGGGAATTGATACTTCAGAATTTCTGCTTACTTTGTATCTTTCCTCACTGAAACATCAGCAGGTGATCAATGACATTTTAAAAATTGCTCCCGAGGACGCGAGGCCCGATATTATCCGGACGAAAAATTATCCCAAATATGTCGGCGAGAAAGCAAGGCAGGCCCTGAATGAAAAGGGAATAAGTTATCCGGAAAGTCCGTTTGACGGGGATTAGTTAAGGTAAATGAGAGAATTATTTTATCTTCCTGATACCTTCTGATTTGTGTGTTTTTTTAATTTCTGCATTTTCTTCGGAGATAGTAAAAACAAACTCATCAAACGGATTGAATTATCGGGAAATTTTCTTCATGCTGACATCTTTTGAGCCAGAGGTTAACAGTTGACAAACTATCGGTAGTGTTAGAATATCTCCTTGGCACTATGGATGGTGTTTTTTCTTTTCATATATGAAATGTCCTTTTTGTGCAGAAAGTGATAATCAGGTCCTTGAATCACGGGTCGTAGATGAGGGACTTTCCATCCGCAGAAGAAGAGAATGCGAGTCCTGCGGCAAGCGTTTTACGACTTACGAGAAGATAAAAGAGAACATACTTTGGGTAATTAAAAAAGACGGAAGCAGGGAATCGTTTGACAGGGAAAAAATAAAGAGAGGGATATTAAAAGCGATTGAAAAAAGGCCGATTTCCCTGGAATCAATTGACGGGATAGTAAATCAGGTGGAAAGAGAAATGTTAAGAAAGGAAAACGAGGAAGTATCCTCAAGGGATGTGGGTAGAGCGGTGTTAAAGCACCTGAAGAAAATTGACAAAATTGCCTGGCTCAGATTTGCCAGTGTTTATCTTGAATTTGCCGATGTGAGAGATTTTGAAAAAGCCATTGAGAAAGTATAGATATGAATGAAAAAGGACAAACAAAAATTACGGAGGATGTAAAGTTATTATCTTACGAGGAAACTGTTCTTACGATCAAAAAAAAGGTGGGGAAAAGACCCCCTCTTCCTAAAAGCTGTGCCGTTGGTAAATGGACTTCTCAGGCTCTTAAAGTACTCTCGGAAAGGTATCTATTAAAAGACGAAAAAGGTAAAGTTTGTGAATCTCCGGAAGAGATGTGTTGGAGAGTTTCCTGGGATATAGCTTCAGCCGAGGTTTTATGGGGTAAGAAAAGAAAAGATGTAATGAAAACAGCTCTTACATTTTACAACCTTTTAATATCCAAGAAATTCCTTCCGAATTCCCCGACCTTAATGAATGCGGGTACGGACAAGCAGCTTCAGTATTCGGGTTGTTACGTTCTTCCCGTTGAGGATTCTCTGGTCGGTATATTTGATGCAATTAAATATCAGGCCGTTATTCATCAGGCGGGTGGCGGGACGGGTTTTTCATTCAGCAGACTGAGACCCAAAGGCTCCATAGTGAGAAGCAGCGGCGGGGTCGCTTCCGGGCCGGTTTCTTTTATGAGGGTTTTTGATGCGGCTACAAATGAAATCAAGCAAGGAGGAAAAAGAAGAGGTGCTAATATGGGCATGCTTAGGGTTGATCATCCGGACATCATTGAATTTATCCACAGCAAAAATGAGGGGGGGATAAGCAATTTTAATATTTCGGTTGCCGTTACGGATAAATTTATGAAGGCCTGTGAGAACGGTAAAGAGTATGACCTGATTGATCCGAAAACAGGGAAGAAAAGAGGTAGTTTAAACGCCGGGGAGGTTTTTGACATGATTGCCAAGAGTGCGTGGAAAACCGGGGATCCGGGACTTGTTTTTATTGACAAACTAAACAGGGGTTCGGCAAATCCGGTTCCTTCTTTAGGTCCCATTGAAGCAACGAATCCCTGCGGAGAGCAGCCTTTGTATCCGTATGATTCATGCAATCTCGGGAGTATATACATTCCCTATTTCATCAAAGAGGACACAGGTAAACCTGAAATTGACTGGGAGGAGCTTAAGTTATCCGTGAGAATGGGTGTTCATTTTATGGACAATGTCATTGATATGAATCCCTATCCTCTTGAGGAAGTAAGAAAAGTGACCCTGTCTATTCGGAGAATAGGTTTGGGTGTCGGGGGATGGGCGGACACTCTTATCAAATTAAAAATCCCTTACGACAGCGAAAAAGCGCTTAAGCTTGCAAGAAAGTTAATGAAAACGATTCAAGAGGAAGCGCTGTCTGAGTCTGAAAAATTAGCCCGGGAAAGAGGTAATTTTCCCTTGTGGCCTATAAGTATTTTCAAGAAAAAAGGTAAATGGAGAAGAAATTCAACATTAACAACCATTGCTCCCACGGGGTCAACTTCAATTATTGCAGGAACATCAAGCGGGATAGAACCGATTTTTGCGGTGGCCTACAGGCATATAGTAAAAGACAAAAGCCTTGACAGGACTTTGGTTTTTGTTAACCCCGAGCTTAAAAAAATCGGCGTCAGTGAGGGTTTTTGGAGCGATGAAGTGGAGAAAAAGACAAAACAATCCGGGGTTGTCGGGGATATTGATGAAATCCCCGGGAAAATAAAAAGAATTTTCGCGACGGCTCATGAAATTGACTACAGTTGGCACATTAAAACCCAGGAGGCCTTTCAGGCCCACATTGAAAATGCGGTCAGCAAGACCGTTAATATGAAGCATTCGGCAACGGTTGACGATATAAAAAACGCCTATACTCTCGCATGGAAATCGGGATGCAAAGGAATAACCGTATTCAGGAACGGCTGTAAGGACGTTCAGGTTTTAAATCTCGGGGTAAAAGACGAGAGGGGGCAGGATATAAAACCTAGAATGTGGATCAGGCCGATGAAGGTGTCAGGTTCCACTTACAAGATACAAACGCCCGTGGGAATGGCTTTTATCACGGTTAATAATGACGAAAATAATAATCCTCTGGAGGTGTTTATTAATATCGGGAAAGCGGGTAGTGACGTGCAGGCGATGGCCGAAGCTTTGGGCAGGATAATTTCAAAATCCCTGAAATTCGGTAACGAGTTAACGGCCAAAGAAAGAGCAGTGGGAATGATAGACCAGCTCAAAGGTATCGGAGGAAGAAGATCCGTGGGATTTGGTCAGAATAAAATATTATCCCTGCCGGACGCGGTTGCGGTTGCCATGTCGACCCATTTCGGTTTTAAAATTAACGGAAACGGCATTGAAAAGGACAAAGAACCTGAATTTTTCGACGAAAACACGTTGAACGGAGAAAAAGTCCTGGTGAATTACTCTTCGGAAGAAGAACCGAAAACACCCTTTATCGGTAATGATGATTTGCAAAAAACCTTTGGTAAGCAAACCAAAACAATTAGTGCACTCCGGACGGTGGGTGACATTTGTCCTTCTTGCGGAGAGAGCAGTTTTGTTTATCAGGAAGGATGTGTTAAGTGTTTTGACTGCGGATATTCTGAATGCTAGACAGGAAAAATTATTTGAATGTTTAAAGTTGCAAAGTTATCGGGTGAAAAACAGGAATTTAAGTCGGGTAAAATATCGGAAAGTATTTGGCTTGCCGCCAAAAAAGTCGGGGGAGGGAATAAAAAACTTGCCTACGGTTTGGGCAAACAAATTGCTCTGTTGCTTAAAAAGAAGTATCCAGACGGGGAGGTTGTTTGTACATCTGAAATAGGTGATCTGGTCGAAAAGGTTCTTGTTGAAAACGGCCATGTAAGAACGGCCAGGGAGTTCATACGCTATCGGGAGAATAAAAAACACCTGCATCAGAACACGGAATCACTCGGAGTGAAAGATGATATAGGTCTTTCCTACAACACTTTATACATTCTCAAGAAGCGGTATTTGAAAAGAACGCAAAAAGGGGAGATAGTGGAAACTCCCAAAAAAATGATAGAAAGAGTTGCCTATTTTTTATCAAAAGCCGAACAGGACAGAAAAAAACAAGAAAAGTGGTACAAGAAATTTTATGCTGTGATGGTAAGTTTTGAGTTTTTACCTGGAACAAGACCTCTTGCCAACGCCGGAAAAAAAGAAGCACAGCTTAGTAATTGCTTTGTCTGGCCGGTAGAAGATGATATCGATTCTGTCTTTAATGTTCTTCATAAATCGACTCTTATCAAAAAGCACGGGGGAGGGTGCGGGTATAATTTTTCCCGGATAAGGCCCCGCGGGGATGTTGTCGGAGGTATTCCGGAACTTGCGGCAGGGCCTTTGAAAATGGTGGAAATGTTTGATTTGATGACTTCTCTTTTCAAGCAGGAAGGTAATTATGAAAGCGGGAATATGGCGGTTCTTAATTCCGATCATCCGGATATTTTTAATTTTATATCGTCAAAACAGACGGACGGATATTTATCAAAAACCAATATCTCCGTAGGTATCACGGATGAGTTCATGAAAGCGGCCTTAAAAGACAAGGACTGGGATCTGATAAATCCCAGGACGGGTGAAGTTGTTAATACAACAAAAGCAAAAACAATTCTTAATCTGATGGCAAGGATGGCCTGGCAAACGGGAGATCCCGGTATCTTAAATCTTTCGGCCATAAATAAAGGGAATCGTTTTGCCAACCCATTGTTGAAAAAAAGAGGTCCGATTGTCGCAACCAATGTCTGCGGAGAGATTCCCCAATATCCTTTCGAGTCGTGTAATTTAGGTTACGTGAATTTTACTAAATTTGTTAAAAAAAACGCAGAGTTTGATTTCAAGAGATTAAATGAGGTGGTTGAAGTCGGAGTGAGGCTGATGGACAACGTAATTGAATCTTCCTGGTTCCCGGTCCCGGAGGTCAGCAAGGCAGTGCGTGATCACAGAAGAATCGGTATCGGGTGTGTCGGTTGGGCAGAGACGTTAAGCATTATGGAAATTCCCTATGACAGCAAAAAAGCGCGTGATTTGGCGGAAAAGATTGTAAAAAATATGTATAAGAGCGCATTCAGTGCTTCGTGCCGTCTGGCGGAGGAGAAGGGTCCTTTTCCGTTGATTAATGACTCCATTTGGGCAAATCGTTCCAGAAAACCCAGAAACGTGGCATTGTTAACTTTTCCTCCCAGCTCGGGCAATGCCGTGATTTGTGAAACGTCTTTTGGTATAGAACCCTTTTTTGCCCTTGCTTATGAGCAGAACGTGATGGACGGCATGAGATTAAAGAATGTCGTTCCGGCATTTGTCCGGGCCCTTCAGGAGAGGGGAATTTACTCAGAGACACTTATTCAAAAAGTGATTGACAATAACGGAAGTTGTCAGGGGATCGATGAGGTTCCGAAAGACATTCAGAATGCTTTCAGAATAGCCCATGATATAAGTTGGAAGGATCATATCAGAATGCAGGCTTCGTTCCAGAAATGGACCGACAATGCGATAACCAAGACAATAAATATGCCCACCTCTTCAACACAGGATGATTTTGAGGAGGCGTTTGTATATGCATGGAAATTGGGATGTAAAGGGCTAACCCTTTACAGGGATAAGTCAAAAAGCAATCAGGTAATCAGATTCGGTTTTTCGAAAAAGACGATTAAAAAATGTCCCGAATGTAAGATTAACCTGGTAAAACAGGGTAAATGCAACAAATGTCGCAACTGCGGGTTTTCCAGCTGCGATGTATGAAAAATTTAAATAGGCTTAGGGTTTGACGGTGTTTGGTTAATGCTGCTTTGCCGGCGAACATCGGAAATAAGTACAAGCTTGGCTTGGACTTTAACCTCGACCGCAAAAGCGGGGTTGACCAAACATCCTCGGATCTTAAGTTTTTATTTATCTTTTTTTATGGGAATTTATACAAAAAAAGGAGACAGGGGTAACACCTGCCTTTACGGCAAAAGCAAAAACGTAGAAAAATTTTCAAACAGGATAAATTCGATAGGGGCGATTGACGAGCTTAACAGTTATCTCGGGGTTTGTATTTCCTTTTCCGGTGACCATCTGTTAACTGAAAAGATAAAGAAAATCCAAAATGACCTTTTTGTTATGGGGTCCGTGATGGGTGGGTCCAGTCTGAAATTTTATAAAACCAGGGTAAAAAGATTGGAAGAGGAAGTTGATGATTTGGAAAAGAAACTTCCGAAGTTAAGCAATTTCATATTTCCCGGAGGTGTTCCTTCGGGGAGCATGCTTCATTATGCAAGATCCCTTGCGAGGAAGGCGGAAAGGGAGATTTTCAAACTCAACAGGAAAGAAAAGGTAAGTGACGGAATTCTTGAGTATGCAAACAGACTATCAGATTACTTGTTTGTTCTTGCGCGGTGGGAAAATGTTAAATCCGGGGTGAAAGAGGAATTGTGGAAAGGCTTCTTCAAATAAGAGCTTCCCCTTATCGGAATCGGGGATTAGAATTTTAAGCTTTCGGTGATACAATGAATTTGTCTTAATTTTTTTTGAAATATGGTATTAACACCCGAAAAGGAGATTTTATCGCCACCCGAGGGGGTCATTGAAAGACCGGATGAAATACCGCCCGAGGTGGAAAGAGTTCCCGGTGTGACAAGAACTACTTCTCAGGCAATACCCGTTGCGGATGATGCTAAAGGCACTACTGATGATCAGGGTGTCCCGCCAAAAACCATAACGATCCAATTGCCGGAAAGCGAGGAGGAATTGGAGAAAATGTCCAAAGGATCGCCTAAACTTTCATCCACTTGGTTTTCAAGATTTTGGCAGAGGTTAATCAAAAAAGCCGCCCATTTCGGATGGAAGATAATGGGGGGGGCCAAGTAAAAGATATAAAGATATGGATTTTGAAACAGTACTTATTATAATATTTTTTCTGTCTTTGGTTCTTATTATTGCCGTGGCAGGCGGGATGATTATTCTGACTCTTTTCAGGTACAGAGGAAGAGAAGGTCAGTCAATTGATTCGGTGCTGTTGCAGGTAGCAGTTCCCAAAAGCAACGAGATAAAAATTGACGCGATGGAGCAATTTTTTTCCAGCCTTTCTTCAATAAAAAAAGGAGGATGGCGGCAAAAATATTCGCACCAGCCATTTATCTCCTTTGAGATAGTGGCAAGGCATGAAGATATTAAGTTTTATGTATGGACACCGAAATTTTTCCAGGACTTGCTGGAAAAACAAATTCACGGTGCATATCCTGATGCGGAAATAATCGAAGTACAGGAGTACAATATTTTTACAGAAGACGGTTTTGTGGCCTATAAATCGTTTCAATTAGCCAAGGAAGATTACTATCCTCTGAAAACATTTAAAGAATTACCAACGGATCCGCTTGCGACTTTTACTTCAGCTCTTGCGAAAATGCAGGATAACGAATCCGCAGCCATTCAAATTGTGATTTCACCGGCGGATTCGGGATGGCAATCCCAGGGCTCGTCGTTTATCTCCTCAACCAAAAAACAGGAAGCGGATCCGGAAAAGGCAAAATTCAAAGTACCCTCAAAGGATCTTGAGGCAATTGAAGGTAAAATTGCAAAGCCAGGTTTTGAGACAATTATCAGAGTGGTTGTCGTTGCCGAGAGCGAAGCCAGGGCTCAGGAAAGTCTGAAAAATATAGAGAGCGGTTTTGCACAATTATCAGGAGAATTAAACAGACTGACAGGCAGAAAAACAAGAAGAAAAGGGGGTTTTATTGAAGAGTTTCTTTACAGGTACCAGCCGATGTTCCATGTATTCGGTAACAGGCCTTCGATATTAAATTCCGAAGAACTTGCCACTTTGTTTCATTTTCCCAACAAGCAGATCACGACCCCTCACATTCATTGGTTGTACGCAAAAACAGCCCCCGCCCCGGCTCTAATTCCCGAGGAGGGGCAGTATCTCGGGGTAAGCATGTATCGCGGAATGAAAAGACCCGTTTACATTAACATAGAGGACCGTCTGCGCCATATTTATATGGTCGGGAAAACGGGAGTAGGAAAAAGCGAACTTCTTATTGATCTTATGATGCAGGATATCAGGGAGGGAAGGGGGATTTGTTTTATGGATCCTCACGGTGATGCCATTGAGGATTTACTCTGCATGATCCCCCCGGAAAGGGCTGAAGATGTAATTTATTTCAACCCCTCCGACACAGAACGGCCTATGGGATTGAATTTACTTGAAGCGAAAACCGAGGATCAAAAACATTTTGTCTCCACGTCGGTTATTAATATGATGTATAAGCTTTTTGATCCGTACAAAACAGGAATTGTAGGGCCACGTTTTGAACATGCCGTCAGGAATGCGATGTTAACGGCAATGTATCAGGAAGGGAGCACCTTTGTGGAGGTAATGAGAATTTTTACCGACCCGAGGTATGTACAGGAAATTCTTCCAAAGGTTCAGGACCCCATAGTCAGGCGTTATTGGACTGACCAGATTGCACAAACTCAGGACTTTCATAAATCCGAGGTTTTGGATTACATCACTTCCAAGTTCGGAAGGTTTGTAACAAACAAAATGATCAGAAATATAATCGGACAGTCCCAATCTTCGTTTTCTTTCCGTGAGATTATGGACACGGGTAAAATTCTTCTTATAAATTTATCCAAAGGAACCCTTGGGGAGGAAAACTCAAGTTTTTTGGGTTTGATTCTGGTTCCAAGGATTCTGATGGCGGCCATGAGCAGGGCGGATGTGCCAAAAGAAAAAAGGCCTGATTTTTTCCTTTATGTTGACGAGTTTCAGAATTTTGCCACTCCCGATTTTGCGGTGATCTTATCGGAGGCAAGAAAATACAGACTGGGTCTTTGTGTTGCCAATCAGTTTATAGGGCAGGTTGACGAAGAGGTTAAAAATGCCGTATTCGGAAACGTAGGAACCGTTATAAGTTTCAGGATCGGAGTTACGGATGCAAATTACCTGCAGCATGAGTTTGCGCCGATTTTTAATGAGGATGATCTTTTAAATATTGAAAAGTACCATGTTTATATAAAAACGCTGGTAAACAATGAACCTGTCCCTCCTTTTTCCATGAGTGTGTTGAAGGATATGGAAAAGCAAAAAGCAATGATGAATCCCAAAGTTGCCGAAATTATCAAAGAGATGAGCAGGTTAAAATACGGAAAAGACATAAGGATAGTGGAACCGGAGATTGCACGAAGGGCAAAATTATAGTAAAAAGGTTTTTATCTTATAATGGCAAAAATAGGAATCGTCGGATGGGGGGTAGTAGGTCAGGCAACCGGGTCCGGTTTTGCCAGGAAGCACGATATTTTATGGAATGATCCCCACAGAAAAGGTTCTACCTCTCCGAAAGAGATTGTCAAATTCTCGGATATTATTTTTATCTGCGTTCCTACGCCGATGAAATCGGACTATTCAGGAATTGATCTTTCGATAATGAACGGGGTGGTAAAGAACTTTTCGGGGTTGTTGAAGGGAAAAAGAACGCCTTTGGTAATCAAATCAACCGTGATTCCCGGAACGACGCAGTCTTATGCAAAAAAGTATCCCGGTGTGAATTTTGCCATGAACCCGGAATTCTTAACGGAGATCAATGCTCCGTGGGATTTTATGCATCCTGACAGGGTGGTTATAGGGGCGTTTGATGAGGATATTGCCAATATGATTGCCAAACTTCATCGGGATATTTTGGGGTATAAGGTAAGAATTTTTATCACGGATCCCACAACCGCTGAAATGGTCAAATACATGAGCAATACCTTTCTGGCGACAAAAATAATCTTCGGTAATGAATTCTGTCAGTTATCTGAAAAATTAGGGATTAATTATGACGATGTGGTTGCCATAGTCGGGGCGGATGAGAGAATCGAACCCTCCTTCCTGAAAAAAACACCTTTCGGAGGTTTCGGATTGAAATGTTTTCCGAAAGACACGGTAGCCCTGCTTAGTCTTGCGAAAAGAAAAAAGGTGGACATGTCCGTCCTGAAAGCCGCGTGGGAGAAGAATCTGAAAGTAAGAAAAGTAAGGGATTGGGAAGAGATA
>Ga0114946_10002768_pt1 | contig 11990 bp, 8 predicted proteins | sample WalLakDeSediment_FD_88676 | JGI IMG/M metagenome (GOLD analysis project Ga0114946, IMG submission 88676) | Lake sediment microbial communities from Walker lake, Nevada to study Microbial Dark Matter (Phase II) - Walker Lake 11/02/13 Deep Sediment | ecosystem: Environmental > Aquatic > Freshwater...
CACCCGTAACCAGATTCGAACCGTAAAGTAAACGCCCATCATCTTCGCGGTGCGGGTATTCGAGCATTTCACTTTTTCCTGCACCACTCGCACCCTCATGCATGATGGTAACCGAATTATCATAAGGGGTCACCACCCGAACTGTTGAACAATGGGTTGTCAACCAGCCTTCCTGTTCACCTTGATTTAATAAAATACTGTAGGCCGCTTTTTTCGCGCTGGGGCCAGGGTATAAACTATAGGAAAAGACCTCATGCATCCCAGGCTTTCGGTAATGGACGACCACCTGCTTGCCTTTTAAATCTGTATATCGAAATGTTGGTGCAACATAGATGACAGATGTAGGATTGAAATCGTCTGTAATGTCTTCGTAAGCCGTAATGCCCTGTAACAGGGCTAAACCAAAGCCAAAAAAACCTGCGTTGGCAGGTGCCACAACCAAGGCATCCCTTCCCATACCTTTCTTGCCTGTCACATAACCGTAACATATGAGCGGGTTTTCTGCCAGCCACTCAAAGGTTCGTTTACGCAAATCCGTGAATGGATAACCATAAACTGCTTGGAATGTAAGGTGGTCGGTTGGTTCGTCATCACCAATTAACATCGCATCAGGATCGCGGCGTCGCATGTAGGGTGATGGGTAATTTGCTGTAATACCATTTCTTACTCGAACAACCGTTGCATCCACAACCTTGCTGATCCCAGGTACATTGTACGAAACTTCATATATTTTGCTGTTGCTATCTCCACAAGCGACTTCAAGAAGTTCTTGAGCCGTGCTGATAATTTGCACATCAGGATTCTTTGCAAATACTTCCGCCAACGCTTCGGGTGGATGATAACGTTTCCAATTTCTTTTCATGTTTACCTTTTCATGTTGATAAAGTCAGTATATCAATGTTGGCGCATTGCTATTCAAGAAATACCATTGTTCCATTATATAACCAATAAATTATTCTCGATATGCCATACTGGAAACAGAACTTCTTTCTTGTATAGTGGGCATCACCATTTTTTCAACCAAGCTTGTCGTCAAAGAGCGAGGTCGTTCGATACTTAAACCTAACGCACGTGCCCAAACTGCATGTGCCGATAATCCCAATAAACGACTTGTCCCAAACAGCACTGTGCAGAATTCTGGTTGGGTTATCCCATAATAATATTGCAATGTGGCGCTGATTGCATCCACATTGGGGTAGGGATTATTGATCTTGCCTGTATTTTGTAAAACCCCTGGCATCACTTCATAAACACGCTTGACCAAATTGAATAAAGAATCTTCCGGTAAGTAATGTTCAGCAAATCGAAATTGTGCTGTAAACCTGGAATCTGTCCTTCGGAGAACACCATGTCCATAACCAGGGATTACCTTTTCTTCACTCAAGGTTTCTATAGCAAATTGTTCTAATTCCTCATGTGATGGCAACCCACCATACCGTGATTGAACCGCCAGCAACCATCGTAATGTCTCTTGGCTGGCCAAACCATGTAAAGGACCCGCCAGTGCGTTCAAACCCGCAGAACAGGATAAGTATAGATCTGAAAGGGTTGAACCAACCAGGTGGGATGTGTGCGCGCTTGCATTGCCATTTTCTTGATCGGCGTGAAGAGTCATGAACAATCGACACAATTCTTTGTAATCCCCATCACTGCCCTTTCCGATCATGTGGGCAAAATTGGCACTCCAATCCAATGTAGGATCAGGTTCAATAATTTTTCCGTCGCGATATTTGATGTTATAGATGGTTGCTGCAATCATTGGCAGGTTTGCAGTTAAATTCAAAGCATCTTCCAGCATGGGTCTCCAGTATTCATAACGTGAGATACCTTGATGGTATGCCTGTGCAGCGACTGAGCTTGGTTGCATCGCGAGGATTGCTTGCGAAAAAAGAGTCATTGGATGAGCAGCCTCAGGCATTGTCCTGAGCAGGTCAATTACATAACCAGGAATTCCTTGGCGCTCTCGCCACATTGCCTCAACAGACAAGGCATCCTCAAGTGTAGGAAATTCATCTACCATTAATAGATAATACAATCCTCCCAAAAGAGGATATGCGGTATTTTCGGTTTTTGGCAACAACTCCAACAATTCATCAATGGTGTATCCACGTATTAATAATCCCATGCTTGGATCAACATGAGATATCTCGGTCGCCAGAGCAAACACCCCACGCATCCCACCATAAACCTTGGAAACTGTTACTTCGCCAATTGAATATGACCCGTATTGGTCAAGTAAGGATTTTATTCGATTCCGCCAGGCAGGCAATTGGGCGCCAATTCGGTCTTCAAAAGGCAAACTCCTATCGGATTTGTTTTGGTTCTTCAATGTATGTTGCTGGGAATATATCACGAGATCACCTCTTTTTTTTAAAATAACCACTATTATCCAACCAATTGACTGTGCGGTCATCTGGTTGTAAAGAAAATTCATCTAGGTTGCATGTCTTTTTAGCCGACCTGAGCTAAATCCTAGTAAACTTGATATTTGCATGGCGGTGCGCACGCATGCCTTGGTGAACTTATCTAATTTTTCTTGAGAAAAACGCTGAGTGGGCCCAGATACCGTCAATGCAGCAATCATCTTTCCCCTTTGGTTAAAGATTGGTGTTGAAACACCGGAAGCATCGACCGTCCATTCCCTATGACTTACTGCGTACCCCTGATTCTTTATCAATACCACCTGCTGACTCAATTCTTCAACATTTGTAATGGTATAGGGTGTCATGGGTTCTAAGTCACTATTCATCAATATCTCTTCACGTTCATCGTCGGACATATAAGCCAGAAAAAGTTTTCCGGCAGACCCAGCATGTAAGGGAATATTACGCCCAATGCGGGCAACAACACGCACATTTTGATCACTCTCAAGCCGCTCAACACAAACTCGCTTTGTGCCCTCAAGAACATATAAGCTAACCGTCTCACCTGTTAGACGTTGCAGATCATGGATATAGGGAAGCGCTAATTTCCTAACATCTAAAGTTGCGCTGTAGACTTCTGCCCAGGCAAGCACCTTTCCGGCTAAGGCATACTTTCGTGTTTCATGATCTTGCACCAATACCCCCAAATCTCTCAAAGAAGACAGAATCCTTCCTGCAGAGCTCGATGATAACCCGGTTAAGCGTGCAGTCTCACGCACCCCGAGAAAAGGTTCGTCTTTGGAAAAGCAATCCAATAAATGGATCGCGCGTTCAAGGGTTGTTGATGGTTTCCTCATATCGCCTTCTTGTGTCCCGTTTTATGGGACAGCGTGCCATTTTTTATGATAGGATGATTATAAATAGAAGTATTGGAAATTGTCAATGGTTTTTATGTCTAAAAGGACAGCCTTAATCAATCATTAACCTCAAACCATTTATTTCCGGATATGATACGCGACACAGTAAATTAAATAGGAGAATGAATGAAAAATGATGTCCTAAAGAAACCCACTGTTCCCAGTAAAATTCTCAGGCAGGGTGAAAAATTAATCACACCTGATAACCCAATCATTCCTTACATTATCGGTGATGGTATCGGGCATGACATTTGGAAAGCAACCAAGCCCGTTTTGGATACTGCTACAGCTTTAGCTTATGAAAACCATCGAAGCCTTCATTGGAAAGAAGTTCAGTTTGGTGAACAAGCACTTGCCATGAGTGGATCACGACTTCCATCTGACACAATCAATGCCTTCCGAGAATTCGCTGTAGGTATGAAGGGTCCCCTATCCACGCCGGTTGGTGAAGGGTTCCGCTCATTGAATGTCAGCTTACGCCGTGAACTAGATCTTTATATATGCATGCGCCCCATCGAATGGATTCCTGGCAGCCCATCGCCAGTTTGTCACCCCGAACGTGTCAATATGGTTATATTCCGAGAGAATACTGAAGACATCTATACTGGTATTGAATTTGAGAGTGAATCGGAAAACAATCACGCATTTATGTCCTGGTTGAGATCAAATTACCCCGATCAATATGAAAAAATCCGTTTTCCTGATAGTTCCGGAATTGGCATTAAACCGGTTTCGCAACAAGGCAGTCACAGGCTGGTCCGGGCTGCGATCAAATACGCACTTAGCAAAAACCGCAGACGCCTTACATTGGTTCATAAAGGAAATATCATGAAATTCACCGAAGGCGCATTCGCAAACTGGGGATATGATCTCGCAGAATCCGAATTTATGAACCAGGTCTTCACACAACGCCAATATCAAATTCTTAAGAAAGTGTCTGGAGAAGATTACGCTAACGAGTGCCAGCTTAAAGCGGTGAATGAAGGCAAACTTATTATTAATGATGTCATTACTGATGCAGCTTTTGAGCAGACAATGACCTGCCCTGAAGATTTCGATGTTATTGTAACAACCAACTTGAATGGTGATTATCTATCCGATGCGCTATCCGCCCAGGTAGGCGGTTTGGGAATTGCACCCGGCGTAAACCTAAATAGTGAAGAAAATATTGCAATTTTTGAAGCGACCCATGGAACAGCGCCAACCTTAGCAGGCAAAAACATTGCCAACCCATGCTCTCTGATCTTGTCAGGTGCATTATTACTTGAATACATCGGATGGCAGAAAGCGGCTGAATTAGTGCGACGAAGTATACAAGCCGTTCTAAAAGAAGGGATCATGACATTGGATTTTCATCGGAACATAACGGGGTCAACCCTGGTCTCAACAACAGATTTTGGACAAGCCATCATCCGCAGGATGCCGCAAGAAATTACTCATCTTTAAAGAACGAGGACTCATGTTAGAAATTCTATCAAGCTTTAATAATCTATATCACTTCATAGATTTACCAGCCTATGCTGGTGACAGGCTAACCAAGCTGCCATTCACACTCCGGATCCTGCTAGAAAACGTGCTTCGGCAGTCAAACTTTGACAATGACTTACCACACTACCACAACGCTGAAGCCATTTTGGAATGGCAACCCCAGGCTCATCAAAGGCCGTCAGTACCTTTCCAACCATCACGGGTTCTGCTGCAAGATTTGACCGGCGTCCCTTTATTGGTGGACCTAGCCGCCATGCGGTCTGCAGCAGCTCGCATGGGTGCTGACCCAAAGTCCATTGCCCCAAAGATTCCTGTTGACTTAGTGATTGACCATTCGCTCCAGGTTGACTTCAATCAACCGCCAAATCCTAGGGAACGGAACATGGCACTAGAATACCAGCGAAATCAAGAGCGGTATCAATTATTGCGTTGGGCTCAAGACGTATTACCGCAATTCCGGGTTGTCCCACCCGGAAAAGGTATCGTTCACCAGGTCAACCTCGAGTATTTGGCATCTGTAGTGGCAAGCAGTGAGATCAATAACAAACAGGTAATCTTTCCAGATACGGTCTTTGGCACCGACTCCCACACCCCAATGATCAATGGCTTAGGTATCCTCGGTTGGGGTGTTGGTGGTATTGAAGCAATCGCTGCCATGCTCCAGAAACCTACTGAACTCCTCTTGCCAGACGTCATCGGTTTAAGTTTGCAGGGTGTCTTATCAGAAGGGACAACACCAACAGACCTAACCTTGAGAATTGTCGAACGCTTACGCCAGGAAGGTGTGGTAGGTCAATTTATCGAATGTTTTGGTGAAGGATTAGAAAATATCACTGTAGCCGACCGGGCGATGATTGCAAATATGGCCCCAGAAACGGGTGCTACAGTGATTTATTTTCCAGTCGATGAAGAATCTCTTGCTTATCTGAGGTTGACCGGCAGAAACCCTGACCATGTTAAGCTTGTCGAGAAATATTATAAAAAACAGAACTTGTTTCGTGAGCCTTTAACACCGAGGCCAAATTTCACGGATGTGATTGAGATTGATCTATCAATAATAAAGCCCAGCCTAGCCGGCCCTTTCAGGCCGCAAGATCGCATTGAAAAAACCAATCTCAAGAAAAACTTCAATAAAGTGTTGAAAAGGAAACGTAACGAGGGAGGATTTGGTATCTCTCCGGATCATATTGCGGATGAGGTGACCATAAGGCTTAATAATCAAACTGTAACCCTCCATCATGGATCGCTGCTCATCGCAGCCATCACATCTTGCACAAACACATCCAACCCTATGGTGATGTTAGCTGCAGGTTTACTCGCAAAGAAAGCCGTTGACTTGGGTTTAAAAGTCAGCCCGGCAGTTAAGGGCTCATTGATGCCCGGTTCTCAGGTAGTTTCCGCATATTTAGAAAGGGCTGATTTGCTTGCGCCATTAGAAAAACTTGGTTTTGTCGTGGCTGGTTATGGGTGTGGTACTTGTATTGGCAATTCGGGTCCTTTGGCACCAGAGATAGAAGCAGCAATGAAGGCGAAACCTTTAATCACCGCGAGCATCTTATCAGGGAATCGGAATTTTGAGGGCCGAATTCATCCTTTAACTCGAGCAAATTATCTAGCATCCCCACCTATGGTAATCGCTTATGCCATCGCAGGTAAAATTAATATTGACTTAACAACAGAACCACTGGGAATTTCTGCCCAAGGACTACCTGTGTTCTTAGAAGATATTTATCCTTCACGTGAAGAGATTGAGGGGCTATACGAGCAGATCCAGCCCGAACTATATAAATCGATTTATGCAGACATTTTCACCGGGGATAACAAATGGAATTCAATATTTCCCGGTCAACCATCGGAACTGTTCTCATGGGATCCCAACTCAACATACATCACCGAACCACCCTATTTATCCTCTAAACCAAATAAGAAAACACATCTATCCATTGATAACATTCAAGGAGCACGTGTACTCGCATTGTTGGGTAATTCGGTCACAACAGACCACATTTCACCGGCTGGGTCCATACCAGGAAATAGCCCAGCAGGCGAATATTTACAATCACTGGGGATTGATGAATTAAACTTCAACACCTATGGTGCCAGACGTGGAAATGACAAGGTTATGGTCAGGGGTACTTTCGCGAACATCCGCTTGAAGAACCACCTGGTGCCAGAGCGTGAAGGAGGGTACACGCGCCATTATCCCAGCGGCAAAGTAATGACGATCTTTGACGCTTCACAAAAATACCAAAAAGAAGGGGTACCATTGATTGTTATTGGTGGAAAAGAATACGGCACGGGATCCAGCCGTGATTGGGCTGCAAAAGGCCCCTTATTATTGGGAATTCGAGCCATAATTGCAGAAACTTTTGAGCGCATTCATCGATCTAATCTCGTTGGGATGGGTATTTTGCCCCTGGCGTTTAAACCAGGAGAAAATGCCGCTCTCCATGGATTGACTGGTGAAGAAAGCTTTGATCTGTTAGGGCTTAATCACTTATCAACAAACGGAATTTGTCACGTGCGCGTTGTTCACGACGATGAAATCATTTCTACATTCGAAACAATTATTAAATTAGAAACAGAAAGTGAGCTAAGCCGTTTTCTAAAAGGCGGGATTTTATGGGAAACACTAATCTGATCAAAATAACAACAACTTTCACAATTAAATTTCTTAACTACTCAGGCAACCCTGCTACTGATGGGTGGGGGGTGTGGTGAGTAGTTATAGAACTTCAACTAAAAACGAACCTGAGTGATGATAAAAATTAATCACAACCTATATATTCACATTGTCAAGAAAATTCTTCTTCTGGTCAAATATACGGTAAGATAATACTTGGAAAAAGCGAAATCTCATTCATAGTTGGATCATAATTGCTTAATCGTTTCAGGTTTGTGTAAAATTGAGTTGGAAATCATACTGATATTATAAAGGAAATGAAAATGAGAAATTTTATCATTGATATGGATGGGGTTTTAATCCACGGGAAGAATATCGTACCTGGGGCTGATCTATTCATCAATAAATTAATAAAACAAAAGCGGAAATTCCTCTTGCTGACCAATAATCCGATGTATACACCCAGGGATCTTGCACATCGTCTGAAAGAGACCGGGATCCAAATTGAGGAAAGCCAAATTTTCACGTCCGCATTAGCCACGGCCGCATTTCTAGAACGACAACGTCCAAATGGGAAGGCTTATGTTTTAGGCGAAAGCGGTCTCACCCAGGCTATCCATGATATCGGCTACATCATTACAGATATTAATCCAGATTATGTCGTGTTGGGAGAAACATTGGCTTATAACTTTGAGATGATCAAGAAAGCCATCCGTTTGATTCATGACGACGGCGCTCGCTTTATCGCCACAAATCCCGATTCATCAGGGCCAAGTGAAGATGGTCTCGTCCCTGCGTGTGGCGCAATGGCTTCCTTAATTGAAAAAGCGAGCGGCATTTCACCTATATTCATCGGTAAACCAAATCCGCTCATGATGCGCACAGCTTTAAACTACCTCAATGTTCACTCAGAGAATACCATTATGATTGGCGACCGGATGGATACAGACATGATTGCCGGGATCACCAGCGGAATGGAAACGATCCTCGTCCTCACTGGAGTCACCAAAAAAGAAGACATCGAGAAGTATCCTTACCTCCCCACTTATATCAAAGATTCAGTGGCGGACATCGAGCCAAAGGACTTTGATAATTGACAGCTTGTAGACAACAGGTATAATCAGCTATTATGACAAAGAAGACCTTATCACGCAGAAATTTTGTCAAAATTGCTGCCTTAAGCTTGGGCACCTTAGCATTTCGTCCCATGCGTGAAGCAACACAACAGTTTTCCCAACCCAGGATGGTACGGGTTAGCGGAACAGGTAATGTTAAGTCGGTCAGTATTCACAGGTCGCCCAACGAAGAAAGTGCCATCCTTTATCAACGTACCAAGGATGACATTATCAATGTTTATGAAGAGATCGAGTCCGAATTCGGACCCGGATATAACCCGATTTGGTACCGGGTTTGGGGAGGCTATGTCCATCGGAAGTGGTTGGTTGAGGTAAAACATATCCTCAACCCCCTGACAGATTCTATTCATGAGGAAGGACAATTAGGTGAAATAACCGTTCCCTATACACGAGCGATGATGTTTTCTTCTCGGAACGGATGGGAACCGGTTTATCGACTCTATTATCAAACACACCATTGGATAAGAGACATCATCACCGGACCCGATGGAAGACCCTGGTACCAATTACAAGATCAATTATTGAAGATTAAATATGCGATTCCAGCTGAGCATATGCGTGTCCTGGATGACTCGGAATTTGAACCAATATCTCCGGATGTACCTCACGGGGAAAAACGCGTTGAAATATCCATTGCCAGGCAAATTCTAACTGCTTATGAGGGCAATTCGATTGTCAACCAGGTCAAAGTGTCAACAGGTCAATTAACGCGGCAGCGACAAACCCCAATCGGGGAATTCAATATTGATCCTAAGCACCCTTCAAAGCATATGGGATATGGACAAGTGACCTCTGATATTTATGCTTATGAACTGGTGGGTGTTCCTTGGAATTGTTTTTTTGAATGGCAAGGCGGCATTGCCAGCCACGGCACTTACTGGCATGATAATTTTGGAACGCCAATGAGCCTTGGCTGCGTCAACATGCGAAATCACGATGCCAAATGGCTGTATCTGTGGACAACACCTCACGGCGGCCCGCATGATTGGGTCGTTAATGGGTTTGGAACCCGTGTGATTGTAAGTTAATCAAACAAAACGCATAAATACCTGATTAGCCAACATCACACCCCTGTGAGTCAATTTTAAACGCTGGTTATTTTCATCCAACCATCTCACCAAACCGAGATTAATCAATTCCATGATCTCAACCCTGAAAACCTCAAACATTGGTAATCCGTAAGTCTGAAAAAACCGATCAACCGAAACACCTTCATTTACCAAACGTAGACCGAGCCACATGAAATCCTTCATCTGTGTCGGTAAATCAACCTCAGAAGTATGCCAGGTTGCCGGGGTTTCTGGGTAGCGCAAGAACAATTCATCGTAATTGCAAACCCGAGAAATATATGCTTCAATCCTATGAACATTTTCTGTTCGAATATTCCCAACATACCCATGCGCACCAGCGCCAATACCAAGGTATGGTAGGTTCAGCCAGTACTGCAGATTATGAATGCAACGGAAATCCTGCTTAGAATTTTTTATTGCCCAATTTGAGATTTCATAATGAACATATCCTGCATCTTTCAACATTATCATGGCAAGTTCATACATCTCTGCCTCAAGATCTTCATTCTGAAATTCAACCATCCCTCGTTGATGCCAATTATATAAAGGTGTCCCCTTTTCAATAATGAGTGAATATAATGAAAAATGTTCAGGTTTTAACGCAAGGGCTCGTGATAAAGAATGTTCCCAGCTAGAAAGGGTTTGCCAGGGCAAGTTAAATATCAGGTCAAGATTGATGTTCTCAAAACCAGCTCTCCTTGCCAAGAGGACGCCATCTAATACATCATCAATGGTATGGCTACGATCCAACCTAGTTAAATCAAATGCATCTGTCGATTGGACACCTAGGCTCAGCCGGTTAATGCCAAGTGCCTTAATGTGACAGAGGTATTCAAATGAAATTGTGCCTGGGTTGGCTTCCATGCTGATTTCACATTGTGGACTAACAGAAAAATAGGCGTTAATTGCCTCGAGTAGATCCTGATAGTGAGATACAGAAAGCAGTGATGGCGTTCCGCCCCCAAAATAAACTGAATTCAAGGGATAATCAGATAAATATGTGGAGGCTATACGAAGTTCTTTATTAATCGCATTGACATAACCCGGTATGGATGTCTCTTTTCCCACATATGTGTTAAAATCACAATAGTGACACCGATGTTTACAAAAAGGAATGTGAACATATACACTATAGGCCATTAGCCTATTTATACCACCCCATCAACAATACTTCCCTATCCAATCACATATTGCCCTTATTTAAGGGCATGAGGTATACTAGTCCAGAATTAACATGACTACAGAAAAGAATTCCCCAACGACAAAATTATGTCCCGTTTGCGGAACCCGCTTGAATGAATCCGCAACCAGGTGTCTTGTTTGTGGCACAGAACTTGATCAAAAGGCAGACACAAAAAAATCTCCTGAAGTTCGCGCTAAAAGATTACCTGAGATCACACTCAGCTTACCGGCAGCATTGGGTTTGTTTGCCTTGTTTCTCACCCTGGGCGCGGTTGTCATTTTTCTGGTGCTAAATTCAGACAGTCCCTCTGAAGTGGCCGAGGTGTTACCCGAATTAGGAACACCAACTGATACCCCAACAATCACCGTGACACCCACGATAACAGTCACACCGACAGAAGCACCAACATGGACACCCTTACCTCCAATTGATTATGTGGTCAGGCCTGGTGACTCTTGCGCTGGTATCGCGGCTGCATTTAATGTGTCCGTTCAAAGCATTATCCTGGAAAACAATCTTTCAGCTAATTGTGTTCTTTTCGAAGACCAGGAATTAGTCATCCCGCAACCAACACCCACAGCGTCGCCTCAACCCACCGCCACCCTGAGCGATATCGAAAAGACTGAGGCAGCTTGTGAAACGGTTAATTACACGGTCCAATCTAACGACACACTCAGCTCGATTGCTAATACATACAATGTCACCATGGCCACAATACGAGAATACAATGGTATGCCCAGTGACACAGTATTTGAAGGTCAAAATATAATTATTCCGCTTTGCTTGCGCCAACCAACCGCTGGTCCAACACCAACCCCAACCCAGCTTCCCCCCTACCCAGGACCCAACCTTCTCCTACCAGCTGATGGTGCTTCCTTTACATCAGGAGGGGATACCATCACCCTTCAATGGGCAGCAGTTGGTGCTTTGGAAACAAATGAAGCCTATGCGGTAACAATCACAGACCTGACCAGCGAGGAAAAAACAACGATAACTGAATACGTAAGGGACACATCCTTTATTCTCCCTCCATCCTTGGTTCCAACGGATGGCAAACCTCACATTTTCCGCTGGTCTGTCTATATCGTCAGGCAACTAGGTGGCAACCAGGAAAACGTTGAGAATTGGGAAATTGCGGGTGACCGAAGTGAAGAACGCGTCTTCGCTTGGGTCAGTTCTCCAACCAGCCCATAATTACCATCTAGATAAA
>Ga0114946_10002769_pt1 | contig 11989 bp, 10 predicted proteins | sample WalLakDeSediment_FD_88676 | JGI IMG/M metagenome (GOLD analysis project Ga0114946, IMG submission 88676) | Lake sediment microbial communities from Walker lake, Nevada to study Microbial Dark Matter (Phase II) - Walker Lake 11/02/13 Deep Sediment | ecosystem: Environmental > Aquatic >...
GGACACGGAGGGGTGCGGGGAGGAAGCCTCCCCGCGCGGTGGGGGTACAGCCCGGCGAAGCCGGGCGCCATAGGGGCGAAGCCCCTTGGAAGTGTCCTGTCCCTTTCCGGATGTGTCAGCGATTGTCTGGGACAGGACACTAGTGTCCCGAGGCGTCTCGGCTTCCGGAAGCCGGGCGCGACGCGCAGGCGCGTTGGGAGCCTCCCGCGCGGACCGCTAGACTCATGCCTCACGAATCGCGTGCCAGGTCGGCATTGGACCGCGGGCCAGGAGCGGCAGAGCGCCGCGCCCGCAGCCGTGCGAAAGGACTTCATCACATGAACGAACCGCGCACCTGGGGCGGCCCGGCGCGCCCGGGCCACCGCGGCGCAGCGGCGTTGCGCGCGGCGGCCTCCATCGCCGTGGCGAGCGCGCTCGTCTTGAGCGCCGCGTGCGGCCCGAGCCGGACCGACGGCGGCGCGGCGGGAGTAGCCGAGACGGGCGTCGTGGAGGAACTCGGCGTTCCGGCGTACATGGTCAAGGGCGACCTGGCCGCTCCGGTCACGCTGTTCGAGTGGTCCGACTACGAGTGTCCTTACTGCGCCCGGCACGCCGCCGGCGCGGGGCTTCAGATCCAGGAGGCGTACGTCGAGTCGGGCCAGGTGCGCATCGTCTTCCGCGACCTGCCCCTCATCAGCATCCACGCGCACGCGGTCAAGGCCGCGGAGGCCGCGCGCTGCGCCGGCGAGCTGGGCGGGAGCGACGGCTACTGGGACATGCACCACCGGCTGTTCGAGAGCCAGGCCGAGTGGTCCGCGCAGGCGGAGGCCGTGCCGTTCTTCAAGACCTACGCCGGCCGGCTGGGCCTGGACCAGACGGCGTTCGACACGTGCCTGGACGACGGTCGCCACGGCGACGCGGTCATGGCCGACTACAACGAGGCGCTGGGCCTGGGCATCCGGGCCACGCCCAGCTTCGTGTTGCAGGACACCATTCTGGAGGGCGCGCTGCCGTTTGGGGACTTCCAGGCCAAGCTGGACGTGGTGGTGGGCGGCGGCGTCCTGCCCACGGCCACGCCTCCGCCCACGCCGGAGCTGGTGGAGATCGAGGCGCCCGACGCAGTGGTGGAGATCGGTGACGCCCCGGTCAAGGGCAGCGAGGACGCACCGGTCACCATCATCGAGTTCTCGGACTACGAGTGCCCGTACTGCAAGATGTTCGTGGACAACACCTACGCGACGCTGATGTCGGAGTATGTGGAGACGGGCCGCGTCCGTTACGCGTTCCGCGACCTGCCGCTCAAGAGCATCCACCCCATGGCCGTCACCGCGGCCCGGGCGGCCCACTGCGCCCGCGACCAAGGCGGCGACGACGCGTACTTCGGCATGCACGACGCCCTGTTCGCCGACCAGGAGCGCTGGGCGCTGGCGGCCGAGGTCCAGGGGCCGGGCGACCCGCCGGCGTCGCTGGCCGGGCCGTTGTTCAACCAGATGGCGTCCGGGCTGGGGCTGGACGGCGATGCGCTGGAGGCGTGCCTGGCGGCGGGCGCGCACGAGGAGCTGGTGGAGGCCAGTCTCCAGCAGGCGGTGACCGAGCTTAACCTGGGCGGCGCGCCCACGTTCATCATCAACGGCCAGGTCATCGCCGGCGCCATGTCACCGGAGATGCTGGCGGACTACGTGGCCAAGGCGGAGCGTGGCGAGCGTCTGACCCTGGTGCTGCCCAAGGAATACGCGGAGCGCCTGGCCACACCCGTACCGCCCAAACCCGAGGAGTAGCGCGCCTCGCGCCGCCGCCCGCCCGCGGCAGCCCGTCACGGGTGGGCGGCGCCGGCCTCGCCGTAGCGCTCGACCGCCAGCCGCCAGTCGCGCGCGATGGCCTGCCGCAACTCCTGCGGCGAGAGCACCTCCACGTCCGGACCCCAGCTGCGGACCCAGGGCCGGATCTCCGTCAAGTCCCCGATCAGCGCCCGCCAGGTCAAGCTGCCGTCGGGCAGGGTCTCGGTGGACTCGCTCGCGTGCCAGCGGGCCTCGCGCACGCGGCGCGCCACCGCGGCCGAGAAGCGCAACCGCACTTCCACCGGCCCGTCCTCCTGAGGCCGCCAGATGCCCCACGCGTTCTGGAAGACTTTGGCCACGTCCAGGTCGGCCGGGACCTCGAAGCGGTCGTCGGTCAGCCAGGCCGACTCGATGCGCTCCACTTTGAGCACGCGCACCTCGCCCGGCGGCTCGCGCAGGCCGAGGACGTACGTGGCAAACCCGGGACCGGTGGCCTCCAGCACGTACGGCGCCAAGCGGCCGAGCGTGGCTTGCTCCGCGTCCAGCTTGCGGTAGGCCAGTCGGACCCAGCGGCCCATGACCCACGCCCGGGTCAGCACTTCCAGGACCAGCATGAACTGCCCGGCGTCGCGGCCCGGCGTTTCCTGCATGCAGCGGGCCGTGTCCTCGATGCCGCGGGCCATGGGCGGCGCCACGCGCCGCAGCGAGATGCCGAGTTTGCTCAGGGCGGAGGCGGCGTGCGGGTTGTGCTCGTCCGACTGCCGGTACAGGAGCCGCGCCGCCAGGAAGACGGCCGCCGCCTCGTGCACCGTGACCCGCAATCGCGCCAAGTAGCCGTCGCGGTCAATGAGCAGCCGCCCGTCACTCGACTCGTACACCTGGAACTGACTGGTCAGGTCCGGCAGGTAACGGTGGATGGTGGAGCGGTGGACGCCCAGGCGGGCCGCGAGGTCCGCCTGGCGCAAGCCCTCGGGGTGCTCCAGCAGCATCTGCTCGATCTGCAGCAGGCGCTCGGCCTTGTTGAACGCTAGCGCCATGACACCCTCCTGGACAAGGCGAGGCTTCGCTGCGGCCAATGGTGCCAATGGGCGGTGGCGATGGCAACATCACCGGCGGCAGCGACGGTCCCCGCGCGAGCGGCGGCGGAGACCATGCTGCGCGCGCCTACGTGGAACAGCAAGCGAGCGGGGGCGGTTAGCCCCCGCTCACGTTGTTGACGGTTGACATACGGGCCGTGGCGCGCCGTGACGCGTCCGGCCGCCGACCGTTGCCTACGAACCGTCGACCAGCAGCACGCCGCCCGGGCTGGGGCTGCCGATGGAGAGCCTCGCCATGAGCCAGTTGCGCAGCTGACCCCGCGCGCCGTCCAGCAGCGGCTCGTAGGTCGTGAGCATCAGGCGGGCGCCAGAGGCGTCCTCGGCCGCGATCTGCGTCACCTCGATGTACTGGCGCAGGCCCGCCAGCAGGAGCTCGTGCGTGTCGCGCAGTTCCTCCGGCACCGGGGTGCCCTCCAGGTCGAACAACATGCTCGTGCCGCGCTGCGAGAGCTCGTCCAGGCGCGAGGCCAGCTCGGGCTTGACCTGCACGGCCTGCGCGGTGCGCTCCACGTCCGCCGACCAGGTCCCGATCACGGGCACGAAGTACCACATGGCGTCCGCGTAGTCGCGCTCCACGGCACCGCCGTCCGCGTGGGCGGCGCTCCAACCGCCGATTGCCAGCACGGCCATCATGGTCAGGCCCAACAGCGTCTTGGTCGTTGCGTTCATGGTGTTGCTCCCCCGGCGTGCCGGCTGCTTGTTCACGGATCATGTCCTGCGGATGATTGCGGGGATGAATCCGGATGATCACGGTCTTCATGAGACCGTGACAGCAGTGTACGGCATGGGACGGGCGCGCGCTTGACGGCCGCCTAACGCTCCCGTGACGCGCGGGTCTCGGCCGGCGGTCCATGGGCTGACGGAACGCTGACGGGGGTGCCCGGGTCCTCGTTGGCCCGCGTTGCCGCGTCTCTGGTCCGCAGCAGCAGCGGCAGCACGGCGCTCGCGGGCGCCGCGGCGCTCGACGGCTGGGCCAGACGGGCGGCGATGACCGCCAGTGCTTGCACCTGGGCCACGAAGTAGTCGGCGTCCATGTGGGCCAGCGTGTCGTCGGCCGTGTGGTAGTGCGGGTTGAAGTCGTCCTCCATGTCCTCGATCTGGAGCACGGCCGGCACGCCCTTCTCACGGAAGGGAATGACGTCGCCTCAGCCGCAGCCCGGGTTGAGCCGCGGCACCAGCGGCAGGCCGGCCCGCTCCACGGCGTCGCGCATGTCCCGGGCCAGGGCCAGCGACGGCGCGTGGTCTTCGTGATAGAGCTCCATGACGCGATCGCCGTTGCCGTCGTAGCCCACCATGTCCAGGTTGACCAGCGCGTGGATGGCGGCCAGCTCCTCGGCGGTTCGCTGGTTGACGTAGGCCTTCACGCCCAGCATGCCCTGCTCCTCGCCGGTGGAGAAGAAGAGCACCAGCGAACGAGCCAGGGGCACGTCTGCAAGCACGCGGGCCAGCTCCAGCACGGCCGCCGCGCCGCTGGCGTTGTCGTCGGCGGCGGGGCAGCGCTCGCCGGGGCACGAGGGAATGCCGGCCACGCCGTCCACGTGCGCCACCACGTACACGAGCTCCGTGGGCGACAGCACGCCGGTGCGCCGGGCCAGGACGTTGTGGTCGGCCCAGCGCCCGCTCGACCACTCGTGGCGCGCCACCCGGAAGCCCGCGGCGGCGGCCTGCTCGGCCACGTAGGCCATGGCCAGGGCCAGGTCATCCGAGCCGGTCAGGCGGTTGACCACGTCCGCGCAGCGTTGGGCCGCGCACAGCGTCGTCTCGCCGGACAGGCGGGCAACGTCGTGGAGCACGCGCGCGGCATCCACGCGAGCGACCAGGTCGGCGGCCAGCGCGGCTTCGGCGCCCGCGACCGACGCGGCTTCCGCGCCCGCGACCGACGCGGCTTCAGGGCCCGCGGCAGGCGCGGCTGGGACGGCCGGCTGGCGTGCCTGGACGGCGCTGCCCGGCGCGTGGCCGCGGTCTACCGGCCAGGCCCGCGGCCAAGGCAACGCCAGCGGCGCGCCAGCGACCAGCAACACCGCCAGCGCCGCGACACGGCGCACCGCTCCACCCCCGCCAACGTGCAGACCCCGTCCGTGCATGCCGTTCCTTGCCCCATTCGTGAGCCCGCGCGGCAGCGTCGCCGCGGGCCACCGCGCGCAGCGGTCCTCGGCGGTCCGCGTCACGGCGTTCCTGGGACAAGACGTCCGTGTCCTGTCCCGCTGCATACTAGATACTAGGCAGTTGCGTTGGGACAGGACACTTCCAGAGGGGCTCTGCCCCTCCGGCGCCCGCCGCGGCCGGCATGCGCCGGCGGCGCCGTGGCGGCCTATACTTGACGCCGCCTCGCCGGGGGGCCGGCGGGCGCGCCCTTGAGGGAGGCCCGCATGGACCACCACCAGGCTGCCATCACGGCCGAGGACATCGGCTTCAGCTACGGCCGGCGTCGGGCCCTGGACGGCGTCTCCTTCCGCATAGCGCCCGGTGAGGTCCTGGGCCTGCTGGGCCCCAACGGCGCGGGCAAGTCCACCGCCATCCGCATCTTGACCGGCCAGTTGCGCGCCCGGACGGGGCGAGCGCTCGTGCTGGGCACGGACATGGCGCACGACCCCGCGCCTGCGCAGGCGCGCATCGGGGTGGTCTTCGAGGAGAAGAACCTGTACGAGGCCATGACCGGCGAGGAGAACCTGCGCTTCTTCGCCCGCCTCTTCGGCATTCGCGGCTTCGACGCCGCGGCGGCCCTGGACAGGGTCGGCCTGGCCGACCGGGGTCGCGACCGGGTGAAGGCGTACTCCAAGGGCATGCGCCAGCGGCTCATGGTGGCGCGCGCCCTGGTCAACAACCCGGACGCCCTGTTCCTGGACGAGCCGACGGACGGCCTGGACCCCGTGTCGGCGCAAGCGATCCGGCGCATCATCCAGGCCGAGGCCGCGCGCGGCACGGCCGTGCTCCTCACCACGCACGACATGCACGAGGCGGACCAGCTCAGCCAGCGGGTGGCGTTCCTGAACGAGGGCCGCATCGCGGCCCTGGACACGCCCGAGGCGCTCAAGCTGCGCCACGGGCAGCGATCCGTCCGCGTGCGGGTACGGGAGAACGACGGCGTGCGCGAGACCGCGCTGGCCCTGGGCCATCCGGACGCCGGCGAGAGGCTGAAGCGCGCCGTGGAGGCGGAGGGCCTGTTGACCATCCACACCGAGGAGGCCACGCTGGAGGACATCTTCGTCCTCGTCACCGGCCGGGGCCTGGATTGACCGCTCCCCGCGCCGGCCGCGGCGGCATCGTGACGGCCATCATCGCCAAGGACGTGGCGGCCTTCGCCCGCGACCGCTTCTGGGTCTTCATGACACTGCTGGCCCTGGTCTGGTTCGTGGGCATGTACGTGTTCATGCCCGAGACGGTGGACGAGAGCTTGCGCGTGGGCGTTCACTGGACGGAGAGCGACGCCGCTTTCGACGCCGCCTTGGGAGCCGCCTTCGGCGCCGCGGCCGGCCTGGACGTCGTCCGCTACCCCTCGCGTCAGGCGTTGGAGGAGGCGCTGGGCATGGGCGCCACGCAGCCGCCGGAGCGGCTGACCATGGGCCTGGACTTCCCGGACGATTTCCTGGTCCGTGTCCACCTCACGCTGCCGACCTCCGTCCGGCTGTACGTCGACCCGGAGGTGCCGGACGATGTGCGCCCGGCCTTGGCGGCCATGGTGCGGGAGAGCGCGTACGCGCTGACCGGCCACGGGCTGCCGGTCAGTCTCCCGAACGCCGAGACCGTGGTGCTGGGCGAGGACCGGCTGGGGCGGCACGTGCCGCTGCGCGACAAGCTGCGCCCGCTCTACGCGTTCATGATGCTGGTGGTGGAGACCTACGCGCTTGGGGCTCTGATCGCGGCCGAGGTGTCCTCCCGCACCGTCCGGGCGGTGCTGGCCACGCCGGCGCGGATCGGCGACTTCCTGGCCGCCAAGACCGTGACCGGCACGCTGCTGGCCTTCACCGAGGCCAGCCTGCTCATGGTCCTGGTGCGCGGCTTCGGCCACGAGCCGCTGCTGGTGGCCGCGGCCCTGTTGCTGGGCGCGGTGCTGGTCACCGGCGTGGCGCTGACCGTGGGCGCCGCCGGCCGCGACTTCATCGGCACCATCTTCGCCAGCCTGGTCTTCCTGATCCCGCTGTCCATCCCGGCGCTGGCCGTGCTCTTCCCCGGCACCGCCTCGCCCTGGGTGCAGGTGCTGCCGACGCACGGGCTGGTGCAGATCATAGTCGGGGCCACGACCGGCCCCATGGCCGCGCGCGAGGCCGCGCCGCACCTGGCCTCGCTTGCGGCATGGTGCGCGGTGGCCCTGGCGATGGGTCTCCTGACCCTGCGCCGCCGGGTGGCGCAGCTGTGAGCGCCGCTCGGGCGTGGGAGGTGCTGCGGAAGGACCTGTCCCTGGGACCGCGCTCCCCGCTGTTCCTGTACGCGCTCGTGTTCCCCGTAGTTGCCACCCTGCTCATCCAGGTGGTGTTCGGCTCGCTGTTCGAGCCCGTCCCGCGGCTGGGCGTGGTCGACCGGGGCGGCTCCGCCATGAGCCGGGCGGTGCGCCAGGCGCCCGGGCTGGAGGTGGTGCGCCTGGACTCGGCCGCCGATCTGCGCCGGCGCGTGGAGCGCCATGATCTCGACGGCGGACTCGTGCTGCCGCGCGGCTTTGACGCCGCGCTGCGAAGCGGCGACCGACCGCCGCTTCAGCTGTACCTCTCCGGAGAGAGCCTGGCCAAGACGCGGGCCACGCTGGCGCTCCTCACCGCCGGTCTGGTGCGGGACGTGGCCGGCGCGCCCGGGCCCATCGAGGTGGAGGTGGTGGCTACCCGCGGCGGCTCGTCGCTGCCGCTGTCCGAGCGCCTGATCCCGCTGCTGGTGATGCTGGCGGTGATCATCGCCGGTGTGTTCGTGCCGTCCGCCAGCCTGGTGGAGGAGAAGGAAAGGCGCACCCTCGCCGCCCTTCTCGTCACGCCGGCGTCCATGACCGAGGTCATGGCGGCCAAGGGCGTCCTGGGCCTCTCCCTGGCGCTGGCCTCCGGCGCGGTGACGCTGCTGCTCAACCGGGCCCTGGGCGAGCACCCGCTGGCGCTGGCGCTCATCCTGTGCGTGGCCGCGCTCATGGCGGTAGCCATTGGCCTGATCCTGGGCGCCCTGGCGCGCGACACCAACACGCTGTTCTCCGCCATCAAGGGCGGCAACGTGCTTCTCATGGCGCCGGTCATCTTCTTCATCTGGCCCGACCTGCCCGGTTGGGTGCCCAAGCTGTTCCCGACCTACTATTTCCTCAACCCGCTGTTCCGGGTGGCGGTCGAGTCCGCCACGCTGTCCGACGTGTGGCGGGAGCTGGCCGTGGCCGCGGCGGTCTGCGCCGCCCTGGCGCCGGCGATCGTGCTGGCCGGGCGGCGGATGGCCTTCCGCCTGGCCTCGTCCTGACCGGCGGGCCGACGCGCCCGCCCGTCGTCATCCAACGCACCGTCCGACCCATCAACGAGGAGGCCTTGTTGAACACCGAATCCTGGGCGCCGGAGATTGCGCGCCACATCGATCGCATCGTCGGCCTGGGCGCCGATTACGTGGACGCCCGGCACTACCTGCAAGACGACGCGGAGACCCTGGTCCTGTACGACGGCAATCTGGAGGTCAACGACACGGCCTCCGAGGGCGGCGTGGGCGTCCGCGCGCTCGTGGGCGGCGCCTGGGGCTTTGCCGCCACCAGCGACATGGACGCCCTCGGCGCGTGCTTTGACCAGGCGCTGGCCAACGCCCGGACGGCCGCCTTGCTCATGGCCGCGCCGCTGTCCATGGGGCGCCTGCCGGCCCATCGGGGGGCCTACACCTCACCGGTGACCGTGGACCCGTTCTCCGTCTCTCCCGCCGACAAGCTGGCCTTCCTGCACGCCATCGACCAGTCGCTGCGGGCCGACTGGATAGACCGTCGCTTCCTGACGGTGCAGTTGCAGCGCAGGCGCGTGCGCTTTGCCAGCAGCGAGGGCACGGTCATAGACAAGGACCTCACCAACGCCTTCGCCACCATGGCCGTCATGGCCCTGGACGGTGACCGGCGCATGCAGCGCCGCAGCCACGGCCTGTATACCACCGGCGACGGCACGCGCGGCTGGGAGATGGTGACGCAGCCGGAGCTCTTCTCGTCACACGCCGAGCGCATCAAGTCCGAGCTGGCCGAGCTGATCAAGGCACCAGCGCTCCAACCCGGCAACCGCAGCGTGATCCTGCTGCCGGGTCAGGGCTTCCTGCAGGTGCACGAGACCATCGGTCACGCCCTGGAGCTGGACCGGATCCTGGGCTACGAGCTCTCGTACGCCGGCGGCTCGTTTGTGCGGCTGGACGACTTCGGCCGGCTGCGCTACGGCTCGGACAAGCTCACCGTCAGCTCCTACGGCGGCATCGCCAACTCGCCCGGCACGTTCGGCTACGACGACGACGGCTCACCGGAGCGCGACTACCTGCTCATAGACCGCGGCCTGCTCGTGGACGCACTGTCGTCGCGTACCGGCATCCACGAGGCCAACGCCCGCGCCGGCCGCACGGTGTTCCGCGAGAGCGGCGGCGCGGCGCGCGCCACCGCCTTCTACCGCGCTCCCATCGACCGCATGACCAACGTCAACATCCTGCCGGGCCGCGACGGCAGCCTGGAGGACATCGTGGCCTCCACCGCCGACGGGATCGTGGTGGACAACCCCACGTCATGGTCCATAGGCTCCAACCGCGAGCACTTCCACTTTGGCTGCGAGATCGCCTGGGAGGTGAAGGACGGGCGTCGCACCAGGGTCCTGAAGGACCCCACGTACCAGGGCCACACCTTGGACTTCTACCGCTCGCTCAGCGCCGTGGGCGACGCCTCCACGTGGCGCCTGGAGCAGGTCAACAACTGCGGCAAGGGCGAGCCCAACCAGATCATGCAGCTGGGACACGGCGTGCCCGTGGTGCGCTTCGACGACGTGATCACCGGCGGAAGGGGGTAGGCCATGTTGGACGAAGCCACGCGTGACGCCATCCTGAAGATCCGCGACGAGGCCTCGGCGCGCGGCGCGGCGGCCCTGTTCCGCCTGCACCGCGAGCGCAGCCACTTGCTGCGCGTGGGCAACAACTCCGTGTCGCTCAACACGTCCGAGCAGCTGACGCGCCTGGACGTGGAGGTGACCGACGGCCGCCGGGAGGGTTCGCACACGGTCCTCGGCCACATTGCGGGCACCGAGACCGTGCGCGCGGCGCTCGACATAGCGGCAGCCAAGGCCTCGGTGGCCACGGAGAAGGACTACGAGCCCCTGACCGGGGCCGTGGAGGAGCCGGTCGCCCACAGCGGCCAGCACGATCCCGCGCTGGCCGAGCTGGAGCCCGCGGTCAAGGCCGACGCCTACCGGCAGGTGATGGAGAAGGTGGGCGCCCACTACAACTACTCGGGCTCCTGGTCCAGCGGCGAGACCGAGCTCTACGTGGTGACCACGGCCAACCGCAACGAGGCCTGGCAGCTCTGCACCGACCAGTACTTCACCGTGGTGCTGAAGCACCCCGAGCAGCGCTGGGAGCTGCAGGCCACCGGCACGGGCTGGCGGGCGGAAGACCTGGCCGTGGACCGGGTTGTGGAACGGCTGCAGACGCTGCTGCCGGTGTACGAGGGCCAACCGGGCCTGCGCCTGGAGCCGGGGCCCTACACCGTCCTGCTGGGAGCCAAGGCGCTGGCGGACATCGCGGCCATGGCGGCCTGGACCGGGCTCGGCGGGCGCGGCTGGGAGGAGAAGCAGGGCTGGACGTCGCAGCACAAGGTGGGGGACCGCATCCTGGGCGCCAACATCTCGCTGGTCGACGATCCGCAGAACGCGCAGACGTTCCAGAACCGCTTCGACATGCAGGGCAGGCGCCGCGGCGCGTTCCCGCTGGTCACGGACGGCGTGCTGGCCGGGCTGATGTACGACCAGTCAGCCGCTGCCAAGTACGGGCGCGAACCCACCGGCCACGACCTGTACGCCATGAGCCTGGCCATGCGGCCCGGCACCGCGCCGGCCGAGGCGTTGGAGGCGGTGGCCGAGATGGACCGTGTGTTGTTCATCCCGGCCCTGCACTACACGCACATCCCCAACCGGGCCGAGGGCCTGTTCACCGGCAGCTCGCGCTTCAACGCCGTGCTGGTGGAGCGCGGGCGGGTGGTGCGGCCCATCCACTCCTCCCGCATCACGGACACGTTCGGCAACGTGCTGGGCAACGTGCGGGCCCTGTCGTCGGCCACCGTCTCGGTCAACCTGTCCAACACCTACGGCCGCCGCCAGCCGGTGGCGGCCAGCGTGCCGGCCTACGCCGTAGTGGAGGGGGTGAAGATCACCGACAGCGCCGAGTCCTTCTGACGGTGGCCCGGCCGCGCGCCGGCCGCTGGCGCCGGCTGCTCCCGCTGGCCGTCTTCCTGGTGGCGCTCGTGCCGCGGGCGGCGGACCTGCGCGGCTTCGTCACCGCCGACGAGCTGCGCTGGACGTGCCGCGGCCTGGCCTTCCGCGCCGCGCTGGCGGAGGGCGACTGGGGCGGAACGTACCAGACGGGCCACCCCGGCGTGACCGTCATGTGGCTGGCGGCCGCGGCGCGCGCGCCGGCCGCCGGGCCGGATCTGCGCCAGGTGTGCCGCGACAGCCCCAGTGTCATAGCGGAACAGGCTCCGTGGGGCGCGCGCGCCGGGCTGGGCGACGCGCTCCACGGAGCTCGAGCGCGGCTGGCGGTGGCCCACGCGCTGCTCCTGGCGCTGTGCGTGGCGGTGGCCGCGCCGCTCTTAGGGGCGCGGGCCGCCGCCCTGGGCGGGGTGCTGCTGGGCTGCGAGCCGTTCCTGGTGGGGCTGTCCCGAGTCCTGCACCTGGACGCCCTGGCGGGCGAGCTGATGCTGCTGTCGCTGCTCCTGCTGCTCCGCCACGCGCGCCGGGGCCGGCGGTCGTGGCTGGTGGCGTCCGGCGTGGCGGCCGGCCTGGCGCTGCTCACCAAGGCCACGGCGCTCGCCCTGGTGCCGGTGGCGGCGGCGCTGCTGGTCGCGCCCGTTGCGGGGGCGCTACTGGCGGCCCGTCCGACGGCGGGGGCGCTGCCAAGCACGCGCCCGGCTTGGGGACCGCGCCGCGCGCCCGCCCCCGATTCGGCCGCGAGGCGCCGGTCCCC
>Ga0114946_10002771_pt1 | contig 11985 bp, 9 predicted proteins | sample WalLakDeSediment_FD_88676 | JGI IMG/M metagenome (GOLD analysis project Ga0114946, IMG submission 88676) | Lake sediment microbial communities from Walker lake, Nevada to study Microbial Dark Matter (Phase II) - Walker Lake 11/02/13 Deep Sediment | ecosystem: Environmental > Aquatic > Freshwater...
CGAAGCTGAGGCTGCAGAAAAACTGCTTAAAGAAAACAAGGCAGATCTGATAGGGGTTGGAAGAGCTATTTTAAAGGATTCAAATTGGGCCAGAAAGGCAATCACAGGCCTTCAGACTGATTAATAGCAAAGTCTTTGGCTATCGGACGTTGAATTGAACACAGATAGAACTGGTCTGCCCCCCTGTGCCGTGTTTGTTAATTGTTAATGGGTTACAGGCTGTTTTCTGAAAACCCAAATTGTTCGCGCAGTTTATTGCGCAATAGTTTGCCGGAAGGGCCTTTCGGTATTTTTGCAAGGATTTTAATCTTTTTGGGACATTTAAAATCTGCAAGGTAGTGTTGGCAAAAAGAAATAAGCTCTTCTTCCCGGATTGTTTCGTTTTTTTTCAGAACAACAAAGGCAACAACTTCTTCACCGTAAAGCAAATCAGGGATACCAATGCATCCCGCATCTTTTAACGCCGGATGCTGAAGCAACACCTCTTCTATTTCCCAGGGATAAATATTTTCTCCCCCTCTGATAATCATATCTTTTTTGCGGTCAACAACATAGAGGTAACCTTCCCCGTCAAAGTATCCCAGGTCACCGCTGTAAAACCAGCCTTCTTTAAAAGCTGCTTCTGTAGCAAGGGGGTCCTTATAATAACCCTTCATCACGTTGGCACCTCGGATGACAATTTCCCCAACCTTATTTGGTCCCAGCTGATTGTCATCAGGATCGACAATCCTGATTTCATTTCCCATCGGCAGGCCAACAGAGCCGATCTTTCTAAACCCGTCATTTGCCCCTAATTTCAATGCTTTCAGAGGCGGCAGAGGGTTAAATGTTGAGCGGCAGGTTGTTTCCGTCATACCGTAACCTTCGATTACAGGAACCTGAAAAGTTTTTTCAAATGCTATTTGTACCTCTCTTGGAACGGGGGCAGAACCACAGAAGACAATTCTGAGCCTGTTTGCAGGGATAACAACGTCACCGGGCTTAACCCGGTTTAGCAGCATAGATAACATGGTAGCCACAGTACCTACGTACGTTACCCCGTATTTAATGATGAGCAGAAAAAAGTTGCTCACGCTGAACTTTTCCGGAATAACAATGCTTCCTCCATGGTACAGCGGGGTTATTACGGTAACAATTTGCCCGTTAACATGAAAAAGAGGCATCACACACATAGCCCGGTCCCCCGCTTTCAGGCGGTTCCAATGGGTAATCCAGTGGGCGTCAACGATCATATTTTGGTGGGTGAGCATAGCACCTTTCGGTTTGCCTGTGGTGCCGGAAGTATATATTATTATAGCAACGTCATCCCCTGCCAGTGCGGATGCGGCAATTTCCGGCAACAATTTGGCAGCTTGCTGCTGCAGTTCGCGCTGTAAACTGAGCATTTTCACAGGTTCAGTTTGTCGGTTAATGTTCTTCTTCATGTTAACGGGAGGATCGTCCCAGCTGAGAAGATAACGCACCTTATTATCTCCTGCAAGTGCCATGGCTGAAATTTCCAGATGCCCGTTATCGCTGAACAAGGCCACGCTGTCGGAGTTGGCCAGAATATAGGATATTTCAGCGGTTTTTAAATGCGTATTGATCGGACAGGCAACTGCCCCAAGCTGCATCACAGCAAAAAGGGATAACAGGTATTCCGGTCCGTTGGACATCAAGACGGCGACTTGATCACCCTTGCCAATGCCCAGTTTAAACAATAAATTGCTTATGCGGTTTACGGCAGCCAGAAATTCAGCATATGTATATTCGCGGTTTTTTTCCGGATCGATGAGAAATACTTTTTTGGCATGCTTTTTTGCCCTGTTCAGGAGCAGTTCTCGTAAGGAATTTTTTTCTTTCAGTTCCGGTAATTGAATGAGCCCCGCCTGGACGGGGGCATTATTACAAGGATCCACGTTATGATCTCCTTTTAAGAGCAAATACTATTCATTAAAGATAACCACTTTGGGTCCTCCGGTCAAGGTTTTTTTACAGATTGCCAGGGAGGAATAAGGGGGATGCCAGGGGAAAATATATTTTTCCAACCAGGGGTTTGATGGGGATTCGGTAGGACAGGTGATGGTATTAAGCAGGGAAAGCCCCTGCGGTTTTAGCATTATAGCCAAATTAGCAAAATAGACGGTTATATAAAGAAATATTTTATCTTCTGTTTCTTCTGGTCTTTATTTGCCGGTTTTATGCAGATCATGCGGCCTGGAACCGGCGATACCGGCAGAGCTGCTGACCTTGCCGATATTTTCCATAAGTCGCTTCCAACCGGGAACATAAGTACACACAGGGGATTTATGAGTAAATTCTTCCAGACATTCTTCAGAGCAAAAACCATATTCCTGGCAATAAGGGGCATTATGTTTTTCCTCTGACGGTGAACAAACCAACTCTTCCCCGCAGAAGATTTTTTTAACTATTTTATCTTCAGCGAAGAAAACCTTTTTGCACAACGGACAAACTTTTTCATGGTTTCCTGAATCTAACATTTTGCTCCATCCTCCCAGAGATCGTGATGACTTTATCTATATGATATATATTCTATATTTTCAGTATACATTATCCGAAAACAGGTGTCAATACTTCTGAATAATTAAATAATTCACAAGGGCTTTCTTTAAGCCGCAAGATCAACACGGCGAAGCAATTGCGCGGTTAACGCGACTATAATTGTGCCGGCCGACATGACGACTCGGATATAGTCCCGATCAATAACTTAACTAGAGGTAGAACATGGGGAAGAGTTGGATCGAATCACTTTCATGAGCAAAGGCTTTGGTTGATCACAGCCACAAATTCCGGAAGGACATGAAAACGAAGCCTGGCTCCCTTCCTGATACTTTTTTCAGGGTGGATGTGAACCAGCAGATCCAGAGGCCCTTTTTCTGTCATGACTTCCAAAACAGCTTCTATTTCATTGCCACCATATATGGTTTCCCGGATGACCCCTTCGACATCGCCATCAGGATCCAGTTCGAAACTGTCCGCACGGACTGAAACTTTTACTTTTTGGCCTGCAGGCAGTTGATGTGTATGAGAGCAGGGTATTACCCCGATATCAGTATTAACAGAACGGTGGTCGGGGCCGATAATACCCGGCAAAATATTGGATTTGCCTACGAAAGTAGCTACAAATTCAGTTTCCGGGTGACGGTATATATTTTGTGGCGTTCCAACTTGTTCCAGTCGACCATCCCGCAGGACGGCCACCCGATCAGAAACTGCCAAAGCATCTTTTAAATCGTGGGTGACAAATACAGCGGTTGTTCCAGCTTTTTTAATAATCGCTGCAACCTCCCGGCGCATGTGGCTGCGCAGATCACTGTCAAGGTTGCTAAAAGGTTCGTCAAGTAGAACAACCACCGGATTACGGGCCAGGGCACGGCCCAGGGCAACCCGCTGTTGCTGCCCTCCGGAAAGCTCGTGGGGGTAACGCTCACCCAGGCCCTGAAGATTTACCAGCGCCAGCATTTCCTCCACTCTTTTTTCTTTTTCGGCTTTCTTCAGGGAAATCCCGATATTATCCCGGGTATTTAAATGGGGGAAAAGGGCATAATCCTGAAAAACCATACCGATGTTCCTTTTTTCCGGCGGAATCCACAGGCCATTGCCGGTTACTGGAATATTACCAAGTAAAATGCTTCCCTGTTCCGGCCGCTCAAATCCGGCTATCAGGCGCAGAGTGGTTGTTTTTCCACAGCCGCTGGGACCGAGCAGGGTAATTATTTCTCCCTGCTTCACTACCAGCGAAAGGCAATCCACTGCAGGACCAGGGCATTCAGGATATTTTTTCTGTATTTTTATCATCTCTATAGCGTTCATGGTGGAATAAGTCACCTCGTCTTAAAATTTATTGATTAACCATTTTAGCGGCAGGGCCGAGATAAGAATGATTAACAGCGAGGCAGGCGCAGCCATGTCGTAAAAACCTTCCGATGCTTCGATCCAAATCCGCACTGCCAGAGTATCCATGCCTGGTGGACGAAGAACCAGGGTGGCCGGCAGTTCCTTAATAGCGCTGACAAAAACCAGGGCTATGCCTGCCAGGATCCCCGGCCGGATCAGCGGCAGGATAACCCCGGTTATTACTTTTCGAGGCGAAAACCCCAGACTGCGCCCGGCTTCATCTAGGCGTGGAGATACCTGGCTGAGAGCAGACGATTCTGCCTGCATGGCCTGGGGTAAAAAACGGATAACGTAGGCGATGACCAGGACGATGGAAGTACCGTAAAGGCCTGGAAGATACTGGTTAAAGATAAATACCATACCGAGGGCGATAATTACTCCCGGCAGGGCATAGCCGGCCAGGGCCAGCTTTTCATAAAGGCTGCTCATCAGGCCCGGATGGCGGGATTTTAAGTAGACAAGGGGAAGGGCCAGTACGGCACAGGCAATGGCGGCTAAACCTGCAGTCAAAAGACTCTGGCTGGCGTATTCCAAAAAACGGCTGTCCAGGGCTCCTCTCGCAATGCCGATATACGACCAGTACAGCAAAACTGAAACAGGTAAAATCAGGGCAAAGAAAACTATAATACTCACCCCCAGCAGGCTGAACAGCCGGCCACGGCCCAGGGGAACAGGAGCAGCTTTGCGGTAAGATCCCGTGCTTTGGAAATAGCGTTGTTTGCGGCGGCTGCTGTATTCAAGCCATAACAGAACCAGGGTCAAAAATATCAGAACCACGCTCAGGATTGCTGCCGAAAAACGATCGAAGCTGCTCATCTGATAGTATATAGCGGTGGTAAAAGTAGTGTAACGCAGCATTGCTACCAATCCGAAGTCTGAAAGGCTGTAGAGAGCTACTAAAATTGCCCCCGCGCCCATAGCCGGCCGCAGCAGGGGCAGGACAATTTTGAGAAACACCTGAAAATAGCTTAGCCCGGCTATCCTCCCCGCTTCCTCATAGTTATGGCTGAATCGTTTCAGGGCTGCCCCGGCAACCAGGTAAACATAGGGATAGGTAAAGAGGGTGAGAAGCAGGGCAACACCGCTGAAAGAGTAAATATTGATTGGAATCTCACCCAGCAAGCCGCGCATTAACCCCCTGGGACCAAATACAATAATGTATGATACTGCTCCCACGTAGGGTGGAACCACCAGGGGGAGCGCCAGCAGCCATTCCAAAGTATTCCTGCCGGGCAAATCACTGCGGTTGATCAACCATGCTGTACTAACGCCGATAATAAGCGCTCCAGCGGTAACCACTGTTGTAAGGCTCAGGGTATTCCATAACAGCTGGGGAATCCGGGAATCGAGCAAAGAAATCCACCGGTCAAGCCCTCCCTGGATGCCCCGGATGATAACGTAAAAAATAGGTATGGACATTACAAGGGCAGTAACCAGAGCAATTGCCTCCAGGGCCAACCCGGGAGGATTGCCCCTCCAGATTAACAGCCGTGATTTTAAGGTTATTCTTAGAACTTCCGGCAGGGAAGCAGGAGCCGGTTGTTCTGAACCGGTGCAATGTTTTTCAGCCATAATATGACTACTTTCTCCTTGTTAACAGTTTCTAGATACCCAGATCAAGGCCTGATTCTTCGATAAGGGCCTTTGCATCGTTCCAGAGAGGCCCCAGGTCTGAAAGATAGATATCCATTGGTTTATATTGATCAATTCTCTTCGCCTCTTCTACTGATAATACTGCAGGGTTAAGGGGTGTTTCTTTGCTGTAATAAGAGAATTCTTTCTGCTGTTCCTCTTTCAATAACCAATCGATAAACAGGCGGGCATTTTCTGCGTTGGGCGCCTGCCTGATAAGGGCTACTCCGGCAACATTAACGAATACGCCTATCTCATCGAAACCCTGGTCAGGATATATTGCCCCCACATTATTACCCTGTGGTTCATCCAGCTGTAGATGGTAATAATAGTTGTTAACCAGGCCAAATTTGAATTCGCCCGCTCCTACCGAATGGCGAATATCTGTATGGCCGCCGACAATAGCGCCTGCATTATTCTTAACGGCCACCAGCCATTCCCTGGTTTTTTCATCACTCCACACCAGGCGCAGTGCTGCCACGTGGGTCACCATGGAGCTGTTTCCTCCCCTGGTAATCATGAACTGCCCTGCCCAGGCCGGATCGGCCAGCTCCCATAAGGTTTTGGGCATCTCTTCTTCACTGATCAAATCTTTGTTATAGATTAAGATCCTGGAACGCGCAGAGAGTCCAATCCAGGAACCGTCCGGAGCACGAAAACGTTCATCAATGCTTTCCAATTGGGGGGAATTATTATCGGATAATAAGTTTTCACGGCGCAAATATTCCATGGCTCCGGCATCATTGGAAATAAATATGTCGGCCTGCACGTTGCCCCTTTCCTCAATGATCTGGTTGATCATTTCTTCCCGCCCGGAAAGGAGTCTGACCCGGATACCAGTTTCTGCTTCAAACCTGTCCAATAAAGGCTTGACAAAAGTTTCGTTACGGGCATTGTAAACCACCAGTTCTCCCTGCCCCGTAACCGTTGTTGAACAGCCTGTGGGTATAAGCAGCACAGCCGAAAAAAATAATATCACCAGTATAGTGTAGAGCTTAAGTTTAATGTCATTCATGATGTCCAGCCTCCGTCTATTTCAAAGAATAATGTTAGTCTAAACTAACTTCGGCACATTAAAATATCCGGTCCACCCCCCAGGTTCATATAAGCGGTAGTAACCGGTATTCTTTACCTAAAGTTTTTTAGCTTTTCATTATGTATAGTTACCCCATAGAGATACTTTTATTATCTAAGTATATTTATACCATAGGATTACTTGCATTGTCAATGGATTGTCCGGAAAAGTATAAAAAAACAGTGAGAACATCTTAATCGTGAATCTATATTATTTTTATAACCCTATGTTCCGATATGCCTGGCATAAAGGTTACGTGCTTCAGCTTGATCTGTGGTACCGCGAACAATCGCCCTTCCGTTGGGGAATAAAATGATTTCATGTTTATCGGTTTTAAAAATGAGAAGAAAACCATTGAAAGAAACTGATCCCGCCTTCTTCAGGCGGTTTTCAAGCATCTTTAAATCTATTTTTTGTTCTGCCGGAGGTACAATTTGCACAGCATTTCGTCCACACAGCACAGTTGTCCAAGAAAACTCTGAACCATCAAGGAATTCAAAGCAGCCTTGTCCACATGCCGGGCAATCCGGACGCCGTTCAATATTAATGCTTTCAAATTCTCTTTCCCAGACATCAAGGTAAAGGATACCCGGTGTAGGCTCAAATCCAGTCAGCAAACGCAAAGCTTCAGCACACTGGAGAGAAGCAACCGTTCCGGTTGTCATGCTTAAAACTCCCTCAGTATCACAGCTGGCAATTGTTCCCGCCGGCGGCAGTTGATCAATGTAGCAGCGCAAACATGGAGTCTGGTTGGGAACAATGGTCATTAACATGCCTACCGAACCGAGAACTGCGGCATAGATCCAGGGTATGTTGTTTTTAAGACAGGCATCGTTAATTAAAAAGCGAGTTTCAAGGTTATCAGTGCCATCGATTACGAGGTCACTCTCTTTGATGATTGATTCGATGTTGCGGGGATTCACATCGGCAACCAGAGATTCAATGGTTACAGCAGAATTGGTCAATTTCAATTTCTCCGCAGCAGCTATTGCCTTGGGGAGACTTTGCTCTGCATCTTTCTCATCGAAAAGAAACTGACGCTGAAGGTTGCTGATTTCAACAAAATCACGGTCAACCAGTTTGAGCTGTGCAACCCCGGCACGGCACAGATGACTGCTGTTTACGGTTCCCAGGGCCCCCATGCCGATGATTGTTACTCTGCTGCCTGATATTTTGGCCTGACCCTTTTCACCTATAGGTTGAAAGAGAATTTGTTTGGCATAACGACTTTCCAAAAGATCTACCATGATGACAGTCCTATTTCCCCTTGTTATTTTTTCGCGACAGCTAGGCCCTGAATGTGGTTTAGATGCAGTTTAGCCTGTTTCCCGCATCGGTGAGAGCTGCCGAAGCTGCTCTACCGTCTCGGCTACAGCATCTATGGTATATTCAATCTCTTCCGGGGTATTGTTCCTGCCTAAAGAAAAGCGGAGAGTTCCCCTGGATGCGACAGGATCAAGCCCAATAGCTTGTAATACATGTGAAGGCTCATCAGAGTCTGCACTACAGGCCGAAGCTGTTGATACAGCAATACCTTTTGTGTCGAGAGCAAGCAGTAATGCTTCTCCTTCGAGAAAGGCAAAATTTAAACTGGATATATTGGACACCCTTTTATGTGGATGGCCGTTAAAGGTTACATGCTTGATGCGGGAAATGATACCATTTTCGAGACTGTTACGCAGGGTTGACAGTCTGGCGGTTTCAGAGTCAAGTTCCCGGGCAGCCAGGCGCAGAGCGGTGGCAAGGCCGGCTACTCCGGGAATATTTTCTGTACCGGGACGTAATATTCTTTCCTGGTGTCCTCCTTCAAAAAGAGGAGTGAGCTTGATGCCATCGCGCTTATAGAGGACACCAACACCTTTTGGGCCGTAAAATTTATGGGCAGTCAGCGAAAGCAAATCAACGCCCAGGTCTGTTACACTGACAGGTATTTTCCCTACAGCCTGAACAGCATCCGTGTGTACTGCTATTCCCCGTTCACCGGCGAGAGCGGTAATTTCCTTAAGAGGTTCTATCGTGCCGATTTCATTATTGGCCAGCATGATACTGATCAGGATAGTATCAGGGCGGATTGCATTATTAACAGCTTCAGGATCTATAAGCCCAAAGCTGTCGACCGGCAAGTAGGTCACCAGATAACCCATTTTCTCAAGCTGCTGAAAAACATTGATAACAGCATGATGTTCAATAGAAGAGGTTATCAGGTGTTTGCCGTGATCGCTATTGGCAAAAGCAAAGCCCTTAATAGCTAAATTATCGCTTTCCGTGCCGCCGCTGGTAAAATAGATTTCATTAGGTTCGGCTTGAAGAATAGATGCGACTTCATCTCGTGACTGCTCCAGTATACGTTTACCTTTCTGGCCAGTTGCATGTAAACTGGATGGATTGCCATAAATCTCGGCGAAAAAGGGCTGCATGGCATCAATAACCTCGGATCGAACTGCAGTTGTAGCAGCATTATCCAGGTAGATTTCTTTCATGATTATTGCCTCCCATTACCGATTGTCATTACTCCCAGGAAAAAGCATTTACAGTCAGAATAATTATTCATCGCTAAGCTTTAAAGTGCTTATATACAGCATTTATGAAGATTATGCTGCCTGGAGCCGGCGATACCAATGGAGCTGCTGACTTTGCTGATTCTTTCCATAAGCCTCTTCCAATCGGGAACATAGGTGCAGACAGAAACTTAGTTGGTATGTTTTTCCAGGCATTCTTCAGAACAAAAATGGTATACTTGGCAATCAGGGGCATTATGTTTTTCTCCTGAAGGCAAACAAGCAAATTCGTCACCGCAGAAAGTTTTTTTAGCTACATTATCTCCGGGGTAAAAGACCTCTATACATGACGGACAAACCTTTTCATAGTTGCCTGAATCTAACTTTACTTCAACTTCCCCATATATCAAGGTTTTTAAACAATATGATATTAATTCTATAGTTTCAGTATATAATGTGCCGAAATATATGTCAATCTTCAGTGCCCACAGACATGAGCATAACAAAGCCCATGGGTATCAGGATACCTGCCCGCAAAGAAGTTACCATGGCCAAGCTGATCAGGGTCATTATTCCCCGGCGGCGCGCCTTTAACTCCTGCAAGGCACTTTTAATAAAGACAATGCCGCCTCTGAGCCGGAAAGTATGCAGCATGCTCTGAGTGCTGGCTTTCGTGGCTTTCGTGATTATGATGATTTTCTTATTAATGATTTACCTTCTGCTATAACTTGCCTTTCATTTATAGAACAGGCTGCTATACTATCTCAGGGCTGCACCTGAAAATTCGCCGCACCCCTGACGGAATGCTGAGTGCCGATATTATCAGAATTCCGGTGCATGGCCACTATCAAGGAATAGGTCTCACCGGGTATTATTTCCTCAACCTTGTAGCCTTCTCCTGAAGGAAAGACTACGGGATAGGAAAATTCAAAAACCGTTTTACCGCCGGAACGGATCAGGTGGAAGCGATCTACCGCCGAAACCCCGGCTTCAGAGTGGCTATGGCCACGCCCCACATCGTCTCTGAAGGCAGTTGTATCATTTTCGGAAAAATATCCGATGATCATATTGGCCCCATTCATACCGGCACTTCTTTGATTGAAGCCGACGGCAATCCATCCTTCCACTTCCGCCTCCACATGCACGTAAACACACTAATCATCGTAGGCCAGGTATATGACCGCTCCCGCTACCTCCAGGGAGGCTGATGGGTATCCGTCACTAGAACCATCCGCAGGTAGTGGTTGATCAACACGTCCCATAATATTCTGCGGTTCACTGCCCGTATCTGAAGAAGGATCGGCCGCACAACCAACAAGCAAGATCATAATCAGCACAAGGCACATCATAAGCATTTGATTTTTATCCATCAGTGGTTACTACTTTAATCATTTTTTTTTATTATTCCGCATGACCCTGTTAAGACTAGAAATAAACGCGAAGGGCCAGGAAAATATGCACCAGCGCAAAAGCCGCCCCCAACAAGGCAATGGTCCGATGCACCTTTAGTCTTAATCGAGGTTTGATCAGACCCTTTATCGTCACCACCAGGATAGCCGCCAAAAATAATATGGCCGCTATCAACCCAAACCATCCAAAAAAGGGTAGGTTTATAATGAGATTGCACCTCCCAAAGTCTCTCTTATTAATAACCATCCTACCACAATTATTACAAGAACCTTGTTGTCACCTTTTTAAGCTATGCTTTTTCAGGTTCTGTTTTTACTCTAGCATATTCATGTCCGGGGCAAGTGCTGTGCCCGCCAGGCAGGCGAAGCTGAAATTCGGCTCAAGAAGCGCCTCCCGTATCGTAGTAATATCGACCGCCAGCCTGACTATAAAGTAGAAGAATTTCAAGCCTGCGTCAAGATTAAGTGGGTATATATTTTTTCCAAATATTTAGATTTAGTCAGCACAGTCATAATCATGATCAGGCCCGGTAGGGGCAGGAATAAAGAATGACCCTGTCAAATTAAACAGAGCAAGCCCGGAATTTTAACAGGCTGTTTTTTGATCGATACTAAGTTATACGGGAGTGATCAAATGAACTTTATCGGTAATATTTTATGGCTGCTTCTTGGTGGAATTGTCGGGGCTATCCTGTGGATAATCGCCGGGCTTTTAGTTTGCCTGACCATTATCGGCATTCCTTTTGGGCTGCAGTGTTTCAAATTTGCCGAATTTGTGTTCTGGCCATTTGGGCGGGAAATTGAAGTCGGTGCTTTCGGGGTTGGGGGTCTGATAGGCAATATCCTCTGGATCGTCATTCTCGGATGGGAACTTTGTATCGCTCACCTGGTATTTGGCGCCCTGCTTTGCATCACGATTATCGGTATTCCATTCGGGCTGCAGCACTTCAAGCTGGCAACCCTGGCCATACTACCCTTCGGGGCCAGGATTCGCCCAAAACAAAGGAGGTAAGTTCCCGGCCACTATTCTGTTTATGATGCTTTCTGCTTTAACCTTTCTGTTTTTTATGCTGATCTGTCCAGAAAGATTCAAGGTCATATTTTCTTTTACCCATTCCGAGATACTCTCCGTGATCGAGGATGTAAGTTGTTTCTTTATTATGGACAGCTTTAAATTTGTCCTTTACGTCTATTTTTTCACCGATCACCGAATTTGTTAAAACCGGCGCATCATTTATCAGGTCCAAAGATGCCTGGTCAATGGCCACGGGATCCATTGAGGCAAGGATACCAAGATTTGATACTATCGGCACATCATTCCACGAATAGCAGTCACAATCAGGTGATACATTCATAATGAAGTTGATAAAGCCGCTTTTCCCTTTTTTCGGTTTAACCACTCCCCAGGCATATTCAGCTGTTTTTTCCTGGATAACGTTTAGATCTGTTTTCCAATTTATAGGTATGGCCTGAA
>Ga0114946_10002772_pt1 | contig 11973 bp, 14 predicted proteins | sample WalLakDeSediment_FD_88676 | JGI IMG/M metagenome (GOLD analysis project Ga0114946, IMG submission 88676) | Lake sediment microbial communities from Walker lake, Nevada to study Microbial Dark Matter (Phase II) - Walker Lake 11/02/13 Deep Sediment | ecosystem: Environmental > Aquatic >...
GAGGGTGCAGCATACCAGAAACTTTCATAATCCCAGGACCAGCCCCTTCCTAAGCCCAGATCATCGAACAGACCGTCATCGCCGATTATATTTCCTCTTATTTCATCAATGCCCAAAGCAATAAGAGAATCAGCCCAGGAAGCATAAACAGCATAAACATCATCATTATTAAACCTTCCGGAAATGGTTGGATCGCCTCTTCCCTGAATGATAAGATTTCCAACAAGGATTGAACCATCAATATAACCATCTGTAAAAATGTTTGTCGAAAACCTGTATTCTTCTCCTAGCAGCAGAAGTCCGGCAGCAGTTGTAAACAATTTCATATTTGAAGCAGGAACAAAGAACTTGTCTTCATTTCTTTTATACAAATATTCTCCGGTTTCAAGTGATTGAATTACAACACCCCAGTGAGCATTACTGAAGGTGGGGTCATTAAATATATCATCCATTTGTTCCCAGAATTCCGGAACTGTTGCATAAGTATAAAAAGCTAATGAATCTGTTCCGGATACTTTTAAGGAATCCTGACTGTTAGCAGATGATATTAAAACAGTGATACAAAGTATAAATAATTTATTCAGCATATTTCTTAATAAGATTTTTAACTTCCGATATATCCAGTTTACGATACTTACCAGGAGGAATGTCAGCTTCTATTCCTGCGAAACTAAGCCTGTTAAGTGAAGTAACTGTATAACCTAGAGCAGCAAACATTTTCTTTACAAATCTGTTTCTGCCTTCTTTACATGTTACTATAATTCTTTTACGGTCTTTAATTTTTGGAAAATCTACTTTACTAAAAACACCTTTTTCACCTTCAATATAAACTCCTCTTAATAATGATGTTTTATCATCATCATTCAATAATCTGTCAAGATGAACTTCATAAACACGTGGTATCTGATTTTTAGGATGGGTCAGCAGATTTGAGAAATTTCCATCATTAGTAAGCAATAGAACACCTGTTGTATTATAATCCAGTCTTCCAACAGGAAATATTTTTTCTTTTGTTTTTATAAGATCGGTTACTGTTGCCCTGTTTTTTTCATCATTTGTAGTAGAAACAAATCCGGAGGGCTTATTTAAGAGATAATAAACATAGCGTCTTGGTTTTATTCTTTCTCCATCAACAAGAACATCATCTTCATCAGGATTAATCTTAAAACTTAATTCGTTAACAATTTTATTATTAACGGAAATTCTTCCCTGCAGAATTAATTCTTCAGCTTTTCTTCGGGATGTTACCCCGCTTTCTGCAATAAATTTATTCAGTCGTATCAGCATCTTCAGCGTCTTTTTCCAGAGTATTTTCAAGATTCTCTTCAATCGCATTCATCATGATTTTATTTTTTTGTTCAATAAAATCATCATCCTGCATAATTTCCTCTATCTCCCTTGGTTTTGGAAGATCACTTAAATTAAACAATCCGAAATATTTGAGAAATTCATCAGTAGTCCCATAAAGAAGCGGGCGACCAATTGTTTCGGTTCGGCCGGTTATGGTAATCAGTTTTTTCTCAAGTAAAGTGTTAAGGATATAATCTGAATTTACACCTCTGATGATTTCGAGTTCGGGTTTAGTTATAGGCTGCTTGTAAGCTATAATAGCAAGTGTTTCAAGAGCTTGCTGGCTGAGCCTTCTTTTGGTTTTTTCGGAAGATAGGAATCCAACATACTTGGCATATTCCTCTCTTGTAGCAAATAAATAACCTTTTGCAACACCAACAATTTTAAAAGGAATACCGGCTGATTCATACTTGCCGTTTAATTCTGTTATTACAGTATCAATATCTGCTGGTGTGATTTCAGTTTCTTCACCGTCAATTCCTTTAATCGCCCTTATTATTTCATTATAATTAAGCGGCTCATCAGATGAAAATATCAGTGCTTCAATTACGTTTGCGTATATACTATCCATTATTATTAATTGAGTGAATTATAAAATCATTAAATATTTCTGATGCTCTTATCCCTATTCTTTGCATTTTAACAAGCTCTAATAATGCAATAAAGGTAATAACTATCCTGATTTTTTCACGCATGCCGTATACCAATGAAAGAAAGTGTATTTCTCTCATTTCATTTACCTTATCAAGAATATACTGAATTTGCTCGTCGATGCTAATATTTATTTTCTTTATTTCGTGAACAGGTTTTTCTTTTATTCCATCAACAGCAGACTTAAAAGCTTTTGCCAGATCGTAAATTGTAATATTTTTTAAAAGTGATTCTAACTCTACCGGTGATTCTTTTACATCTGCATCGGTATTACCCCTGAACGAAATTTTTCTCTGATAAGCTTCAAAGAATAATAATTCTTCAGCAACTTCTTTGTACTTTTTATATTCAAGCAGTGCTTTAATTAAATCTGCACGTGGATCAATCTCATCACCCTTCTCATCAATTTCACGCGGGAGAAGCATCCGGACTTTAATGTGCATCAGAGTTGAAGCCATTAAAATAAAATCACCGGCAATTTCAAGGTCCATAAGCTTGATATAATTTACATATTGCAGAAACTCTTTGGTTATTTTGGAAATAGGAATATCATAAATGTTTAGTTCATCTCTTTTGATAAAAAAAAGCAGAAGATCAAGCGGACCTTCAAAATGATCTAACTTTATTTTATAAAGATTATCCAATTTTCATCTTCTCTCTAACTTCATTCATCGTTTGAACTGCAACTTTTCTTCCTCTGGTTTCACCATCAAATAATATTTCCCTGACTTCATTAAAGTTTTTTTCATAATACTTTCGTTTTTCAATTATGGGAGCAAGAACATCGGATATTTTTGCAGCACATTTCATCTTACAATCAAAACAACCCAGTTCCCCGCTCCGGCATCCTTTATTAATTTCAGGAACCTCCTGAGGATTGAATTTTTTGTGGAATGAAAAAACAAGACAAATATCCGGATTGCCGGGGTCACCCTTTCTTTGCTTATTAGGATCCGTAACAGCTTTCTTCATTTTACCTTTTACTGTTTCAGGATCATCAGATAACAGAATTGTGTTATTAAGCGACTTGCTCATTTTAGCATTGCCATCCAGGCCGCTCAACCTGGCAAATTTAGTTAGTAAGGGTTCAGGTTCGGGGAAAGTATTTCCGTATTGATTATTAAACCTACGGGCAATTTCCCTCGAAATTTCAATGTGAGGAACCTGATCTTCGCCAACAGGTACAAAATTTCCTTTGTAAAGAAGAATGTCTGCTGTCTGAAGAACAGGATAACCTAAATGCCCATAAATAACATTATCAATATTCAAATCTCTTATCTGATCTTTTAGAGTCGGATTTCTTTCTAATCGATTGACTGAAATTAACATTCCGAAAATTAAAGCAAGTTCTGTATGTTCTTTAATCTGTGACTGTCTGAACATTGGACTTTTAACAGGGTCTAATCCAGAAGCAAGCCAATCAATTAACATTTCTATCGAATTCTGATAAATATCATCTGTATTCAAATCAGTAGTAAGAACATGATAGTCAGCAATCAGATGGAAATTTTCATATTCATCCTGTAATTTAACCCAATTTTCTAGCGCACCAACATAATGGCCAATATGCAATTTGCCTGTGGGTCTCATTCCACTTAAAATTCTTTTTTTAGGCATAAAACTGAAAAATTATTGGAAAATATTGGCGAAAGATAATAATAATGACAGTAATAATCTTAGTTTATATCAGGACAGATAAAGATATGGTTTCCATTTATCATCAAGTTTGCCAACCACATTTTTAATAAACATTACGTGATTTGGTTTAAATGGACGGATATTTAAAGGCATTCTTGCCTCTTCAGGAGTACGGTCACCTTTTTTGTTATTACACTTGGTGCAGGCACTGATAAGATTTTCCCAATTATCATCACCGCCCCGGGCTTTAGGAATTATATGATCTACTGTTAAAGGAAGGTCACCTCTGCCGCAGTAAGCACACTTATAACCATCTCTTCTTAGAATATTTCTGCGGGTCAGAACAACTCTTTTATAGGGCACATTTATATATTTGGCTATTCTGATTACACTGGGCCAGGGATAATTTCTACGAATAGTTCGTATTGATTTACGGTCATCATTAATTATTAGTTCGGCTTTACCAAGGTAAAGAAGTAAAAAGGCCTTTTTGATATTGCAGACAGAGAGAGGTTCATAGCTCTGATTAAGCACCAGAACTTTAGCGTTTAACTTACCATTGAATGAATGCGATCGTTCGAAGACTTACTCCTCATTTCCTTTTTTGGATTTTAAAACGAAATAAACTCTTAAAAATACCCTAAGCAGTAATACTGCAATTGCAAAAACCAGGATTCCAAAGAAAGATTCTTTAGGAACCGTTTCTGTTAACATCAGAATTAGTAATAATGCAATTAATGCAATTGAACCATAGTTAAAATATTTATACCAGTCAGGCAGCATTGATTTTCTTTTAATAGTTTTGTAAAACTAATAAGAAGTAAACTATTTTACAAAGTGTTTTTTTGGTAGGAACGATAAATCACTGCTTAACTTTGAATACAATTGCAACACATGCAACATAATTATCTGAATGACTCATTGATATTTTTATTGATTTGTCTTTATTGACAAATTCCTCGAGATTACCTGAGAATTTAACAACAGGCAAACCATTCGGCTCATTCATAATATCTATATCCTGCCAGCTTATATCGCTTCCCCATTCAGATGATAAAGCTTTATAAATTGCCTCCTTTGCTGCAAACCGTGCTGCAAAATGCTGATACTTATTGTGCTTGCCTAAACAGTATTCAAGTTCGTTAGGTGTGTAAATCTTGTTTAAAAAGTGATCACCGAAGCGATCAATGCTTTCTTTTATTCTGTCGATTTCTATTATGTCTATTCCAATTCCAAGTATCATTGCTTTGTCTTTCGTTGGATCGGTTCATTTGTGAGAGATAAAGTTATCCAGGTAAAGAGGTATACAGGTATAGGGGTATAAAGTTTAATGACTGCAGACGAAAATAAATTAAATCGTTGATGATGATACATCTTAAATATTAATTTTAATTATTAGTACAGGATTTATTCTTTTCGAACATTATTAAACTTTTCATTCTTTAATTCTTGAAAACATATTCTGTTTAATGATTTATAAACCATCCTCCAGGATTCCCCTTTACCACTAAATCCTTATACCCGTTCCTTTCCTTACTTACCTTCAATACCCTGCTGCAGCGCCATAACCTCGTTTGTCAGTTGCACCATAATAAACTCTATTCTGCTGATCAACCAGTATCGCGTCCATTCTTCCTAAAGTTCTTTCTATTCCTATGTTATGCCCGCGTATTATAAGATTATTTTTCACGTCTTCAGAAAGTCCAAATGGTTCAAAGTCAATCCTATCCGGCAGCCATTGATGATGTATTCTGGGAGCATCATTTGCTCTTTGAATATTCATATTGAAATCCAAAACATTCAATATTACCTGCAGAACTACAGTCATTATAGTTGAACCACCCGGTGAGCCAACTATAAGGAAAGGTTTGCCATCTTTAAGAATAATACTTGGTGTCATCGAACTAACCATCCGCTTATTTGCTTCTACTTTATTTGCTTCTCCGCCGGTCAATCCAAACTGATTTGGAACACCCGGCTGAATGCTGAAGTCATCCATTTCATTATTCAGAAGAAATCCAGCACCATCCACAACTATTTTTGAACCAAAACCTGAATTAATAGTTGTAGTTGTACTTACAGCATTACCAAATTTATCAATTACAGAATAATGAGTTGTTTCTTCGCTTTCGTTTAAAAAGAATATCTCAACAGGCGCTATCAGTTCTGATGGTACAGCTTTATCAGATATACGGTTGTAGATTTCATAAGCATAATCTTTGGAAATCAATTTGTCCTTTGGTACTTCATAAAAATCAGGATCGCCAATATGTTTAGAACGATCAGCATAAGTAAATTTCAAAGCTTCAGTCAGATTATGAATATAGCTGCTGCTTCCCCAGTCTTTTCTTTCAAAATTTAAATTTTCAAGAATGTTAAGTACCTGAACTAATAGAATTCCGCCGGCACTTGGAGGACCCATTGATATAATTTCGTAACCGCGGTAATTACCAAAAACAGGCTCGCGCTCAACAGGTTCATAGTTTACAAGATCATCAAGGGTTATCCAGCCACCCAATTCAGTCATTTGTTTAACAATAAGATTGGCAATCTCGCCTTTATAAAAGCCATCTCGCCCTTTTTGCTTAATAATATTCAGTGTTCTTCCAAGATCACTTTGAATGAAAAGATCTCCAATTTCAAAAGGTTCACCATTCTTAGAAAAAATCTTAAATGATGATTCATATTTTTTAAAAGATTCCAGAGTTGATTTGAATGATCCGGCAAGTCTGTATTCCAATTCAAATCCATTTAACGCTAGATCGATAGCCGGCTGAATAACTTCCTCGAGAGTCATAGAGCCATATTTTTCCAAAGCATAAATAAGCCCGGCAACACTTCCGGGCACACCAGCAGAGGTTACACCTGCGGCACTTTTTTCAGGTAATGGATTACCTGAATCATCCAGATAAATTTCAGGATGAGCTGATGAAGGAGCCTTCTCCCTGTAATCAATCGATGTAGTAGCTCCATCATTTAATCTGATTACCATAAATCCACCGCCGCCTATATTACCGGCGGCTGGATATGTAACTGCCAGGGCAAAACCGACTGCAACTGATGCATCAACAGCATTACCGCCTTTTTTAAGAATATTAATTCCAACCTGAGAAGCTAACTCACTCGCAGATACTACCATCCCATTTTTTCCGGTTATGGGTCCAGGGACTTGTGAATTAATAAATGAAGTGAGAATTATCAAAAGTATAATAGTATATGATCTAGAAAATGTTTGCATCAACTTTAATTCCTTTCCCCTGAAGCTGATCAACTAATATTGTTGTTAATTTATTAAGTTTATCAATAGCGGACTGTATGTCAGTCATAATTTTCTCATCATAAAGAAGTTTGCCAAGTGTGTTCTCTTTTTCGATGGTATCATTTGTAAGTTTATTCATCTTAGCAAGAAGTTCGTCAGCATTGTTAAGCACTTCTTTTATTTTTGAAATTGATTCACTCAAATCTTCTTTATTTTTTTGAATAAATTCTTTGGCCTCATCAGTAAGTTCAACGGTATTCCGGGTAAGGGTTTTTACTCCTTCTCTGTTTTCATCAATCATAAGATTCAGTTTGCGGCTTACCTCTGTAAGATTTCTGAGTGAAGATTTAACATCTGACTCCATTCGTTCATCTGTCAGATATTTATTCATAGAGGTTAGTGTTATTCTTATATCTTTCAGCATACCGGTCAAATCATCCTGAACCGGGCCGAATGCTGCCATTACACTTGGAATATCCGAGAGGAATTCCCCATTATGAATTTTTTGAACATCTAATTTTTCACTTGAAACGCCCGGGAATATTTCAATTCTTTTTCCTCCCATTAAATCGAGCATATTAAGAGTAAAGACAGCATCACTTTTAAGTTCAACATCTCCATCTAATGTAAGAGTTACAAGAACACTGCTGCTTTCAACTTTCATAGTTTTAACAAATCCCTTGCGAACTCCATTTACAGTAACATTATCACCTACTTCAAGACCTGCTACATTATTAAAACTAACTTTCACAGCACTTTCATTTGAGTGTAAAGTGAAGTTTTTTGCCCAGCCAAGTATCCATAAAAGAATAATTAGTCCTAGTACAACAGTTACACCGACTCTTATTTCAGTTTTTCTTTCATTTTTCATCTTTGAACCTTATAAATTGCTGAAGCATTTCAATTTCAGTTTTATCAACTACACTATCACTAACTATTTTTTTAATTTCTAACCAAAATTCTGAACTTTTTTGATCACTTTTAAAATCAATGTTTTCAACATACTTTTTTAGAATGTTGATTAAAGAATCCTTTTCCACTGACTCTGTTACAAAATCAAATTCATCTGCAAATCCCTGCTCAATCTTTGGCAATAGTAATTTTTTGCCGGGTTCTATGACCCATTCATCAAGTTTATGCTGAATAATGTAAGCAATTACTGCTACAAAAATAGTTAATATTGCAATAGTTTTTAAGAAGCACCCTTTCTTCATCTGATTTGTTTTACACTAATTTTTCAATCAATATTTTTTTTACACGTTTTTTGTGAATTTCCTTAACAACATATTTATATCCTTCGTGAATAAATTGGAAATTCTCAGGAGGAATACTGCCGGCATGATTCAATACGAAGCCTCCCAAAGTATCAAAATCTTCATCCTCATTTTTAATTGAGGTTCCAATTGCCAGATTTAATTCATCAATTGGAATTTTTCCAAGAGCCAGCCATTTATTAGTATCAACTAAACTAATTTGTTCTTCTTCTTTATCGTATTCATCCCAAATCTCTCCAACAACCTCTTCAATGATATCTTCAAGAGTTACTAAACCGGATGTTCCACCGTATTCATCTACAACAATGGCTAGATGCATTTTTTTGTCCTGGAACTCCTTTAGCAGTTCACTAATTAGTTTAGTTTCAGGAACGAATAGTGCCTTGCGGGAAATTTTCTTAAGCGACAGATGAGTCCTTAGTTCCGGATTTCGTGAATACGGCAGCAGATCTTTGGCATATATAATACCAATTATTTCATCCAGATCATCTGAGTAAAGTGGAATTCTGCTGTGTCCTGATTGAGTGATAATTTTTATTAAATTATTATAATGCACATCTGCAGATACAGCAATGATATCAACTCGAGGAGTCATGATTTCTTCTACAGTTACTGAACCGAAACTTACTAAACCGCTGATCAGATTATGTTCTTCTTCCTCAAGTGCACCTTTTTGATGACTGATTGTGGTCAGATGAGAAATTTCCTCTCTAGAGATTGCAGATTTAGATCTGTCAATCTTAAATTTGGAAATTGATAACTTAATAAATTCAGTAATTAATTCGGCAACCGGATAAATTATAATGTTAAAATAATACATAGGTACTGCTATTATTCTGCTGAACAGATATGGGTTCTTTGTTGCAGCTGCTTTAGGAAATAATTCACCGAAAATGAGCACCAAAAAAGTAAGAATCATAATCTGAATGGTAAGAGCTATTTCCAGAGTAATGGAAAAATAATCAGCTGCATCGAAGGCAAGAAAAACTGCCACAATTGAGGCAGCAACATTAACCACTGTATTGCCGATTAAAATAGTAACGAGTAAACGGCGCGGAAAATTAATTAGACTTAATATATACCGTGATATAACACTATTTGGTTTGAAGTTATTCTCAACCTTCTTTTTATCGAGCGAGAACAAAGCAATTTCTGAACCTGAAAAAAAGGCTGAGCCAACAATAAGAACTAGCAGAATTCCTGCTTTAAGTGACCAATCAATATCCAAATAAAATTAATATCCCGCGCTGTTAAACAAAACTAATTAAAAAGGAAGATCATTATTATCTTCAACAACTGGTGCTGGTGCTGCACCCGCGTCTGAGGAACCGTTCTGGACTTCTTCATCCCTGCCACCGCCAGAAGATTCTAAGGGTATTATTTTCTCTGCAATGATGTCTGTGGAATATCTTTTTACGCCTTCTTTGTCTGTATATTCGCGCGTAGTAAGTCTTCCTTCAACATAAAACTTTTTTCCTTTTTTAAGATTATCTTTCATAAAATCTGAAAGATTGAATCCGGTAATTCTATGCCAGGTAGTTTCATTTACCCAATCACCCGACTTACCCTTATAGCCGTAAGTAGTGGCAAGTGAAAAATTAGTTATTGCAAGATTGTTATCAGCTGTAAACCTGGTTTCTGCATCTCTGCCCAGATTTCCGATAAGCATGATCCTGTTTAATGAGAATGCCATAGCGACCTCCAATATTGTTAGTTCTAAATAATTTAATGTGAATTTAATAATTTTTTATTAGAAGCAAAATAAATGAACTTAATTTATTTATTAATAGTAATAATCCACGCATCACTAAAATCAGAAATTTCCCTTAAATTATCACGAACTATTTCAGCTTCCTGCCTTGATTTATAAAATGGTACTACTTGTACCACATAAAGACTAACTCTTTCACTGTACGTTATGCTAATTTCATTCAGTAATTTCTGCCTGCTTTTATCTGCAAACGATTCTGCCCTGTCTTTTGTAGTGAATGCGCCAATCTGTACAACATAATAAGTTTCGGCTAAATTTGGATACTCGCCTGTAACCGGCGGTGTAATAGTATTTTCTGATGGAATTTCATCAAACACATATACTTCTTCCTTTTTTGTGGTTTCCTCGGAAGGAGTGCAAGATGAAAATATCAGAGCTCCCGATAACATTATTATAAAATAACTGGATGTTTTCATTATTGTCCTTTTTTTATGATGTGTGCGGCAAAAATCTTAAAAAGTATTTATAAAAAAAAGGGATGGCAGACCATCCCTATAATCAATACTAGTAATTATTAAAACAATAATCGATCAAATGCTTCCGGTGAAAAAACTGGATATCCTTCCAGTTTGCCTAATTTACCTGCAAATTTCAAACTTGGCGGCACTGTTGCAATATTTACTGGTGGGATGCTTGCATTAAACTTAGCGTTAATAACTTTAATGAACTCATTTGCAATTACTGCGTGTCCCCTGCTCGTTGGGTGAACCCCATCAAGACTAAATAAACCACCTGAAATATAAGCTGTTGAAAAAGTTAAACCGTCAACTTTATAACCGCCGGTAAAATCAGCCTGGCGAATATTTGTGAATAAAGTATTAACATCAACCAAACCGAAATTAAAAGTACTAGCAACACTTTGAATAGCATTATTGTAGTTTGTAACTGTCGATTGTGCTGTATTGATTTCATCAGGATCCAAAACAAATATATCTGGGAAAGGATTTTGAGGATGAAATCCAAATTGTTTTGTCGTATCAACTCCGAGAGGAATAGTTAGGTTAAAATCACGATAGTACTTCCCTGTTGATTGACCAAGAAGTTGGGCATAAGCAGAGCCCCTTAACGTAACTAAAGTTGTTGAATTTCGCAGTGATGCAGAATCTGCAAAACCTACTTTATACGGAAGAATTCCTAAGTTCGTACCACCTTCGTGGCTCATATATATTAGACCTGTTGCTGGTAATCCACTTGCAGTCTGAGAAAGGGATATCTGCCACCAAACTAATAATGGATTTACTGCTAATGCTGGTCCAACAGTTGTTAAAAATGGAATAGACGTTACAGATGGAATATTTGCTACAACAACCTGTGCACCTGATTGCGCCAACTGCTGTCCGATACCTCCGAAAAGCTGTGCAAATGTGGTGGCATCTGTGGGTGCAGCCGGTGAAACACCGCCACCAGTTGCATACGCTAACACATCGTTATTACCAGTCCATAATATTATAAAAGTCGGCTGTTGTGCTAAAGCCTGTTGCAATTGTGTTAATTGTGTTGCTCCTTGATTTCTTAAAACAATATCAAAAAACGAATTAGGTGTATTAGCAAAAAGCGCTGAGGCACAGTTAATTGCATTGGTTGCAAAAAGAACATCATAAATCAGGGAGCCTGGAACACCAAGGTTATTATAAGGTGCAGGGTATAATAAGTTTACCGGAGATCCTGAATTAGGATTGTTGACAATAACAGCACCAGATGCTGTTAATGATTGAATTTCCATTCTGCCAGGAGTGCCCGGGTCTGATATTATTGGCATCTGAAATTTCGTATTGACCTGTTTAGCGATAAGATTTCCATAACTGTATATCTGTGCTGATTCATAAAGTGAACCTGATTGATAACCGGCAGTTAAACTATTACCAATCACCACGAACCTTGTAAGGTCTGCATTACCGCTTTTTCCGTTCAATATTGGATCTATACCTGTGATATCAGAACGATCTTCACAGCCTGATAATACCAGAAAAGCAAAAGATACCGAGAATAGTATGAATATTATTTTTTTCATTTAATAGTTCTCCTTTAAA
>Ga0114946_10002774_pt1 | contig 11971 bp, 20 predicted proteins | sample WalLakDeSediment_FD_88676 | JGI IMG/M metagenome (GOLD analysis project Ga0114946, IMG submission 88676) | Lake sediment microbial communities from Walker lake, Nevada to study Microbial Dark Matter (Phase II) - Walker Lake 11/02/13 Deep Sediment | ecosystem: Environmental > Aquatic >...
ACCATAGCGTCATGGTCGACCGCGGTGGCTTTCTTATAGAAGTCAAACCAACCGAGATCTTGCCAGACGACTGCGTTATTACAATTGCCGATACTATTCTATAAATAAGTATAGTGATAGGAGTATCAGCATATATGCCCAAGTGTTTAGAGTGTGGCTTCGAAGCCCCCAGACTACAATGGACGCACTTCCGATATAAGTGTTCTGGTAGATTTTCGTCGAGTGCGGAATACTCAAAGGAGTACCCCAATGCGAAGTTAGTTGATGATGACCTGGCTAAGAAGACAGCCGTTACTCTGACAAACCTCGTAACAAAGTATGGTGAAGAAGAGGGAGTTCGTCGATGGGATACTTATAGAGCCAAGCAAGCTGCGAGCAACTCACTAGAGTACAAGAAAGAAAAACACGGGTGGACTGAAGAGAAGTTTGATGAGTTCAATAAGTCTCGTAGTCAGACTCTCGGCAGAATGATTTCCAGACATGGCGAAGAAGAAGGAACATTGCGCTGGATGCGTTATTGCGAACGTCAGGCATTTACTAACTCCGAACGGTACTTTATCCAACAGTACGGGTTAGCAGGTGGGGCTCAGAGGTTTCGTGAGATCAATGCTCTAAAGCGGGGCGCAAACGACCCCGCGGTCATTGCTAAGAAACTTGGGATGAGCTTAGACGAAGCAGTTGAGCTCGTTTGTAAGAGAAGGCAACTTACCTACACTAGCAAGTTGGAGCTAAGTTTCGTTGTAGATCTTGAATCGCTGTTGGGGGAGAAACTAGAGCATAGTAATACTACTTCGCCATTTGGCAAATGGGATAAGAACGCATCGTGTTACTATGTGTATGATATTAAGCATCATGACTGTATCATTGAGTTTAACGGTGATTACTGGCACGCTAATCCAAGAAAATACAGCGCAACAGATGTAATTAGGGGGACACAGGCGTCTAGCATCTGGGAAAAAGATGCTAGGAAAATGCGTCTTGTAGAAGATCTTGGGTTTAGAACCATGGTCGTGTGGGAGCACGACTATAGAGAAAACCCAGTAGAAGTGTACAAAGGAGTTATCAAATGGATGCGGAATGGACAAAAGTAAGTTCAGTAGAGTGCTTGGGTGAAATCGATGATTATGTTTACGATATTAGCATTGACGAGGGGGACCCTTTCTTTTTCGGGAATGATATTCTCCTCCACAACACTGACTCCACGTATTTCACAGTTTGGCCTGTAATCAAAGATGATGTGCTGGCTGGCAAGATGGAGTGGAGCAAAGAGACGTGTGTTCAGTTGTATGACTCCATTGCCGAAGAGGTCAACAAGGCATTCCCTCCATATATGTACGAAGCCTTTAAGGTACCGCTAGATAAAGGAACTGTTATTCGTGGAGGAAGAGAACTCGTCGCAACCAAGGGGCTGTTCATTAAGAAGAAACGATATGCTCTGATGTACTATGACAAAGAAGGTACGCGAACAGACTTAGACGGAAAGCCAGGCAAGGTCAAAGCCATGGGTCTTGATCTAAAGCGTGCCGATACACCTAAGGTTGTGCAGGAATTCTTAATGACAGTCTTGGAGAAAGTTCTCACCGACCACAGTCGTGAAGAAATTGTCTCGTCTATTATGGAGTTCAAGCAAGAGTTTCTTAAGAAACATCCATGGGAGAAGGGTACTCCGAAGCGGGTCAACAACCTAACAAGCTACGGGCAGCGAGCAGAGAAAGGGAAGGTCACAGTTCCTGGTCACGTTAGGGCCGCAATGCACTGGAATGTCCTACGTGAAATGCACGGTGATAGGATGGCAATGCCTATATGCGACGGTCAGAAGGCTATCGTATGCTACTTAAAGCCAAACCCAATGGGGTGGGATGCCGTGGCGTACCCTACTGACGAACTGCGTCTCCCGACGTGGTTCCTAGAGCTACCGTTCGACGAGCAGAAGATGGAACAAACTGTCGTCAACAAGAAGCTAGAAAATCTTTTGGGAGTTCTAAAATGGGACATCACCGCCGACATTGACACATCGAACAAGTTTGGGAGTTTATTTGAGTTTGAATAAGATATCAGAACTGTTAGTAAGACTTCGAACGCTCAACGCGTATGATCCAATGGACTTTGGTCACGACTTGTCTAAACACGCCGAAATACTCAAGAGTGTCACAAATGGTAAAATCAACACTGTCGAACTGTTGTATTCTCTTGATCGTCTATGTTATAATTACAACTTAGTAAAGGATGCGGTCCGAAGGGAGATACTATCCCTCGAACCAGAGTATTATCGCAAATCGTCGGAAAAGTGGGAGATAGCTAAGTGGTTTGACGCGGCTGATTACGCCAGTAAGATGGTGTCCCCGATCAGCAACGATGCAGCTGACTATATTGCTCAGCGCATCGCAAAGTACGTTTCGTGGCAATACCCGGCGGCACAAATTAGGCCAATCGCCTTTCCGTTGAGTCAGTACATCACAGCGTGTGATCCTTTTTATCTGGTGGACCTGTCAGAGACGCTAACTAAGCCTGTAGTCGAAACGTTTCACCCCGATTACCAGCGACGATTGCGGCAGACTACAATGCGACCTAATCCTCCGTTCTTTGATTCTCTCCCAAACAATCAGTTTGGGCTTGTTGTTGCAGTTGGGTACTATGAGCAAGTACCCGAAGCGGTCATTAAGCAAGCGATTCGAGAAATGAAGGATAAGTTGCGACCAGGTGGGACATTCTGCTTAACGATTAACGATTGTGATCGTTACGTGGCGACGCTGCACGCAGAAGCAGGTTGCGCTGCCTACACCCCCGGGCACAGGATCAAAGACTACGCAGACTCATTGGGTTTTAAAATTACGCACTTAGACATCACGGACTCAACATCATGGATAGAGCTGACCAAGGAAGGGGAACTATCTTCTCTTCGAGGCGGGCAGTGTTTAGCCAAAATACTTGATGACCACACCGATACGTTTTACAATTAACCTAAATAAGGAGATAGCATGAGAGGAAATCTACGAGACCTAGTCGAACACACCTATGATCTTGGGTGCATCGACGCAGTAAAAATTACTGGATCAGACAGCGGCACCGAGATCGCAGGTCTATCCGACGATAGAACAGTCGTTCTTAAGGGAGAATTTAAGGCCCCGGTTGACGGGTTCGGTGGTGTATTTGGTATGCCGAATCTAGCGAAACTCAAAGTACTCTTGGGTATCCCCGAGTACAAAGATGGCGCTAATATCACGGTACAGTACAAAGGAGATCAGCCCGTTGGATTACGGTTCTCCAATAAGTCAGGAGACTTCCAAAACGACTATCGATTCATGACTCCAGAGGTCGTAGCAGAGAAGCTCAAAACTGTTAAGTTCAGGGGCGCTGATTGGAACATCGAAATCGAACCATCAGTTGCGTCTATCCAGCGATTTAAGTTTCAGTCACAAGCAAACGCTGAGGAAACAACCTTTAAGGTGTGCGTTGAGGACGGAGACCTAGTGTTCCACTTTGGTGACCATTCTACCCACGCTGGTAAGTTCGTTTTCCAGGCCAACGTGAAAGGCAACTTAGCAACCAACTGGTCCTGGCCAATCGCTAGAGTCCAGGCGATTATGGATCTCAACGGCGAGAAAGTAATGCGAATCTCTGACTCGGGAGTATGTGAGGTTACAGTCGACTCTGGAATCGCAGTTTATACATACATGCTGCCGGCGATGTCTAAATAAGGAGAAAGGTATGTGGTGTCCAATCTGTGGCACGAAGAAGGTGGAAAAGAGTCCCGACTCCGATGACGGCGACTTGTTTGTGGCGGAAGGGATTGACGACAACGCCGACCCAATTGACACGGCTATCGTTGCTTACGTGTGCGAAAATCATCACACCTTCTACGTTGACCCTTACCAAGGAGAAGTACATTGAGAGACGTTGCTGAACTAGACAACGGGCGAGTTTTACTCGTTGAAGGCGTTGCACCATTCTCTGCGGTATTAGAAGAGGCTAATTCTGCAGAATGTGACTCAGTGCGGTTTGGCGTCAACAAAACATTCACGCCAGAGTCCCATGCTGAGTATGAGGAATGGGACGCCATGATCAAAGGCGTGCTTCGTAACTCTACCCTCGCAGTGTCGTTAGAGTTTGATGTAAGATACGCAGAAGATGTACTTGAGTTTGGGTGGGATGAGAACCATCGGTTTACATCGATCATTTCTGTATGTTTGCCGTACTTGCGGCAGTTTGGAGTCAACACTCGAGTTCGCATCGACGATACTGCTGTACAAAAAACCAACCCGGGGATTTGGACCCATTACCTTCATGATCTAACCCACCCGAGGGACATGACTGATTGGGACAACGCAAGGAGAGAAGGATGAGATTTATTCGTAAAAAGATACGTGACTGGATACTGCGCGATCCCGATGGACCAGTCAAACAAGAAGAGTCCGTGAATCAGTTATATCGTGACGGCATTAATTTCGCAGTGACTAAAGCGGTTGGGGGATTTGTCATTAGCACCATGCGATATGATCCAGCAACCGACCGCCGAGTCGGAGGCGTGTATATCATTAACGACAACGACGACTTTAGTTCTGAACTTGGCGCGATTGTAGTCAGGGAAACAATAACACATGGTTGAGCAAGACAACCTAACAGAAAAGCACCTGGGTTCAGACGGCAGGCCACAGTACGCTGTCTTTCTCCCGGCGATATCGTCGATGTTTGTCACCGCAGTGTCTAAAAATCGAGTAGCAGAAGACGACAATCAGATCAGGGCGCCTGCAGGGATCCCTAGTATAGAGATGCTTAACCACCTCAACCCAGACGAGGGTCTCTTTTACTATAAGTGGTCATTATACTCAGCGGGCCATGCAGATATGGATGTGTCCAGACCCTCTGTTAGAGATGCGATTATTCGTGATCGACACCCCGATACCCTCGTCGTTGGTGACTCAGGTGGGTACCAAATCGCCAAAGGTGTTTGGAGCGGCAACTGGCTCGATCCCAACGACGCCAAAGTACAGAAACTGCGTGAAGGCTCGCTGCGCTGGCTCGAACATATTTCCGACTATGCAATGACGCTAGACGTCCCACCGTGGCTGATCCTCTCAGACGAGGCTCGGGCTAAAACAGGGATCAATACGTTCGGCGATGCGATGCACGCAACCCAAATTAACAACGAGTACTTCATGGCTAACAGAAAGGCCGTTGAGGAAGGTGGTGCGAAGTTCTTGAACGTCCTCCAAGGCTCAAACTACGGTGAGTCCGATGAGTGGTACGAGAATGTCAAAGACTACTGCGACCCATCTAAGTACCCAAACACTCACTTCAATGGCTGGTCGTTCGCGGGACAGAATGCCTGTTCAGCAGCATTGGCATTGCGTCGCATCGTTACTCTGATGGATGACGGCCTTCTTGAAGAAGGGGTTCATGACTGGATTCACTTCTTGGGATTGTCTAGATTGGAATGGGCTGTGTTACTAACAGTGATACAACGGGCTATTAGGAGACACCACAACCCCAATTTGACGATCTCGTTTGACTGCGCGTCTCCATACCTGTCGGCGGTTAACGCGCACCAATACGCATACAACGACCTCAAACATGACAAGAAATGGGTTTATCGAACAGAACGCACTATTGACGATAAGAAATACGCCAATGACACGCGGCTCTGGCGAGACGTAATTCTGCAGGATGGGCACCTTGAAGTTATGGAGGATAGTCCTATTTCCGAGCGCATGATGATCAAAGACCTATGCCCGCGTGGTGTTGGATATCTGAACAAAGCAGGCAAGGAAACCAAGTCTAGTTGGGATACGTACTCTTACGCGGTGTTGATGGCACACAACGTTCATCGTCACATGGTATCTGTACAAGAAGCCAACCGCCAGCACGACGCAGGAGCGTATCCCAAGTCATTGATGAGCCACATGCTAGGGGTCAACATTGACCAAGTGATCGAAGAAGTGTTCATCGTCGCAAAGGCACACGGTAAAGATGCTGCATTTGAAGTGATCGCACACTACGACAAGTTCTTAACTGGCATTCACGGATCGCGTGGTTTTGTCGGCAAGCGTGAAGTAAATGCCCACTCTGCCTTTAATTCGTTGTTTGATGTGGAAGATTGATATGCTGAAAACCGTAACGATCCGATGGAGACACGTATCACCGGGGTTGCAATATGCAGGGCAACACCTACAGTTCAGTCTCGTTGCAGATTCTGTCGAGTCTGCGTATTGCAGCAAAGAGCTTATTCAAAAAGCTTGGACAGCCGCAGAGCCTATGTTAGAATTACATCAAGATGTAGAGAAAATCGCAGACGAAGTGGCAGAGAACATCACCCACGCTAATGGCCTATTGTCAGTCACTATTGCTGCTGACCATGACGCTGAGTTCACCTATGTTATTTAATCACAAGTTTATCAACCTACTCATCACTAAGGAGAGTAACCGTGGCTAGAGTCACAATTAAATCAAACCCCAAGACCAACGAGATTATGTCCGACCTGGACAATTTCCGAGAGTTCTGCAAGGGTTACGGGTACCGGTTCAACGAAGCGGATCTTTACAACAACAAGGCGTATGCCTTCCAGCAATATGGGAAGTTCCAAGCTGGTAAGCGGGCCAAGGACATGTGGGTGGAAGATGCCCGCAGGTTCGGGCGCGTTATTGAGGGCATTGGCTCGCAATGATTCCAGTTTTGACACCCTACATAACCAACATGGGGTCCACGCGGGAGAGTGAAGCACTTGAAATGTCAGCTAAATTAGCTGATACGGGCCTTAAACACGGTGAAGATTTCGTCTGGTACTTCGCTGTTCGCGATGCTTCCCCACGATGCGTATATTTCCAGTTTGCGTCATATGACGCGCAGGTTGCCGCTTCATTCATTATTTCGGAGGAACAATGGCAAAACGATACGAACTAACAATGTTTGACCTTCCGGTCATCATGCGTCACGACTATGAAACCTACGGCGTCAAGGAGAAGATCAACTCGTACCGACGGCGATCGATAGATGAGTTCGTTGAGTTCTTAACCAACGTTCCTGGTTCAGACAATTTCACGCGATTCCTAGATGTTGGTGCGGGTGACACCACAGACATGGACTACTTTAGAGGTCGGTGCCCTCAGTATTCTCATGTCTTGGGTTGTGACATTTACCTAGACGACAACGACTACACTGCCGACTTGATCAAACAAGATTGGTACACGATGGCAGAGAATGGCGTGGGTGGACTCAAGACCTTCGATGCCATTTATATCAACCACTCAATGGAGCACGCTGCGAATATCTACCAGTTGATGAATCAGGTATCGAAGATGCAGAACAAGGGTGGCGCGTTGTTTGTCGCAGTTCCAGATGGTAATGTACCGTTCGGGTACGCAATCACGTCGTCGACAACTCACTTCTCTGTTCTTACCGAAGGGTTCTTGTCAACTACGCTACAGCGATTTGGGTACAACGTGCAGATTGAGACTCGAGAGTTCCGTCCTGGAGCAAAGGAAATCTGGGCACTTGCGACTAAGCAGTTTGATAGTCTAGGGAAGTAAACCATGCTTTCTATCATGTACAGTGGTGGCCTTGACAGCTTCATCGCTTACCACTATGCTATCGCACACGGACATACCCCCGTCGATTGCATCTTCGTTGACATGGGCCATCCCTACGCCAAGAAGGAGTGGGAAGCTATCCAACGTATTCCAGAAGAGTGGCGGCCTAAGGTTGACAAACTCAACATGAAAGAGCTCCATAGCTTGATCGCCCGACGACTGAGCAACCAAATTATCCCTAGTAGAAACGTTATGCTTGCAGTCATCGGCGCTATGTTTAACCCTCGGGTGTGGATCAACGCTCTCGATGGAGAACAGAATGGCAAAGAGCACGATAAGTCTGTGCGATTCTTTGAAGACACTTCAGCCCTCTTAACATTCACGAATGAGTTCTTTCAGAAAGAAACCATCATTGAGTCTCCCTTTGCAGAAATGACAAAGGCAGAGACGATCAGATGGGCGCTAGATTACGGAATTCCTGTTGATGTTCTATACAACACAACGACTTGTTACGATGAACACGATCAAAAGTGTGGTCGTTGCCTGACTTGTTACAAGAGAAAAACAGCGTTCTTGCTAAACGGACTCGACGAGCCGGGGTACGCGGCAGACCCACTCGCGCAGGACTACGCAAAAGAATGTGCGGCGGAAATCCCCCTCGCAGCCGAGGCACAAGATTACTCTCGATTTACCAGGAAGCGAGTTAGCGAACACTTCCAACTGCTGGAGATTCTCCATGGGGACAAAGCACCGTAAGCGTAAGGCCGTCGGGTTCAGTAGTTTTACAGACGAATACGCCCGACTCAATGCACAGTACGAAAACCTCAATGGCTCAGGCATATACATAAGACGGCTCCGGTATGGTGGGTGGGAGGTAGTCGTTGTCATGCAGGTTACTCAACATAAAGAAGTTCTAAACTGGATTAAAGAGACCTTTGGTCCCGAGGGAACGTGTAAGACTTTTCGATGGAAAACTATGCACTGTAGGAGCAACTTTCACTCGTATTTGAAGTTTCGTAACGACGACGACATCACGTTGCTTAAACTTCGATGGTCGGGAATTTCCTAACATCTGCACGAGAGACTAAATATCATTGTATCTCGCATTATACAGTTATGAGGAGTAGACACACTTCTCGCAAATGACAACTACATGGAGGATACCACAACATGTCATTAAACAAGACCAAGTGCGACCCTGAGCTAGGGCGGGCCGTGCATCAATATCTACTCTCCAAGGGAGTAGAAACCCCAGGCGTGGGGACATCAGCACCACGCACAGCCAACGGCAAGCCATTCCCAGATCGCAAGGCACAAATCGAGTACATCGAGGACAAGTTCGGCGACATCATGGTCGCGTTAGGCATGGACCTTTCCGACGACTCGCTGGAGGAGACGCCCAAGCGAGTTGCGAAGATGTACGTGGGCGAAATCTTCTACGGTCTAGACCCAGAAGCGTTCCCCAAGTGTACGACCGTTGACAACAAGATGCACTACGACGAGATGGTTATTGAGCGAAACGTCAACGTTCAGAGTAATTGCGAACACCACTTCGTGGTGATCTCGGGGTTTGCCACCGTTGCTTATATTCCCAACGAGAGAGTCCTCGGGTTGAGTAAAATCAACCGAGTGGTGGAATACTTCTCCAAGCGACCACAAATCCAAGAACGACTAACAGAGCAAATCTTTTATGCGCTTGAATTCATCCTAGGCACCGACAGCATCGCAGTCGTTATTAACGCGGAACACTTCTGCGTTAAGTCTCGTGGTGTAGAAGACGTGGGGTCTTCCACTATCACTAGCAAGCTCGGCGGCGCATTCCGCAAACCAGAGGTTCGTGCTGAGTTTATGAGGTTCGTTGGAATATGAATCCGACCATCGTAGATATCTTCACAGAAGGAATACACTGCCACGCAGCGTTTTCTTCTGTGCTTCCACTTTGTCTCTCAGACGCCGACACGCCATGGACCAACGTCAACTCTGAAGAAACTCACTATATTGTATTCAGAGATACATTCCCCATCACCCCGGGTCATTTGCTATTTGTCCCCCGGGTCAACACAATTCACGGCGTGGCCCAGGCGTTTGAATCTGCGCTGCGATTTGGTAAAGAAAAAGTTGACAGCGGGAGTTGGGACGCGTACAATATTGGTATGAACTGCGGCACTGCCGCCGGCCAAACGGTGATGTGGCCTCACATCCATCTCATCCCGCGGTTCAATGGTGATGTCAAGAACCCCAGAGGTGGGGTACGAAACCTTCTACAGAATGGGCTCGGCGACTATGCAGACAACACGCCGAAACTAAGACCCGACGGAGGCAACTAATGCCACTACCAGTAACATACAAATATACGTCGACGAAAGAATATGTCGATGCTTTCCCATGTGCATATAGGCAATGGAGGGCAGACGATAAACCCGACGGTCGCCCTGGGTGTAATTCTATTCATGGATATGCGTTTAGTATCAAACTCTATTTTGGTGCCAACCACCTGGACGTAAGGAACTGGGTTGCTGACTATGGGGCTATGCGTGACCTCAAATCAACGCTTGAAGATCAATTTGATCATACCCTCTTAGTCTCATCAGACGACCCGCATATTGATTGGTACCGAGAGGCAGAAAAGCGCGGAATTGCTAAACTAACTATTCTCCCGTCCTTAGGCTGTGAATCATTAGCCGACCAGATCTACAAATATATTAATGGCGTCTTCATCCCTGACCATTGGGGGCAATGTGAGTCTGAACGAATTTGGTGTTACAAAGTCGAAGTGAGGGAGACCCAGGCTAATATGGCCTTTAGGGAAGGCCACCGCGCAGATGGCGAAGATTTGTTCGAGTAACATACATGCTAGCAAACCGAGAAGAATTCGCTGGTTGGTTTAACAATGTTGAGGCAGGTTTCGGAGACCCAGATTCCCCACTGTGGGAGGCTGAGCGTGATCTGGCCACAACGCCACAATGGTTTTTACTGCTGTCGCACTCAGTCGGTGTCAACACTTATGGAAAGGCAGAATACTGGGAGTGGTGTCACAAGAATATGCGTGGTAAGACCCGCTGCTATTCCTCCAGCGACACCGAAGAGTGGTGGGGCTTTACTAATCAAGATGATATAATGCTATGGGTCCTACGATGGGCCTAAAGGAGGAACAATGAGCAATCTTTGGTTTAACATCAGGTTTGGAACACGCCATTGGCAATGGGGTCCGGACGGAATGAGTTTTAGATTTAATCCAGCACAGGAGAGACTACGGAATGAAGACCCCAACTGGAAGTGGTTCGCTATCTATTGCTTCTTTGGCAAGCACACGGTTTGACCGCAGAATCTTTAATAGGGAAGAGTTCATCAACTGGTGGAATTCGTGTTCCAGTCTTAGGCTGGGTGACGAGGGGTCCCCATTGTGGGTTGCTGAAAGAGAGTGCGGCGTTACACCAACACAGTTTGTAGTTATCGAGCATAGGGTAGTCGCCGACGATCACTTAGATGAATTCTGGGCATGGTGTGGTGAGAACCTCAAGGGTGACGCAGTGTGCTATTCTTCTTCTGCTGTGGAAGAATGGTGGGGACTTACAGACGAAGCCGACACGTTGCTATTTTTACTTAAATGGGCATAAGGCACTACAAAGAATATGGAACGAATCAAAGTATCTGAAAAGTTTTATTCAATTCAAGGAGAGGGGATGTACGTCGGCGTGCCGTCTGTATTCCTTCGGACGTTTGGGTGTAATTTCTCCTGCGCTGGCTTTGGTATGCCCGACGGGGAGAAAAGCACTCAAGCGGATGGGATTGCGAAGCGGATATCAGAGTTCAAGACTCTTGAAGAGTTACCTCTGGTCACCACTGGTTGTGACTCCTACACCGCGTGGCATCCTAAGTTCAAGCATCTGAGCCCGGTGGTCGAGGTTGGCGAGCTTGCATGCCAGTTGTTGGCGTTGACTCCAGAAGGAGCATGGGAGTGTAAGAACGGAAACGATATCCACTTAGTGATCACTGGCGGTGAGCCGCTGCTAGGCTGGCAACGTACCTACCCTAAGCTGCTATCACATCCGTTTATGTCCGGGCTGAAGAATGTAACGTTCGAAACAAACGGCACCCAACCGTTGAGCGAAGAACTGAAAGAGTTTGTCATTGAGACCAATTCAAGTATCACGTTTACGTTCTCAGTGAGTGCGAAGTTGTCTGCCTCGGGCGAGGCAAGAGATGATGCCATTAAGCCTGACGTTGTTGTGGAGTACGAGACCTATGGCCCAACGTACCTGAAGTTTGTTGTTTCGACCGAAGCTCATTTTGACGAGGTACGAAATGCTGTTGCTGAGTACAGGGCAGCGGGTTTCATTGGACCGGTCTACGTGATGCCAGTGGGTGGTGTTGAGAAGGTGTATAACGACAACCAGTTCTCTGTGGCCAAGGCTGCGATGGCAGAAGGATGGCGGTATAGCCCAAG
>Ga0114946_10002775_pt1 | contig 11969 bp, 5 predicted proteins | sample WalLakDeSediment_FD_88676 | JGI IMG/M metagenome (GOLD analysis project Ga0114946, IMG submission 88676) | Lake sediment microbial communities from Walker lake, Nevada to study Microbial Dark Matter (Phase II) - Walker Lake 11/02/13 Deep Sediment | ecosystem: Environmental > Aquatic > Freshwater...
AAACATTTATAGTCATTGTTGCTCAGCAAGCCGGCCAGTTTCCTGCCGAGTTCGGCAGACTCGGCAGAGGTCATCCAAGGTGGTGCGAGAAATGTCTGTAACCTGGTGTTGCTTTGTAATCGCAATGATGTCCTTGTTGTTCATGATTTCTTTAACAATTAGCCAGACAAAATATGATATACCCTCCTGTTGCAAACTACGGCTTCCAAAAGTAAGATATAAATCAATATGTTGAACCGCCCGTGTGGTATTTGGAATATAGCAGGTTAACCTTACAGCAACACCATCCGCTTGCTGTCATAAAGTTGCCCGTTGATGAGCAACGAATAAACATAGGTCCCTGCCGGCAGGGAGCCACCCCGTATGGTCACCTGTCCGTAGCCACTGCTATTCACGTTGAGGGTTTGTATGCGGTTACCCTGCAGGTCGGTGACCACGATCTTTGCCATTCCGCTGTTCTCCGGCACAAAGTAACGAACCACCGTGTTTTCGTAGAACGGGTTGGGGGTGTTCTGCTCGAGGTATGCTTCCTGGGTTGTGGTGTTACGGCCACTGCGGTCACCACCCGGCCTTGTGGGATCACTGGTGTTGATGCCGCCCAGATCGACGCCCTGTTCTTTTAGCAAGGAAAGGATCTGGCTGAGTTGATCTTTTATGATCTCATTCTCCGCTTCTACATTCTCCAGCCGCTTTTGAATCTCAACGTTAATCCTGGTCAACTCCTGCAACTCCTGCTGCAATGCTTCAACGGCTGCCGGTTCGAGCAACTCAATCTGCACCTGCTGCTCCTGGACTGCCTTCACCAGGGGCACCACGAAGTCGGCGTAGCGCAGTCCATAGTGGCTTTCCTTGTTCGTAGGAGCATCCACCCCGCTGAAGGCCACTCCCAGCTCGTTCACCGCAGCCTCCACCTCTTGGGCGATAAAGCCCGTGTAACGAATGGCAGCTTTTTCGTTGCGCGACTTTAGGGTGATCTCATCAGGGGTGGACATGCACTTGTTGCCCTCTGCATCCCATATAATGTCTTCGCCCAGGTCGGCGGCCAGCTTATGCACATCCAGGTTGTAGCTCACCGGGCGCAGCTTCATTATAAAGTCCAGCCCGGCTACCTCATCTTCTACGTTGAACTTGTAGCTGCCATCACTATACTTGGTCCAGCTGGCATAGCCACCAATGCTGGTGACGGAGGAATTGCCTATTCTTACTGCGTTTACCATATTACCAACTCTTGCATTATAACCAATACAGGTCACGTTATACCATTCTAATGTAGGGTCAGAACCAAACAACTGTGGACGGGCATTTGCACCAATAAAAGTACTCATTGAAGTATACAGGCTATTTTCATGGCCTGAATCATAACCAATTGCTGTATTACAAGTGCCACCAGTAATTCCATACATTGCCCGATAACCTATTGAAGTGTTTTGATCACCGTTTTCAAGCTTATATAATGAGGAATGTCCGATGGAAGTATTGCCACCACCAGATGTTATATTGTAAAGTGCAGTATTTCCGATAGCGAGGTTGAGGTTATAATACATATTCTTATACAGAGCCTGATATCCAATGGCAATGTTAGAAATAGCACTGGTGTTGGAAAAAAGCGCATAGTTCCCGATGGCGATGTTTCGATATCCTGTGGTATTGGAGTAAAGTGCATAATGTCCACTGGCGGTGTTACGATTACCTGTGGTATTGCTAAGCAATGCACCCCATCCTAATGCAGTATTAGTACTAATCGAACCACCACCCCTGCCAATTGTGAGCCCATGGATCAGGGCGTCACTGCCAACCACATTCAGTCGGTAGCCACTCGATTTGTCGGGTGAGGAGAGATTCTCTTTTAATGGCTCTGTTTTAATAAAATCAGTCTCTTCTCTGTATTCGGTTTCCTGTGCCAGGCTACCTGAGATCATGGCAAGCATCAGAAAAAGAAAGCACAGCGCCTTCCATGCTTGTTTCAGGGAACTTGTTTCAAAGGTTTTCATAATACTAAGGTTTTTGTTTATTATAAGGTATTTAAACTATATTGATCGTTTTTCGATCACTGACAGACCGGGACAGGCAGGCCCCGGCAGTAATAACCAGACTAATCCGTATCCTTCAGGCAGCGGACGCTGAAACTGATAGAACAATTGACATAATAGCGGGTCACATCGCCATAGGCAGCTTTTATAGATCTATACCAGGCGACATTGGAAGAGTTTTCCGTTGCCGACCACCAGAAGCCGCTGCCAAGCGAGTAGAATTCTCCGTCTAAATAAACGTAGCCCCCAGGGACGGCTGAAAAGCCAAATGCATCAAATCCCTGGTGCTTGTTGTCTAAGGGCCAGCCCGGGTGTTCAGATGTAGCATATCCAGCCAAATAGCGATCAAATAGCTGCCGGCAGGATTTCAGTGCATTGCCTGCACCGTTTGGGGTGTTTGTGGCAGGATAACCCTGTGAGGCCACATAATCTGTAAGTTGAGACCATTCGGCATCGCTTGGCACATGCCAGCCTGGCGGGCAAGCTCCCTGTACGCCGCTGGGGATGGAATTGCTGGAAGAGGCTCCTTCCATCACAGCAGGCCAGTTGTATAGGACTCCGTAGTTTTTGAAATTGTCCGTAGCTTTGGCCTCATTTACGTCTTTGCCATAATATTCGTATACATCCCTGCGATAAAAGGGATCCCGGTACGATCCAGAGCCGCTTTCGATAAAAGATGGTAAATACCGCAGGTTTTCGGCCATCCAGCTTTGTTCTCCGATTTGTAACCACTTGTAAGTCTGTCCATCACGGGGGTCAACAAAGGTATTGCTTTCAACATACATCTCCGTTCTGAATATCACCTGATTACCATAGGCCGTACCAGCACTGTTCGTTGCAAATGCCCTGACAAAATAGGTCATGCACTGGCTCAACCCGCTCAGGTCAGCTGCAAAAGAACCCGCTCCGGTCCCTGCATGAATGGTACTGTCAGAGGTGGTCGGGTTTTGTAATGTGCTGAATACCAATCCCCTGCTTGTCACAGGTCCTCCACCATCATCCGTTACATTCCCGATACCTTGTGCTGTGGTGGCCGTTATCCCAGTAATGTTTCCCGTTGTGACAGCAGGTAAGGCAGTCGGGGTGGTAAATTGCACCAGGTTACCATAGGCTATTCCAACTCCGTTAATGGCATAAGCCCTGACATAATAGGATGTACCGGGCAAAAGATCAGTCAGCAAGCTGTAAAAAAGGCCTGATTCCCCGCCCTCTTCAGTGATCCCTTCATTTTGCTCCAGGGTAGGATTGTCATGGGTTGTCCAAACCACGCCCCTTGAAGTGACAGCCATCCCACCATCACTACTAATATCACCACCACTCAAGGCACTATAGGCAGTTATCTCAGAAACCGGCAAGGTCATCAGTGATGCCACCTCTTCATCATTACATCCAGATATATTCAGCAGGAACAAGCCGGGAATAATGATTGAGGTCACCCAAAAAAAGTATTGTTTTTTCATGACGTTTTGATTTTTACAGGCAAATGAAACAAATCAAGTTGTCAAATAATCCAACAATAGGCAACTTCCAATGTCTTTATGCATTTAACAAAACTTTTTTCCTATTTGAATCGATAATAGAATGCATCAACATGCTATTTCATTGGTGTTTCCGGGGGTTCATCAAGCACACATCGGACACTGTATCCGGCTTTTTTATTAGAAAAGTAGCTGTTGCTCACATTGCCGGAATCATTGAATAAGTACCGGCTAAAGGCTCCTGTGAGGTACTCAGTGGCTGACCACCAATAAGCGTCAATACCAAGGCCATAAAATATACCACTTGCAAACCGGTGGCCGCCTGGAAGAGCCGAGAAACCAAACTTATCAAAGCCATAATGGGTGTTGTGAAAGTTCCAACGTGGATGCGCGGAAGTATTGCATATCCCTCCTAGTGGAGAACTCACCTGGCGGCAGGATTTCAATGAATTGCCTGCACCATTGACAATATTGCTGTTGGGATACCCCTGTGAAACCACATAATTAACCAATTGTGTCCATTCACTATCGCTGGGTACATGCCATCCAACCGGACACAGGCCATTGCTGTTTTTCACAGCATACCAGTTGTACAAAGCCCCATAGGTGTTTTTATAACTTATATCGTTGTTGTACCAGGCATAAGCACCTGCGGTATTGTTGGACCAGCCTGTATCGTCGCTGCCCGGATAGGCAATGGCAGTCCCGTTGCGGTATTTGGTGGTTTTCAGGTTTTCCTTCATCCAGCATTGATTGCCGATTTGAACGGTATTGTATACATTGCCGTCTCTGTCCTGCACGGTTGCCAGGCCGGGACAGGGTTGACCAAGGCCGGATGATGAGGTTATAAACTGCACCTGGTCACCATACGCCGTGCCATAGCTGTTGGTGGCATAAGCCCGCACATAATAGGTGGTATTGGCTGTGAGACCGGTCAGGTTGCTGGTGAAAGCACCTGTGCCGGAGCCATTGACGGTTTTACCCAGGTTAGTGGTAATGGTCGGGTTCTGCAAGGTGCTCCAACACACCCCGCGGGCCGTGACTGTCGAAGCGCCACTGCTGCTTACGTTGCCACCTCCGGTGGCAGACGTCTGGGTGATGTTGGTGATGCTGGCGGTTGTGACAGTGGGTAACAGGTCGGATGAAGTTTTAAACTGCACCTGTTCGCCATAGGCTATGCCGGTGCTGTTTATGGCGTATGCCCGCACATAATAGGTGGTATTGGCTGTGAGACCGGTGAGGTAACTGGTGAAAGTGCCTGTGCCCGGACCGTCGTAAGTGAGCCCCTGGTTCATTAGAATGGTCGGGTTTTGCGAGGTGCTCCAGCAAATTCCCCGGTGCGTTACTGCTGAACCGCCGCTGTTGGTCACATCGCCACCCCCGGTGGCAGATGTTTTGGTGATGTTGGTGATGCTGCCGGTTACCACTGTCGGCAGGTCGGCCCCGGCAGTGAACTGAACCAGGTTGCCATAGGCTGTGCCAACACTGTTGGTGGCATAGGCACGCACATAATAGGTCGTATTGGCCGTCAGACCTTCGAGCTGGCTGGTGAATGACCCGGTTCCCGATCCGCTGTACGTCATGGCCATGTTGTTTTCAACAGTCGGGTTTGATGAAATGTCAAGGCATACGCCCCTGACAGTGACTGGCGATCCCCCGTCGCTGGTAACATTTCCTCCGCCGGTGGCACTCGTCTGGGTGATATTGGTAACACTATTCGTGATCACCGTTGGCAGGTCGGCTCCTGTGACAAACTGCACCTGGTTGCCGTAGGCCGTACCCATGCTGTTGGTGGCATAGGCCCTGACATAATAGGTAGTGTTCACTGTTAAGCCGCTGAGATAACTGGTAAATGCACCGGTGCCTGTCCCGTTGCTGGTCATGCCCAGGTTACTGGTGATGGTCGGCTGCTGCGTGGTGGACCAGCAGATGCCGCGGGCGGTCACCGTGGAACCTCCGTCGCTGGTGACATTTCCTCCGCCGGTGGCACCTGTTTGGCTGATGTCGGTGATGTCGCTTGTTATTATCGTGGGAAGGCTGGCATCTGTACTGAACTGCACCAGGTTGCCGTAGGCTGTGCCGGCACTGTTGGTGGCATAGGCCCTGACATAATAGGTGATCTTCACATTCAGGCCAGTGAGCTTACTGATGAATGTGCCGGTACCTGAGCCGTCATTGGTCATGCCCAGGTTGTTGGTGATGGTTGGGTTTGGTGAGGCACTCCAGCAGATGCCCCGGGCGGTGACCGCGGCACCTCCGTCGCTGACAGCATTCCCTCCCCCGCTGGCAGAGGTGGCGGTGACATCAGTGACAGGGAGCGTGAGAATGGTTGGCAACACAGCTCCGGCACCCTCTGTCCTGACGCAACGGATGCTGAAACCGCTGGTTTTCTGGTTCGACTCCCTGTCAACACCGCTGTGATGAACGGAGAGCACACGATTCCAGGCGGTAAGGTCACTGTCACCGTCAGAGGACCAGAATTTCCCCCTTTCGCCAATCATATAGAAGCTGCCATCGGGGACACGGATGCCGCCGGCAAAAGCAGAAAAGCCAAACTCATCGCTGCCGTGGTGAATCGAACTCCGGTCCCAACGCGGATGAACAGTGGTGTTGCAGCCTTCCCCAAAGGGAGAATCTTCCTGCCGGCATGACTTGAGCTTGCTGCCGGAATTCTCATGTGTAATATCACTAACGTTGGTTACGATAAAACTGATCAGCTGATCCCATTCTTCATCGCCGGGAACATGCCATCCCGAAGGGCAAAGCCCGTAATTGCTGTTTACCGCATGCCAGTTGTACAAAGCCCCATACAGGTTTTTATTGCCGGGATCTTTCAGGTACCAGCTATAGGCTCCGGTAAGGTTATTATTCCAGTCGGCGTCGCTGTCAGCAGGGAAGTCAATGGGCAGGCCATTGCTGTATTGGGTGGTTTTCAGGTTTTCTGCCATCCAGCATTGTTCGCCGATAAGGATGGCATCATATACATTTCCATCGACATCAGTTACCGTAGAAATTCCCGGACAGGGCTGGCGCAGCATTTCCATGGGCTGTTTTACACTTATGTAATTATTTATCGTCTTCTGATCTTCGGCATATTTGTTTTTTACAGTCAGGGAAACGGTATAGAAACCCTTACGGGTATAAGTATGCGCGGGATCTTCCAAAGTAGAACTATGGCCATCGCCGAAATCCCAATACCAGCTGCTGGCGTTGTTTGACAGATTTTCAAACTGAACCGTTTCACCGGTTAGTATGCTGGTCCGGTTTGCCATAAAGTCGGCATGAATGGGTGGAGTATCAGCGGTAATGGTTGCCTTTTCCGACTTTATGCAGCCATCATCATCTTTCAAATAAACTGTATGTATTCCGATGGGCAGGCCGTTAAATACATTTGCCGTTGTAAAACCGGTTGTGCCGCTGGTCAGTGAATATTGATAAGGAGGCGTTCCTCCGTTACCAGCGGCTTCAATGGTGGTACCCATGATGTTCAATTCCAGTTGCAGACCAGAGTGATCACAGTCAATAACCGGAGCACTATATTTGTAGGAAACCTGGCAGGGAACCTTGTCCATTACATAAAATGTATATGTAATTCCGGGACTTGGGGTAACAGAGGGCACCTGGGTGTTGAAGGTCACTCCGTTGGTGGAGTAGGTATAGGGAGGGACGCCCATATGCGCCTTTGGGCTGATGTTTTTACCTTCTTTTACAACACTTGCCGAGAGGGTTGACTTTTCGCAATCCGGGCTGCCTGCTTTTGCATAGGCGGTGAATATCACTGGTGAGTTGCCCACATTGCGTCCGCTGCAGTCGAGCACTTTTGCTTCCAGTTCGCTGTTTTGCCCGCCAGCAGGCGTCCATACGGTTTCAGCAAAACCCCTGGCATCTGCCGTAACGATGCGGTCCTGCACGGACCCCCCCCCTTTGGGTGTGAACCTGACCACCGCCCCTGGCAGGTGAAACGCCTTGTCGCTGTTCACTTTTACCTGAACCTTTTGAGCCAGGGGGCTGCCAGGTGTGTAGGTCTGGTTGTTGCCCCGGGTGATCTGCAAATTATGGGGAAACTGGTAGCTGTACAGCCCCCGCGACCAGGTTTTCCTGGTATCGAACAGGGTTTTGCCCAGCACTTTGGCATTGGCCCCAACAAAAATATCTCCGCTTAACTTCATCCTGGTGTTCCAGTCTTGGTTGCTAAAGCAAAGATTGAAATCCTGTCTGAGTCCAACACCTACGTAAGGACCAATAATTCCATAAAGCTTGAAAGAAAGTTTCGGACCAAGCTCAAAAGTCTGTGTCAGATTATTTTTGTTGGCAAAGGATAAGACAGGCTGTGTCTGGCTTTTTTCATTGAATACATACTTCCAGCTTTTCTTGTACTCAATGTAAGCATTGTAGGTAAATGTTTCACTCATCCCCTGGGTGATGTTCACACTGCCCGGTGAGGTCGCACTCACCCTGCCTCCAATGGAAAATTCTGATTTTATCCAAAGTGGTAAACCTCCAATAATAAAAAGATGGTCTTTTGATTTGGAATACAATGTGTAATCTCTGTTGGAAATATTGATGGGCCCGCTTGTCAAGGAGGTCAGGTGGATTTGCCGCTCAATGGTGGCGTTGCTCAATCCCATTTTAAAGTATTTCAGTTTAAACCACTTGACTTTGATGTCTGCCACAAAATTTGGTTTCAGCCAGTAATGGCCGCCCAGCTTGATGTCCATATTGCCTGACCTAAAGATGACGTTGTTGAACGACAACCCTATCTTTGCGCTTTTGTCTGCAGGATGGTTAAGCTCAACGCCCGGGTACAGATATACCTGGTCTTCACGGACCACATAGAAATAGTCGCCTTCTTTAAATTTGGGGTCACTGGTCAATTCCTTACGGGTAGGCTTCCGGTCCAGTTTTGCAAACTGTCCGGCATAGATGATGCCGTTTTTTTCGGTATATAATGACTCATCGATGCTGAAGACCTGGTCAAGGTTCAAGCCGCCCTCTTCAATAATATCTTCCAGAGAAGCCTGGGAAGTCTGTATATAGTAGGTATCTCCTTCCCTGGCATAGGAATCAACTTTTCTCAGAAAACCATCTTCGGTTGTAATACCGACCAGGAAGGTATTCGTTGAGATGGCAGGAAAGGGCTCGCTGAATTCGATAATGTACAAACCCTCTTCCATTTGGGCTGGTGTGCTGTATATTGCATCGGTATCGTCAACGATCACGATCTGGTCGGAGTATCGATTCTGCATAAATTCCACCTCCACGGTATCCCTGCTCGTACCACATACGTTGGTCAGTGTCCATTCAAGCCTGTAAGTGGTATAAATGCCGCTGAGCTCCGCGCTGGGGTCATGAATATCTGACAGGGAAGCGTTTTCACCTTCAATAATTCTCCATGTTCCTTTGCATCCGGGTTGCTCGTTGGCCAGCATATTCACTTTTGTTCCGGGAAGGACCCTGTCAAGGCCTGCATTAGCCACAGGTGGCATTTGCACATGGGCGATATCTGAATATTCCCTGGGGCATTCTGAGAGGGTGATTACAGCCCGGTAATACATATCCTCATCAGGATAAAACTCCAAAATGGTGTCTTTGGCATCGGGGATGACTTCCCAGTGTTCCTTGTCGATGGATCTTTCCCACTGAATGGTTCCGTATTGGAAATTACCGGCCCTTAATCTGACCTGTTCGGTCCCGCACACATCAGTTACAGTTTGGGCATATGCCCTGTTGCAGACGAAGGATAATACCACCAAAGGCATTAAAAAACATAACAATTTTTTCATGTCCACGGGATTTAAAGTTTGATGATTTTTTTATGGATCCTCCATTCCCCGACGATCAGGGTAATGATATATATGCCCGGCGGCCTGTCAGACAAATCCAGGATGAATTGATTCCCGGTTTCGAATTTTTTGACATCAATCCTGTTCCCCATGATATTGGAGACCTCAATGGTTTTCCAAACAGATCCTCCGGTCTCTGGCAGGTCGATGGTCAATAGGCCGGGGGTTGGATTTGGATATACTTTCACATTGAAGGATGCCACTGGTTTTTTTGATACCGCAACCACCGAAGCGCAGGGGTCAGGCAGGTTCAGCGTGACGACAATCTGCGCTTCTGTCAGTGCATTGAGCGCAAAAAGCAACAGGAAAAATAAAGAAGCTTTCATGACATTCCGAAAATTTAGGTTATGTAGTTTTAGTCGCTAAAATTTCGGATAAAAAACGGAGATGGTATATAACAATATCGTCAAAACATATAATTATATGCTCAATGCTATAAAAATATGAGCAGCTCGTTCAATTATGGTTCAAATCGGTCATTATTTGTTGCACCAATCATTGTTCCCTATATAATTTTTCCTACATTTGAGGGAGAGAAGTTAATTGACCAACGATATTATGATTTGGGCGGCTGCTGGCGAACAGGAGTTACTTGATCAACTCACCCAAGTCACCCTCAAGAATCTTGAAGACGAGCATTTTGGGGGCAGGGAACTGGCTTTGGCCACTGGCATGAGCCTATCCACGCTGAACCGCCGCCTGCAAGCCATCACAGGCAGAACATCCAACCAGTTTATCCGGGATGTCCGCATGGAAAAGGCCAGGGAGCTGCTGCTGGGCGGTGAGCTGACCGTAGCGGAGATAAGTTACATGGTAGGATATACCAGCCCGTCCTATTTTACCAAGCGTTTCCATGACCATTATGGTTATGTTCCGGGCGAAGCAGGCAGGTATGCCGGCAGGGAAGATGATACAGAACAGGGAAGCCCGGGTGGCTGGCCTGCACGTTTCGGTGGTATTCCCAAAAAAACACTGTCTTTTTTTAATTCCGGGGCACCCTTATTTAAAAAGATTGCCGTCTATTTATTTACAATAATGCTGCTGATCATTTTATTCGTTTTCATCGTGACCATGAGAAACGAAAGCTGGCGCAGAATTACGGGAAGGAATAATACGGTAAAAACCCTGGCCGTGCTGCCGCTCAAAAACCTCAGTCCTGACCCTGACAACCAATACCTTGCCGACGGGATCACGGAAGATATTATCAATAATCTCTGTCAGATCAGCGATTTAAGGGTATTATCGCGCACCACCACTGAAACTTTCCGGGACGGTGGATATTCCATACCGGAAATCTCAAAAATGATCAAGGCTGATTTCCTCCTGGAAGGCAGTGTGAGAAGGGAGGGTCAACGGTTGCGGATTACCGTACAGCTTATCGACGGAGAAAGTGATCATCACCTCTGGTCAGAAAACTATGACCGTCCTATGGCAGATATCTTTGACATCCAGGGTGATATTGCCCTAAATGTGGCCAAAAGTCTCAGGGCTTTGCTCTCATCCCATGAAATGGATCGCATTGAAATGCCTGGCACCCGGAACATTGTAGCCTATGACTTTTATTTGCGCGGCAAGGATTACGAGAAACGCAGCTATGAGGGCCGTGATTTCTTTCTGGCGAAGCAGATGTACGAAAAGGCTGTGGCCATTGATCCCGGGTTTGCGCTGGCATGGGCGGGACTGGCAGCTGTAAAACGGCAATTGTATTGGTTTTATCATGACAGAAGCGAAGCAAACCTTTCGCAGGCAAAAGAGGCCCTTGACATTGCTTTGGCACTGCTGCCAACAGCAAAGATGGTTCAGGTGGAAGAAGCCATGTATCATTATCAGTGCAGGAAAGACTACCCTGAGTCGTTGCGTTTGCTGGAATTACTGAATACACGGTATCCTGAAGATGGTGATTTTTATTTTTGGATGGGAATGGTGAACAGGAGAATGGGCGCATTCCACAAATCAATAGAACAATGCAATAAAGCCATCTATTTGAATCCTTTCGACTGGAGAAATTGGTGTGAAAATGCCAATAGCCACAGTTTTATCGGAGAATATTCCCAGGCAGAGCAATCTTATTCGAGGGCCATAGAACTAAATCCATCGAATGTCAATACATATGGTTTGTTGTTCAATTTTTATCTTTTATACGGGCAAATCAGTAAGGCAAATGAGTTTCTTATCAGGCATGAATACTATTTTGATCCGTTGGTTTTCAGATTATTCACAGGTAAGCTGGAATATTTTGCCGGGGATTATGAGAAGGCCATTCAGACCATTGGCCCAATGACTGATGATCGTCAGTTATATAGCAGGCAGTCTGAATGCTATTCCAAACATCTTCCACTGGCAATGTGCTACCGCTCCATGTCTGATGAAGCCATGGCTGCCTTTCATTTTGGGGCCGAGAGAGACATTATGCTTGGGCTGATCAGAGATAACGTGAATGACGACCGTCTGTACCGTACGCTTGGCATTGCCTGTGCAGGCCTGGGATTAAGGGAGGAGGCCCGGCAGGCAGCCTCCAGGGCCTTTGAGATCAGGTATCTTGCAATTGACAGGTTCCAGGGGTGCCTGACGGAGGTCGACCTGGTGAAGATCCTTGTTTTGTTGAAAGAATATGATGA
>Ga0114946_10002776_pt1 | contig 11964 bp, 8 predicted proteins | sample WalLakDeSediment_FD_88676 | JGI IMG/M metagenome (GOLD analysis project Ga0114946, IMG submission 88676) | Lake sediment microbial communities from Walker lake, Nevada to study Microbial Dark Matter (Phase II) - Walker Lake 11/02/13 Deep Sediment | ecosystem: Environmental > Aquatic > Freshwater...
ACTTCGTCCATTCCTTCAACCAAACACAAATGGATTTTCCTCAGGAAATCTGTTTCCACCAACTTTTCGAAGCACAGGTTGAAAAAACACCTGATGGCATAGCCGTAATCCATCCTCAGTATCAATTGACCTATAAAGCGCTTAACAGAAGGGCAAATTTCCTGGCCAATGAATTATTGGGTTTGGGCGTCAGGCCGGGATCACGGGTAGGAATATGGATGAAAAGATCAGGTACCATACCGGAAGCAATATTGGCGGTACATAAGGCAGGCGGGGCCTATGTCCCGTTGCATAGCTCCTTCCCGAAAGCAAGGGTCCAATATATTTTGGAAGATGCCCAGGTAGACGTGTTGATAAGCAACTTGGCACAAGAGTTACTGGAAGGGCTTCATGTACCAGTGATAAAATTGGAAGAAAAGCCTCTTGCCAAAATGGAAGACCTTCCAAATCTTCCAACCCTTGTCAACCAGCGAAATCTTGCCTACCTCATCTATACTTCGGGATCCACTGGAAATCCAAAAGGAGTGATGATTCCACATTCCTCACTCATGAATTTTCTATGGTCAATGAAAAGTAGACCAGGGATACTACAGAATGACGTGCTAATGGCCGTCACCTCCCTTTCCTTTGACATAGCTGCGCTTGAAATTATGTTGCCCTTGATTTCAGGGGCAAAAGTGCTTATTGCCAGTGAGGAAATGATGGAGCAACCAAGCCTTTTGGGTGAAGCTATTGATCAATATGGGGTTAGCATGATGCAGGCCACACCGCCCATATGGCAGCTTCTTTTGGATTCAGGTTGGAAAGGGAAAAAAGATTTAAAGGCACTTTGTGGAGGAGATGTATTGACGCGGAAATTTGCCAATAAACTTTTGGACAAGGTAGGAAGTCTGTGGAATATGTACGGCCCGACTGAGACCACCATCTGGTCATCTGTGAACCAGATAAGGCAAGGTGATGATCCAATTACCATTGGGCATGCCATAGGAAATACCCAACTCTATGTTTTGGATAAATATGAGCAACCGGTTCCGCTCAAGGTAGTAGGTGAATTGCATATAGGCGGAGAAGGATTGGCGGAAGGATATCTAAATCTGCCTCAATTGACCAAAGAGAAATTTGTTGCTGATCCTTTTTCAACCAAGCCCAGTGCGCGATTATATAAAACAGGTGACAGGGCAAGGTATATGCCTGATGGTTCTATTGAGATTTTAGGAAGGATGGATGACCAGGTTAAAGTAAATGGTAACCGAATGGAATTGGGAGAAATTACCACTGTTTTACTACAACATCCTTCTATACAAAATGGTATAGTAATTACAAGAAAAGAAGGACTTGGGGAGAAAAGGCTGATTGCTTATTATGTACCTAAAAACAGCAGAATCATGGAACAAAATGAATTGAAAGAATTCATGGCCAAGAAGCTGCCCGGCTTTATGATACCTGTATATTTTGTAAGTCTACCTTCCCTTCCTTTAAGTCCAAGTGGAAAAATCAATAAAAAGGATTTACCAGAACCGGGAGATTCCCAAGAATCGAAATCATATGTTGCTCCACGAAATGAAACCGAACAAATTTTGACGGAAATCTGGCGAAATGTGCTTAATATATCACAGATTGGTATCCATGATAATTTTTTTGATTTAGGGGGAGCATCTATGCAAAGTCTTCAGATTGTGGCTAAGGCCAATATGTTTGGCATCCGGATAAATGTGGAGACCCTTTTTGAGTTTCAGACGATTGCTGAATTATCTGCTCATCTTCAGGGAAAATCATAATCACAAATCAACTTTTAATCCAATCCAACCATTGAATATTATTTTCTAATAAGAAGTAGTAGGTGTTTCAGGAGAAGGCCTGTTCGAAATAACCACCAGAATGACCAACAAACTCAAAATCGCTGCGAAAAAACACCAGACAGAAATCAAATAATTGGTGAAAAAAAGATATGTGAAAGCCAAAGAGGCAAACATTGCTGAGGCCAATAGCTTAGTATACCTTAAAGTTGAAAGAAAAGGGGTAATGGCTATGGTGATAAAGTTAAAAGGCTTGGCTATATGAAGATTTGGGAAATCCCTATAGTAGCGGATATGATGGTTCTCTACAGCGGCAGAAATATCAAAATTTATCAAACAATAAAACATGTAAAGCGAAGTAGCAACTCCTACTATTACAAAATAATTCAGGATTTTTTTCCTTTGCTTGTCCGGTTCCATCAACCATATAATCAATGGTGTCCAAATGGGCCAAATGGGCTGGGAAATGAATGAATACCCATAAAGAGCAATCGTATACCATGAGGCAAAATCAGGGTTTGTCAAGGATAACCAGAGAAACCCTTCTGCAATTTGATGGAAACTAAAAAGTAGAGGAGTACTGGCAAACAGCAGCATCCCTCTGGATTCTGTGCGCTTGATAGCATAATAACCCGGGCCTATCAGGCCAATACCAACTGCAAAACTGGCACCTGCTGAAAAACACATACTATGCTATTTACCTGTAGTGATTAATTCAATTAAATGTAATCAAAAACCTTGACTTTTTGGAAAATTATTTTCTGACTTTTCTGTTGATAGCCAATGCTTTAATTGTTCCATTCCATTTTCAATAGAAACTTCAGCTTGATAACCAAAATCACGCTTTGCTGCGGAAATATCATACCAATGAGAAGTAATAAGCTGTTGGCTCAAAAAGGAAGTAATCATAGGTTCAGATTCTATTCCGAATAAGCGATAAATACTTTCCAAAGTTCCAGCTAAAACCCGGGCAATCGTTGGAGGTAGGTGTTTAGAAACCGGGGGAAGTCCAGCTGCATTAAGAAGTTGATTGATTAGGTCAGCAATGGCAATTGGATGACCTTGGGAGATAAAGTAGGCCTTTCCCTCTACTTTTGAAGAATCCTGGATAATTTGGTCCAAAGCTAAAACATGTGCTTTTGCAGCATTGTCAATGAAAATACAGTCAACTTTTTTACTTCCCTCTCCAATGATTCTGAGTCTCCCTTTTTTTGCCTTTTCAACCAGCTTTGGAAGTAGCTGATTATCTCCCGGGCCCCAAATCAAATGGGGACGAAGGCAAACTGTCTTGAAAAATGCATTGTTTGAAGCCATGACGATTTGTTCAGCCATTGCTTTGGTCTGGGGATAGAATGCCCTATACTTTATTGGATAGGGAAGACTTTCGTTTTTCCCTTCACAGTCTTTTCCATCGAAGACCACACTGGGTGAACTTGTAAAAATAAGATATCGGATACCCAGATCTTTGCAGGTCCGGATTACATTTTCAGTTCCTTTAACGTTGTTTTGAAAAAAGTCTTCATATTTTCCCCACATGCCAATTTTGGCCGCAACATGAAATACCGCTTCACATCCCCCCATGGCCTGTCTGAGCTTTTCTATATCAAGGAGGTCACCCTGGAATTGATTCACTCCCAAATCATCCAGGACAGCATACCTTCTTCTGGAATAGCTGACGACATCATTTTCCCGGGCAATCAGTTGCCGGATTATGGCAGCACCCAAAAACCCTCCACCTCCCGTGACCAAAATTTTCATGTCAATTTCTTTTTTGCCCAAAAAGCTAACTTCTCGCGGATGATTTTTGCATTATGTCTATAGTCCACTGGAAAACCGGGATGAAAAAGCACTGTTTGGATGGATTTTGTCAAAGGGTGTGCAATGGCCCATGATAGTAATTCATTTTTGAGTTTTCGCTTATCCACTTGCTTTATATTTTTCTCAATCTCCACACACAAAACTCCTTTTCCATCAACTTCCACCAATGCCGTCCGGAAAACCTTGGGATGTTTGTTGAAAATATGCTCACATTGGATGGTATAAAGTTCCTGATTACCTGATTTTACCCTATGGGATTTCCTACCGCAAAACCAAAGATTCCCTTCAGAATCAAAGTATCCCAAATCCCCCATGCGGTGCCGCACTACATGGCCATCCTGGATTTTCGCCAATTGATTGGCACTTTCCCTGTTGTAATAGCTTTGGGTAACATTGGGCCCTTTTACTACTATCTCTCCGATTTCACCAGGAAGCACTTTGAGGTACTCTGACCAGACTGGAATGGCTTCGTCAGTGATTTTAATAATATCCACTTCAACTCCCTTAATAACTTTGCCTATACAAACCCCATGTCCAATTTCAGTTTTTGACTGGGTTTCCCGTAGAATCCGGTGACTTCCTACTTTGGTAATAGGCATGGCTTCGGTTGAACCGTAAGGTGTAAAAATCTGAGTTCCCGGATTAAGCATGGAAGAAAAACGGATCAGTGCTTTAGTGGAAGCCGGGGCTCCTGCAGAAATCACCCTCTTTAAGCTGGGGAGTTTAATACCCTTCTCTTCCCCATATCTCCCTACTTTTTCCAACAGGGCCGGTGATCCGAACATATTGGTAATCCCAAATTGTTTGATAGGTCCAATAATATGTCTTGGATTAACTGAGGCCGGTTTGGTAGGGTCCATATCCGGTATGATGCTGCTCATCCCTAAAGCCGGATTGAAGAGTGCAAATGGGGGAAAGGTAGGCATATCAATTTCACCAGGAGAAAAACCGAAAGTTTCCTTAATCATATCCAATTGTGCCTTAAAATTACCATGTGAATAGGACACTCCTTTGGGTAAACCCGTTGAACCTGTAGTAAAAAGAATGGCGGCCAAATCATTTGGTCCGGCGTTAAAAACCGGAAATGGGGTCTCTGATCGGTCTATTGCACGGACGGTCTTCATTTTTTTCCCACCCCAGAACAAACGGGGACCAATGGTAATGGACTTTCGGATTGATTTTTTTCCCCAGCCCAATAGAATCCGGGCCACATGTGCTTTGCTGATTCCGATAAATCCATTTGGTTCTGCTTCATTGATGCATTTTTCGAGATTTTTCAAGCCCGTCCCAGGATCAATGAATAAAGGGATTATTCCGGTTTGAAGCATGGAAAACCCAAGAATAAAAAAATCGAATCCAGGAGGTACCATCATCAAGACCTTATCTCCTTTTTGGAAGCCGGATGCCAAAAGCCCCCGAGCCATACAGGAGGTTTCATGGGCCAGTTCTTTAAATGAAATTTTTTTGTAACGTGTTATACCGTTTTTGTCAATGCTGTTCCTAATAGGAAAAGCGATTGCCAGCACATCTGGCTGAGACCTTGCCTTTTCTATCAGGGCTGAAGCGATATTATAGTTTTCCATTGGTTTCATTAAAAAAGTCAAGAACCAATTGACCTATAACTTCCTGTTGGTCCTCCAAAATATAATGGCCTGAATCCTCAAACCTATATACCCTTGCCTCAGGAAGGTATTGTACCCAAGTGTCAAGAATCTGTTTGTCAAATACAAAGTCTTTCATTCCCCAAGCAATAAGGATTGGGGTTTGCCGGAACTGGCTCAATTTTTCCTCCATTTCTGTAAGCAAAAGATATCCGGGGTCACTCGATTTTAATGGCACATCCTGTACAAAACGCAAAGTGGCAATTCTGTTTTGCCATGAATTGTAGGGTGCTGTAAGCCCTCTCCTCACATCTTTGCTAAGCCTAATCCGTTTTGTTCCCTCAATTGTAGCAATTCCACTAAAGGCATTGAATGCCCTTACTGCAAATGCGCCAAGCCAAGTTCGGACGAGCCAAAGAGCAAAAGGAAATCTTTTGCTCTTTGGCAAGTGAAAAGCCGCGGTATTCATGAGTACGATTTTCTTAATGGACTTGGGATGACGATTTGCATAGGCCATACCAATTATTCCACCCCAATCATGCACGACCAAATGTATATTTTCCAAAATGCCTTTTTTTTCCAAAAATTCTTCCAAATCCTTCACCCTTTGTTCCAGAGTATAGGTATATGCCTTATCATCCGGCTTATCTGAGTAACCACATCCAATATGATCAGGAGCAAGGCAATGGTAATTAGGGGAAAGTTTTTGAATAAGCTCCCTATAATAAAATGACCAGGTTGGATTCCCATGGAGCATAAGTACCGGTTCACCCTTCCCTTCTTCCACATAATGATATTTGTGACCACCTATGGTCTCAAAGTGACTTTGGAAGGGATATAGTTTTGAGTTGACTCCTTTCATTTCATCGTACGGACTTACTTAGTTTAACACCTTTTCCTAAAACGGTTTCCAGAAGATTTTCAGGATCCTCATATATACCTACCCTGGCCAATTGCTGACATAATCGCTCAATTATGTGCCGGTAAGGAATTTCTACATCCACCCCAAATGCTTTGAAAGCCTGAATCAAATGATGATCCTCGCTTTTATCCCCATAAACCGCCTTCATGATCACTTTTAATGCAGTCCTGTTTCTTAACCTCTCCCAACCGCTACCTTTCCTGAAAAGCTCATTGTACATGGCCACACATAAATCCATGTGTCTTTTCTCATCCTGCATGGATATGGTTTGGCATATCTTTCGGAACAATTTGTCCGGCATATTTTTCTCATTGCCAAAAAATTCAAGATAAGAGGCACCGATAACCTCAACAATTACAGCAAGGAACATCCCGGTTGCCGGCATAAAGCGTGCTAGCCACATATAACGGTCTGCCCCCTTAATCAGGATGTCTGAAACATATTCCTTGGCTTCTAATTTTTCAACCAAAAACCGTCGAAAAATAGCCGAATGTTTTGCTTCATCATTGATAAAAGTAGTCATGGCTTCCTGAATCTCCCGATAGCGTTTGTAGTGGATAATCCCCATGCTCAAGGGAGCTATCGCGGTTTGTTCAACCACCAAGCAATGATTGGCCAAATCCTTAAGTGCACGGAATTGCCTTTTCCAAATCAGGTCTTTGAGTCTATCCAAATCTTTCCCGGCTTCCGGTAACCGTTCAGAATCTATGACCTCTTTTAATAGAGTCAATGTCTGATTTAAATCCAGAAGTATCTGCTCATCAACGGCATCCAATTCTTTCTGGATTTTAGATTTCAATATTTGCTCTTCAGCATGATATTCTTTATGGAGTTCCTTAATTTCCTTGTCTGTCTCCGCAATGCGATGTGCCAATCGGGAAATTTCACCTGCCTGTTCTTTTTTTTCTTCTTCAGTTTCTAATTTTTTGACTACTGCTCCCACTTTAAAAAATCCCAAACGCTGTTGTTCTCTGATCTCTAATAATTCACGTTGGAGTATTTCCAGTTGATCCTGCAATTTCACATGGGACAATTGAAGCATTTTAAGAGGAGATAGAATAAATATTGCCTTAAATATGCTCGCCATATCAAATGGAATACATTCTGCGATATCTTTCATAGCATCCTCAACTAAAGGAAGGCCCTCTTTTTCAATATGCTGAATTTTCCTCTCCACATTCTCCTTTATCATAGGTAAAACCATGAAGGCTATTCTTGAAAATTCATCAGGTGAAAGATTTTTTACATACTCCTTTAAGTTTTCGCCAACATTCTGACTCCAATCAAATGCCGTATCCTTATTATAATATTTCTCCTCACAGTCTTTGGTATACTGGGTAAAGTCATGTGTTGGGGTGATATAGAAATCCGGCCTTTCTTTACCTGCCGTCTTGTTAGTCGAAAACTGCCGCTTTTGCTTTATCATTTCCTTTAGGTTTAGGATCTTCATAATTCCGGATAATTCCAATGCTTGAAAATGGGCTTCATTTTTTTATATACCATGCTTCTTTCTTCTTCAGGCAAAATATGTTTCAATTGTATGAATTGCTTTTGACGTCCTGTAAAGGTTCCCAATTTTTCCTCGCAATAGCTGAAATCCCCCAATCTGAGTTCATGGTATGCATTTCTCAGGCATTCCACAGGATTCTGAACAAAATGATCGTAGGCCAGCTCTGTCAATTGCCCAGCAGGCACTGAATCTTTTTCATTTAAATACCGAAGCATCATTTTCGAATACGTTTCCAAAATAATGTCATTGACATTCACTCCCCTGGTCCCCTGAAGAGCAAAGACTTTCTGTACAACTTCCCAAAACCGTTTGTTGGATGCATATACATGATAAGGATTCCGGTGAATGAAAATAAATTTGGCATTCGGATAAAGGCTTAGCAATAGTTTGATTCTTGCGGTATTGGGAGGACTTTTTAGAACCAATTGTTTATTATCATTGGCTATAGAAATTTTATTAAGTAAATAGGAAAAAGACTCTTTCCATGCCCCTAATTCGGAATCATTTAGATTTTCAAATAACACATATTTTTGAAACTGTTCTTCCATCATTTTAGGGAAAAAATAACCCCACTGCGCCCCCATGGGGTCTAAATAGGTGGTCATTGTAGCATCTTCCTCTCCAGGGAAACGGAAAGACAATGGGACCCTATGTACGGAATCCTTGAGATTAAAGAAACGGCAAGTGAATTCAAATACTGGTAATAGCAATTTTTCCGTACTGAGCATGATTTCCGGAAGAACCATTTGGAAATTATTGTGGTAACCAAAGCGGTCATCCTGGGTAAAACATTCATGTAAGTAGGAAGTCCCGCTTCTGTAAAATCCAAGAATAAACAAGGGATCTCTTACTAGATTATGTTGGCGGATTTTCCTATTAAATAAGGCCAGCTCCATCCAGCGTAAAGGCTCAAAAAAAATAGTTTTTAAAATCCAAGGAAGAGTATTCTTAATTTTTTGAACAGAAATACCTCCGTTTTTTACCACTAATCTCAAAAAGGTATAAATGGGTAGAGGAAAAAGACGGTTCATTTATTTTTCGGTTTAAAAGATTGAATTTTAGCTAGAATAAATTCATAAAGAGTTTCAATACTTTTCTCTTGTGACTCCAAATCAGTACGGATAATCAAGTCGGGATTTGTGGGAACCTCATAGGGGTCATTTACACCGGTGAGATTTGAGATTTTTTCAGGATGGCCCTCTGGAAGAAAGGCTTTTTTATACAATTGTTTGGTATCCCGTTTGATCAGCGTGTCCATATCGCATTTTATCCAGACAGTTAGTACCTGAGGACCATAAGCTTTCAATTCCCTTCTTATTTCATCATAAGGATTAATGGCTGCTAAGATGGAAATCACCCCATGAGTGGCTAAAAGATTGGCAACAAAACCAAGCCTTCTTATATTTTCGTTTCTGTCATCTTTGGAATAACCCAGGTCCGGACAAAGAATCTTCCTGTAATGATCACCGTCAATTACCTCTGTCTGATAATTTCCTTTTTCCAATAAATCTTTTACTCCATTAGCAATTGTTGACTTTCCGGATCCTGATAAGCCGGTTAATTGAATAAATAGCATAGGCGGCCATTATAATAATCCAACTTTCCCCTATTTGACAAAGCCTTCTTGTTAGACTGCTAAAAGAGAATTTACCTAATTTACATGCTAATTTCTTAAGAACAAACACCCATTTGGGTTTGGTTTGGAAAACAAATTAATTCTTAATAAACGGATGATAACCAAGGGTTTTTGGAGGGAAAAAAATCAAAACTCGTTAATTCTTTATAGTTAAAAAAAGTTTTTCAAACCCTCAATAAATCAAGTATTAAAATTTCTTTTGAACCACAATTTCATCATCAAAAATCAACCTTCTCCAGTTCAAATAGTTTTTCAATAGTCTTTTGATAGGCTAAATTCATTCCTTCGGTGTTCCAATGTGTATCGTTAGGGTAATAAATCAATTCAGGGGATCCTCTGAAAGAATCATATAATTTAACAACTGGAAGCCCTTGCTTTTCGAGTTCCCCATACAACCTTGGTAAATAATCATCATAAGGAACTTCCGTTACAAACTCATGATAAATTGTTATTTTATTAGGTATAGGCATAACAATTAATTCCAAATTATATGAGCTGCTTAAATAGTCACGCATATTAGCCAGGTTTGCCGCCGTAGCTCTTATTTCCTCGTCTGTATGTTTATGAAAATAGCTGTGCTTGCTTTGATCAACTGTCTCATGGTAGAAAAGAAAAGGAGGATTTAGGCTATACACAGGAGTCATCTCATTGATGTAGCCAAACAGCCTGAATCTTAACGTACTAATAAAAGAAGTGATTCGCCCAAGATATTTGGACCTGTTTAATAAATATTCATATTCCATCTCTTGGTTACGTGGAAAAATAAAATCCATAATTCCACCAAGTAATTTCATTATTAATAAGGGCTGACTGATTTCTATTTGCTGCTCCGATATACTTTCCTCTAAATCATCACTTGGGCCTATCATGGGATCAATGGTATTGAGGTACCTCTCTACCACCTCCAAAATCAAAATTCTCCTTTTGCCTTTTTTTATATTGTAATGACCCAACATATACAAAGGGGAAAGGTAATGACTATCATAAAATACCTTTACACCTAATGAATCACTGATCAGTTCCGGTATACCAATTTGCCGGGGGTGATCTAAAAAACTGTCTCCTAAAATGAATATTTCTGCTTCTTCTGAAGATGGGTGTTTTTCACTGAATTGGTATTGCCTGATCCTTGGTTCAACCGGAATTCGGAAATCTTCAATCAAACAAATCTGGTATAGATCTCCATAAACATCAGTATCATAAATGATGTCTTTGTCAAATAACCATTCTTTTTTTATATCATAATCCAATCGTATGACAACACTTAACAAAATTGATATCAAGGTGGTCAAAAGTAAAGCGATCTTTAATAAAATGCTCTTCATACTTAGAATTGAAAATAAAGAAAATCAGCGCCATCAAATTTGCCAAGCAATAGTATGCTTCCAATACCCAAAGCCAAAAGAACGAATTTACCGGCCCAAGGCAAATTCCCCAATCGTTGATTAAGGTTTTGGTAAACTTGAAGGTATTCTATAATCATTAATATACCGATAAGAATTATTGATAAACTAAAATCTACAGGAAACCTGAATAAGTTGATCCCTGAATCACCAAGATCAAATTTCCAAATACTTCCGAGGATCAACTTGGCATCTTCAAAACTATTGGCCCGGAAAAAAACCCATCCCAACAAGACCAAATGAAAGGTGAGGACAATCTGAAAGAACTGATGCATGGGAAATGGTTTTCTTTTTTTCTCTAATGAATTATTCCCGACACCAGAACCACTCAATAAGGCAGAAAATAGCAGATACACACCATGCAATAAGCCCCAGATTACAAAATTCCATCCAGCCCCATGCCAAAGACCACTCACCACAAATACAAACAGGAGGTTGAAATACCATCTTGATCTACCCACTCTGTTTCCACCTAAAGGGATATACAGATAATCCCTGAACCAAGTGGAAAGTGAAATATGCCACCTGCTCCAAAATTCTCCAATATTTCTGGAAAAATAGGGTTGGCTGAAATTGGTCATTAGGCGAACCCCCATGACCATTGCTGCTCCAATAGCAATATCAGAATAACCCGAAAAATCACAATAAATCTGAAAGGAAAAGAAATAGGTCGCAATTAAAGAGGAAAATCCACCATATTCTCCCGGGTTGTTATAAACCAGGTTTACATATTCGGCCAATCGGTCGGCTATGACAACTTTCTTGAAAAAGCCAAAAGTCATTAATACCAATCCATCCCTCACATTGCTGTAATTTAAGTTAATGAAGTTTCGAAGTTGAGGAAGTAATTGATAGGATCTTTCAATCGGTCCGGCAACCAATTGTGGGAAATAGGAAACATACAGGGCAAAACGACCAAAATGCCTCTCAGGAATAGTAATCCCCCTGTAAATGTCTATCGTATAACTCAGGGTCTGAAAGGTATAGAAAGATATTCCTACAGGTAAAAGTATATCCAGTTCCGGAAAATGATATGCGATATTGAAAATACCAAGTAGGTTTTCTGTGGATTTACTAAAAAATCCATAATACTTGAATGTAAATAATATTCCAAGGTTACTGATTAGACTTAAACTCAAAAAAACTAATTTATTAAGTTTTTTTGAAGTCCTATAAATCCCTATTCCTGCAAAATAATCTATCACTGTGGAAGCGAAAATTAGAATGATATAATTCACATTCCAGCACATGTAAAAATAGTAGCTTGAAACCAGGAGA
>Ga0114946_10002777_pt1 | contig 11963 bp, 7 predicted proteins | sample WalLakDeSediment_FD_88676 | JGI IMG/M metagenome (GOLD analysis project Ga0114946, IMG submission 88676) | Lake sediment microbial communities from Walker lake, Nevada to study Microbial Dark Matter (Phase II) - Walker Lake 11/02/13 Deep Sediment | ecosystem: Environmental > Aquatic > Freshwater...
CAGCTCCGTGAAGATGACCTCGATGGCCGGTCGCCCGCCGTCGCGCATCACGCCGACCGGAATGCCGCGGCCGTCGTCGCTCACGGCGGCTGAGCCGTCCTCGAGCAGCACCACCTCGATGGTGTGGGCGTGCCCTGCCAGCGCCTCGTCGATCGCGTTGTCGATGATCTCGCTCAGCAGTTGGTGGTAGCCATCGATACCGGTGCCGCCCTGCACGTACATGGCGGGGCGCAAGCGGACGCCTTCGAGACCTTTGAGCACGCGGATGCTGTCGGCGGTGTACTCGGTGGACAAGGGTTGCCTCCCAGCTTGGGGTTCGTGCACGGGGAGGGCCAGGGCCGGGAGGAACCCGGTCGCCTTCGCGCCCCGTTGGTGGTCGGAAGCTGGCCGCAGACGCTCGCTGCGACGCCTCGATCATACCCCGCGGCGGGCACGCCGGTCAAACCAGGAGACGCGTCCTGGACGTCCTTCGCGCCGCTTGGTCGGGCGCCGCGCAGGCGCGGGTCAGCGGCGGGCCGCCGCGGGTCTGGAGCGGGTCGACGAAGGGCCGCCGCGGGTCAGCCGCGGGTCTGTCCGTCGCCGTCGACCAGGTGCTTGACTGTCACCAGCGCGCGCAGCCCCATCGGGCCGCGGGCGTGCAACTTCTGCGTGCTGATGCCGATCTCCGCCCCGTAGCCGAACTCGAAGCCGTCGGTGAAGCGGGTGCTGGCATTGACGTAGACCACGGCGGCGTCGACCTCCGCCTGGAACCGCCGACCCGCGGAGCGCGAGCGCGTGACGATCGCCTCGGAGTGCTGCGAGCCGTACTGGTGCACGTGTGCGATGGCGTCGTCGAGACCGTCGACCACGCGCACGGCGATCTCCGGGCCGAGGTACTCGGTCGCCCAGTCCTCCTCGGTCGCGGCGTGGACGCCCTCGCCGAGGCCAGCGGCGGCAAGGACGTCGCGGGCGCGGCCACACGCGTGCAGGCTCACGCCGTGCCCGCGCAGCGCGGCCGCCGCCCGCGGCAACCAGTCCGCGGCATCGCGATGGACCAGCAGCGTCTCGAGGGCGTTGCAGACGCCTGGGCGGCGCACCTTGCCGTCGAGCAGCAGGGCGAGCGCCATGTCGCGGTCGCCGTCGTCGTGCAGGTACAGGTGGCAGTTGCCGACGCCGGTCTCGATGACCGGGACGCGGGCGGTCTCCACCACGTGCCGGATGAGCCCGGCGCCGCCGCGCGGGATGACGAGGTCGATCCGCCCGCGCGCCCGCAGCAGCTCGGTGACGCGGGCGCGGTCGGGGTCGTCGATCAGGATCAGGGCGTCGACCGCCTCGGCGGGGACGCCCGGCGCGGACGCCAGCGCGCCGCGCATGCTCGCCACCAGCGCCCGGTTCGACGCCAGGGCGTCGGCCGAGCCGCGCAGGACGGCGGCCGAGCCGGCCCTGAAGGCGAGGGCGAACGCGTCGACGGTCACGTTGGGTCGCGACTCGTACACGATGCCGATCACGCCGAAGGGGACCGTCACCGAGCGGACCTCGAGCCCGTTCGGCAGGCGCGAGCCCTCGACCACGCGACCCACCGGGTCGGGGAGGTCGGCGACCTGGACGACGGCGTCGGCGATCGCGGCGAGGCGTTCCGGGGAGAGCGCCAGCCGGTCGACCAGGGCGGCGGCGACGCCCGCATCGCGGGCGCGCGCCACGTCTTCACCGTTCGCGGCCAGGATCGTGGGCGCGTCGCGACGCAGCGCGGCGGCGACCCGCTTCAGCGCCGCGGCGCGATCGATCGCCGGCAGCCGACGCGCGGCGACCCGCGCGCGCCGCAGCGCGGCGTCGAGGTCGAACGGGGCGGTGGCGGGGCCGACGGCGGCGGGCATGGCGCGACGATAGCATGGGGCCGGACGCGCTCCAGGACGCGTCCGGCCCTCCCCGGGCGCGTTCGGGGGGCCACCGAGGAGGTCCGCATGGATAGCCCCATCGTGCTCGTGACCGGCGCCGGCGGCGCCCTGGGGAGCGCCGTACGGGAGCGCCTGACGCGTGACGGCGCACGCCTGGCGCTGCTCGATCGCCGGGTGCCGGCGGGCGACGCGGAGGGCACGGCCGCCCACGGCGCGGCCGCCATCGCACCGTGGGCGGCCGCGGTCGACCTGCTCGACGAGGCGGCCGTCGCGGACGCCATCGGTCGTGCCGAGAGCGAGCTCGGTCCCGTGCGGGCGGCGCTGCTGCTCGCCGGCGGGTTCGCGGCCGTGCCGGCGGCCGAGACGGACCTCACCGTCCTGCGCACGCAGCTCGATCTCAACCTCGCGACCGCCGCGAGCGTGGTGCGGGCCCTGCTGCCGCGCATGACCGACCGCGGCGAGGGCACGATCGTCGGGATCGCCGCCGGCCAGGCGCGCCGCGGAGGCTCCGGCACCGCCGCCTACGCCGCCTCGAAGGCCGCGTTGGCCGCCTACCTGCGCGCCGTGGACGAGGAGACCGCCAGCCGCGGCGTGCGCACCGTCACGGTGTTCCCGATGGGTACGCTCGACACGCCCGCCAACCGTGAGGCGATGCCGGCGGCGGACCCGGCCCGCTGGATCGACCCCGCACGCCTCGCCGAGGTCCTCGCCTTCGCGGTCCAAATCGGCCCGCGCGCCCGGCTGCGCGAGGTGGAGGTCCACCCGGACGCCTGATCGACGCCGCTAACCCGCGAGGTCGTCGCCCCCGAACGTGAAGGCGCCGTCCATCGCCGTCGCCACCACCGTCAGTTCGTCGAGCCCGGCGAGCGGATCGTGGTCGAGCAGCACGACGTCGGCGTCGTAGCCCTCGCGCAGCATGCCGGAACGCCCCTCGCGGCCGATCGCGAAGGCCGCGCCCGTCGTGTAGGCCTGAAGGGCCTCGAGCACGGTGAGGGCCTGACCCACCCCGAGCTCGCGGCCGTCTGCGCCGAGGCGGCCGACGGCCGCCCGCAGGCCCGCGAGGACGTCGGGCGGCGCGACCGGCGTGTCGCTGCCGAAGGCCAGGGGGACACCCGCGTCGAGCAGGTCTCGCGTGCGGTAGGCGCGGTCGAGGCGGTCCGGGAGCAGCGCCCGCACGGAGGCGGCATCGAACGTCAGGTGGATCGGCTGCAGCGATGCGACGGCCCCGAGCGCGGCCAGCCGCGGGACGTCGTCGGCGTGCAGGTGCTGCGCGTGTTCGATCCGCGGCCGCAGCCCGGCGGCGCGCCAGGCGGGAGCCGTGGCCTCCAGGGCCGCGATGACGGCGCGGTTGGCGGCGTCACCGATCGCGTGGGTCACGGGCGCGAAGCCGGCGTCGGCGGCCAGCGCGAAGCGCTCCGCCAGGACGTCGGGCCCGTCCTCGACCATGCCGATGCCTCCCTCGCCGTAGGGCTGCAGCATCCACGCCGTGCGGCTACCGAGGGCGCCGTCGGCGAAGAACTTGGCGCCGCCGACGACGAAGTGGTCGCCGCCCTGTCCTCCGGCCAGCCCGATGGCGGCAGCGTGCTCGAGGTCCGCGTGTGGGATGCAGGCCCATACCCGCAGCGGGTACGCGCCGCCATCCGCCCGGCTCGCCCGGCTCGCCATGGCCCGCCAGTGCGACGGCGGCTCGTACGCCATGTGGTGGACCGTCGTGATGCCGCGCGCGGAGAGGTCGCGGCCGGCGGCCTCGAGGGCGCGTCCGAGCGCCGCCACGTCCGGACGAGGCACGACGCCCCACGCGAGCTCGAGGGCGGCCTCGAGGAGCAGGCCGCTGGGCTCCCCGTCCGCCTCGCGGACGATGACACCGCCGACCGGGTCCTCGGTTGCCACACCGATGCCCGCCAGCGCCAGGGCGGCGGAGTTGGCCCAGGCGCTGTGGTGGTCTTGCGACCTGAGCAGCACCGGGTGACGCGGCGCCACGCGGTCGAGGTCGCGCCGATCGAGACCCCGCAGCCCCCAGCGCTGCAGCGCGAAGCCCGCGCCGAGGATCCAGCTCCCCTCCGGGAGCCGCGCGGCCGCCTCGGCGACGCGCTCCACCCCCTCGTCGAGCGTCGCGGCGTCCGCCAGGCCGACCTGCTCGAGCTCGAGGCCGTGCTGCGTGAGGTGCAGGTGGGCGTCGTGGAAGCCGGGCAGGGCGCAGGCGTCGGGCGCGTCGACCACGCGCGTGCGCGGCCCACTCCAGGCGAGGACCTCGTCGCGCGTGCCGACCGCCACGAGACGGCCCGCGCGCCAGGCGAGCCCCTGGGCCAGCGGACGCCGCGCGTCCATCGTGCGCACACGGCCGGCGAGGAGGACGACGTCGGCGGTCACGTCAGCGACCGGCCCGGTGGCGGAGTCTCGTCGGCGGCATCATGCCGTGAGGCTACCAACCCGGCGACCGCGTGCGCGCGTGTGGGCGCTGACGCGCGCGTGTGCGCGCCGACGCGCGCGCGCTCGCAAGCGGGCCCACTCAGCGACGGAAGGCCGCGCTCGGAAGACCGCCCGCCACCAGCTCGACCAACCGGTCGTGGTCGTCGGGCCAGGCGGGATCGTCGAGCGCCGCCTTGTTGCGCCGCACCTCGCCACAGCGCTCGCAGCGGTGCACGATGACCCAACCCTTCTTGCCGCTCCGTTCGGCCGCCACCGGGGCCAAGACGCCGCCGCAGTCGCTCGCACGATCGCCGGGCATGACGTCGACGTGCAGCGAGTGGAGGCAGGCGGGGCAGTGGTTGCGGCACGAGCCGTTGGCGAGCGGCGGCACCACGGCGCCGCACACGGTGCACACGAAGCCCTCGTTGCGGCCAACCGCCTGGAAGCGCCGCCCCGGCCTGCTCATCCACCCACCCCCCGCAGCGCCACCACCCGGGCCTCGACCTTGCGCACGTACGAGTCCGGGTCCGCCTTGCGCCGCAGGCCCGCCGCGTTCATGTACCGAACGGTACCGAAGACCGCTCGCTCGGCCCACGGCCGATCGTGCAAGCCGAACACCCAGCCGACGCCGGCGTACGAGTTCGGGTCGCGGCCGTCGAGCAGGAAGCGGTTGTTCCAGCCGAGCAGCCGCTCGTAGGCCTGCTCGGGGTTCGCGCTCCACTCGAGCACCTTCTTGCCCCAGTACATGCGCATGTAGTTGTGCTGGTAGCCGGTGACCCGCATCTCGTGCATGGCGGCGTTCCAGTAGGGGTCATGGGTCGCGCCATCCAACAGGGCGTCGTCGTCGTAGACGTGTTCGCGCGGATCGGACGCGTGCGCCGCCAGCGTGCGCCGCGCCCACGCCGGCAGCACGGCGTACGTGCCGTAACCCTCGCTGCGCTCGACGTGGTTCAGCGAGAGCTCGCGCCGCACGAGCAACTCCTCCACGAACCCGGCGGCGCCGCGCTCCACGCCGGCCACGTCGCGGGCGGCCCCCGTCGGGCCCGCCGCGTCGCGGGCCGCGTCCGCGGCCGCCTGCACGCGGCGCAGCACCTCGACCGGCGAGACCTGGCCGAAGTGCAGGTGCATCCCCAGGTACGAGACCCCGTCGCGCTGCGGCTGGTTGCGGTCGTCGGCGTAGCTGGGCAGCACGTCGTCGACCAGGCGCCGCAACCGCTCCGCCGCGGCGCGCTCGCCCCCCGGGAACATGGCGGACACCGGCGCGACACGCTCGTCGACGCCGAGCCGCCCGCGCAGGCCGACGGGATCGCTCAGCGCCGCGGCGACGTCCTCGAACGGCGCCACCGGCGGCGGCTCGCCGCTCCAGCGAACCGTGGGCTCCGCGTCGGGCACGGGATCCAGGTAGTCCGCGAGCACGCGCCACAGCTTCGGACGCAACGTGCGCGCCGCGTACTCGGCCTTGCCGCTGGCCACGTCGACGGGCACCACCGCGTCGCCCTCGACCTGCACCACCGGGCACGGCGCCTCCGCCGCGACGCACGCTCGCCAGGCCCGCTGGTGCCGCAGGTACCCCCGATCGACGACGAGGACGGCGGCCAGGCGGGCGGCGGCGAGCGCGACCTCGGGAGGTTCGCCGAGCCCGACGGCGAAGCCGATGCCCCGCTGGGCAAGGTCCTCGCGCACTTCGCGCAGCCCCTCGAGCATGAAGGCGTAGGCCCTGGCGGTCGCCTCCGGGTAGGCGGGGGTGAGGCCCACCACGACCGCCACCGGTCGGTCGAGCAGCGCGCCGATCGCGAGGGCGTGCGCGAGGGCGGGGTTGGCCCGCGTCCGCTGCGCCTGCTGCATCCACAGGACCACCGGTCCCGCCGCCAGCGGGGGGCCATCGGCGAGGACGCGGACGCGGTCGGGGTGAACGCCGGGCGGCGTGAGCGATGCGTGCGGCATGCCCCAGGCTACGTCCCTCGGCGCCGCCCCGCCGCGGCCCACGCGTCATGACCCCGGGAAGACGGCCTATCATGCGGGGGCGGCACGACCGCGCGACCATGCTCATCGAGACCCGAGGACTCACCCTGCGCCGCGGCGACCGCGAGCTGCTCCGCGACTTCGACTGGGCGGTGGGCGCGGGCGAACGCTGGGCCCTGATCGGCCCCAACGGCGTCGGCAAGTCGACCCTGCTGTCGGCGCTGGCGGGCGGCCCGCCAGCGGCCGTGCGGGAGGGCGACGTCCGCCGCGCGCCGGGGGTGTGGGTGGCGACGGTCGCTCAGCACGAGGGCGACGCGGCGGTGCCCGCCGGCGCCAGCCTCCGCGACCTGGCCTGGGCGGCCTGCGCCCCGCTGCGCGAGCTGGGTGCCGAGCTGGGGCGCCGGGCGGCCGCCCTCGGCGCCGCGCCGTCGGCCGCCGAGCTCGAGTCCTACGGCGCCTGGGAGGCGCTGTTCCACGACCGCGGTGGCTACGACGTGGAGGCGCGGCTGGACGAGGCGCTGACGCGCATCGGGCTGGCGGACGCCGCGCTCCACGACGCGACCACCGCCTCGGGCGGCGAGCGCCGCCGCGCCCGGCTGGCGGGCGCCCTGGTGGCCGGCGCCGACGTGCTGTTGCTCGACGAGCCGACGAACCACCTCGACCTCACGACGCGCGGCTGGCTGGCCGAGCGCCTCGTCCGCTTCCAGGGCGCCATCGTGTTCGCCTCCCACGACCGCGCGTGGATCGACGCGGTCGCCACCCACGTGCTGCTGCTGGGCGACGGCGCCCCACGCCGCCACGAGGGCGGCTACACCCGCGCACGCCGGGCCGAGGACGAGCGGCAGCGCGCCGACGCCAAGGCGGAGCGCCTGCGTCGCAAGCGCATCGCCGAGCTCGAGGCGATGGCGGCCGAGCTCCGCGCCCAGGGTCACCGCCGCGCCGAGGCGCGCCGCCGCCGGGCCACGCGCGAACTCGCCGGCCTGCACGCCGTCCCGCCGGCCGCGCGACGCGAGCGGGCGCCGGGCGTCGAGCTGGCCACCGGGACCGAGGGCGGCGAGCTGGCGCGCTTCGCCCACCTCACGGCGGGCGACGTGCTGCACGACGCCACCTTCTCCCTGCGCGGCGGCGAGCGCTGGGCTCTGGTGGGACCGAGCGGCTCCGGCAAGACGACGCTCCTGCGGCTGCTCGCGGGCGACATCGACAGCGACGACCCGCGGGCCCAGCGCTGGTGGCGCCCCGGGACGGCCGTGTGGTTCGTCGACCAGCACGACCGCGGGCTGCCCGACGAGGCGACGCCGGTCGATGCGCTCACCGCCTGGGTCGGTGCGACGCGCGCCGCGTCCGTGCTGGGCCAGGTGCGGCTGGCGCGCGAGGCGTGGTCGCGCCCCGCGGCGACGCTCTCCGGGGGCGAACGCGCGCGGGCCGGGCTCGCCCTGCTGATGGCGCGCGAGGCCGACGTGCTCCTGCTCGACGAGCCCACCAACGACCTCGACCTGCCGATGATCGAGGCCCTCGAGGCGGCGCTGCGGGAGACCCCGGCCGCCGTGGTCGTCGCGACGCACGACGCGCGGCTGCTCGAGGCGCTGGCGGCCGAGGTCGTGACGATCGAGGACGGCGCGTGCGTCCGCTGGCGCGGCGGCCTCGCCGGTTGGCGCCGCGGCGCCCGACGCCTCGAGCCCGGCGATCCGGCGTTCACCGGCCCGCCGGCAGGCGCCGCCGGCGCCGGCAACGCAGAGGGCGCCGATGACGCGCCGCCGGGCGAGTTGGAGCACGAGGCGGACGGCGATCGCGAGCGCGCCTTCGCCGAGGAGGTGCTCGCCGACCCGCTGCGCTGGGGCGAGCGCGAACGCGCCCGCTGGCGCTCGCGCCGTCGCGCCGCCGAGGAGGCGCTGCTGGCGCGCTGGGACCGCCAGGCGGCGCCCGCCCTGCCGCCGTACCGCACCCGTGAGGCGGGCTGGCGGGTGTGGGGCGAGCCGGTCGACGCGGGCCTGCGCGTGTGGCTCGAAGGCGACGACGACCTGGGCCAGGTGACGGTGCGGATCGCCACGACCGCCGCCGGCCGCGTCGGTCACCTGGTGACGCTGCGCGCGGACGATCGCTGCCTGACGCGCTCGGCCCGCCAAGCGCTGCTGCGCGGCGCGGCACGGCTGGCGTTCTACGTCCACGGGGTGGACGCCGTCCAGGTGGCCGGCGCCGATCCCGGCGGCTTCGAGCCGCTGGCGCCCGGTTGGTGGGTGTGGCGCAGGCCGGCCTTCGAGCGCCAGGAGGGGTGGCGCCGGCCCGCGCCTCGACGACGGGCGCTGGGCCGGCCGGCGCGCCGGCGCGCCGGCCGGTAGTCTGGGGCGATGCCGCGGAACTCCCACCCAGCCGCCAGCGCACCCCGGACCCGACGCGCCAGCCGGCCGACGCCGGGCTCGCGCTGGCTGCCGTGGGCGCTCCTCGCCGCCCTGGCCGCGGCGTGGGGCGCCTTACGCCTGCTGCCCGCCGGCTGGATCGACGGCCCCTGGGCCGGCGGTGTGTTGCCCCCGCTGTCGGCGGCGACCGCAGCGTGGATCGACGCCTCCCCGGTCTCCCTCACCTTGGTCGGCGCGATCGCCTGGCTGGTCGTCGTCGCCCTCGTGGCGACGCGCCGCTCGCTCGGCCGGACGGCGCGGCTGGGCTGGGTACTCGTCCTGGTCGCGGCGCTGGGCCCGACGTTCGAGCTTGCCTGGGGACTCGGCTACCGCCGCACACCGCTGGAGGCGCGGCTCGCGCTCGGCGCGGAGGCGCCGAAGGCCGAGCCGACCTGGGCGGTCCTGGACCGTCTCATCGAGGTGGCTATTGCCAGCGCCCCGCCCTCGAGCGATGCCATCGCACTCGGCGCCGCGTGGCGCGACGACGCGTTCGCCGCGGCCGCGGCCTGCGTGGCGGCCGCCGACGCCTTCGTACTGCGGCGCAACGAGCCCCTGCGGCTCCCCGGACGCGTGCGGTCGCTGCCGGCCGGCCTGCTGCTCAGCGGCGGCTTCGCGGGGTTCCAGTCGCCGTGGTGGCGCGAGCCCCACCTCGATGGTGGCCTGCCGCCGGTCGCCGCGACCAGCGTCGCGCTCCATGAGCTGGCGCACGCCGCCGGTTGGGCCCGCGAGGCGGAGACGGACGCGCTCGCGACCCTGGCCGGGATCGCCTGCGCCGACCCGGAGGTCCGCTTCGCCGCCGCGCTACACGCCCTGCTGCTCGTGCGCGGCGAGCTCGGTCGGGTCGCGCATGACGACCCGGCCTGGCGCGCGCGCCTCGACGCGGCCTGGGCGACGCTGCCGGCGGTGGCCGGCGACGCCTGGGCGGCCAGCCGCGCCGCGTTCCAGCTGCACCGTTCGGCGACCGTCGAACGCGCCGCGGTCGCCGTCTACGACGGCTACCTGCGCGCGCAGGGCGTCGAGGCGGGGTTCGCCGATTACGGGCGTGCGGGGGTGCTGCTGGTGAACGCGCTCGCTGCCTGTGCCGACGGCGCATCTGCGCCGTGGTGCGCTCAGTCCACGTCGACGTCGGCCGCCGGCGGCGCGAGCAGGTAGCCCTGTCCCTCGTCGCAGGCGATCGCCCGCAAGCGTCTGCGCTGCTCCTCGGTCTCGATACCCCCGGCCACCACCGTGAGCCCGAGCCCACGGCCGATCGCCACCATGGCCCGCAGCAGCTCGAGGTCGGCCGGGTCATCAGACCCGACCGGGTCACCGGACGCGACGAGTTCACCAGCCACGGCCCCGACAGCGTCGCTGGGCACGCCCCGTCCCCCGAGGCGCTGCACGAAGCTGCGATCGATCTTGAGCAGGTCGATCGGCAGCTCGCGCAGTCGGGCGAGGTTGGTGTCGCCGGCGCCGAACTGGTCGAGCGCCAGGCGCACGCCCTGCGCGCGGAGCGCGGCCAGCCTCGGGGCGCAGCGCATCAGGGCGTTCGTGTCGGCCCCCGCGTGCAGCTCGAGCTCGAGCATGGCGGGCGGGACGCCCGCCCGCTCGAGCGAGCGCAGCACGAAGGGGACCAGGTCGTCTCGGTCGAGCTCCGCGACGCCGACGTTGACCGCGACGCGCGCGGCACGTCCCACGCGGGCGCGGTCCGCAGCACGCCGCAGGGCGAGCGGAAGGACCCGCTCGAAGAGCTCGCCACCCAAGTGCATCCGCTCGAGCTCGCCGAGGAAGTCGGCGGGCAACAGCAGCCCACGCTCCGGGTGCCGCCAGCGCACGAGCGCCTCGAATCCGGTGATCTCGTCGCCGGCCAGCCGGTAGCGCGGCTGGTAGTGCAGCAGCCACTGGTCGCCTGCGAAGGCGCCGCGGAGTTCCAGTTCGAACGCGCGCCTCGCACGCAGGCGCTCGTCCAGCGCCGGGTCGGCGAACGCGAAGCCGCCGCCGCCGGTCATCCGCGCGCGGGCGAGCGCGCCGACGGCCTCGTCGCGCAAGGCGTCGATGCGCAGCGGCCCGTCGGCCACCACCGCGCCGGCCGAGGCCGACAGCTCGACCCGCAGCCGGCCGTCGTCGAAGGGCCGCGACACCCACGCGAGCAGCTTGTCGACGACCGGCAGCGCGGCGTCGGCGTCGGGGAGGTCCTCGAGCAGCACCATGAACTCGCCGCGGCCGGCGCGTACGAGGGTGTCGCTCCGTCTCAGGGCGCGCCTCAGCCGCTGGGCGGCCTCTCGCTCGAGCCGCTCGCCGCGCTGGGCATCCAGGTGCGTCTCGACGAACTCGAAGTGGTCGAGCGACAGCGCGACGAGCGCCACCCGGCCGCCCTGCCGCTGGGCGCGGCGGGTCGCCAGGACGAGCCGGTCGGCGAGCAACTCCTCGGTCGGCAACCCGGTGGTGGGGTCGACGCCGGCGAGGGCGGCGCGCACCGACGAACGCGGCGGCTCGACGACGCGCACGGTGCCGTGGACCGCGAAGAGCCGGGCCTCGGCGGCGACCCAGCTGACCGAGACCGCATCCTCGACCACCCGCTCGTCGCCGCCGGCCAGGCGGACGCGGTAGCGGTCGCGGCGGCTCCCCCCCGCCTCGCGCAGCGCAGCGCCGCGCTCGGCGATGACCGCTCGCGCCTCGGGCTCGATCATCTCCGCCCAGCCCTCGCGCATGACGTCGGCGCGGTCGCGGCCGAGGACCGCGACCGTGTCTCCGCTGACCCACGAGAGCCGGAACGCGCCGTGGCCGTCGAACATCGCCCCGTAGGCAAACCATGGGGCGCCGCCGACCCCGGCAGCGCTCTGCTCGCGTTCCACCTGTTCTGCACCGTAGGCGTGGACCTGGTCGGTGACGTCGCGCAGGACGGTGACGAGATGGGCGACCCGACCGCGCTCGTCGCGCACGGGGTGATGGCGTTGCTCGCACCAGAAGAGCGTGCCGTCGGCGCGGTAGTTGCGCAGGGTCACACCGATGGCGTTCCCCTCGCGGACGGCCTCGCGGGCCTCGCGAACGGCCTCCTGGTCGGTGTCGTTGCGCAGCAGGAAGCCTAGTTCGCGCCCGAGCGCGGCCTGCGGCTCGTAACCCGTGAGCCGCTCGAACTCCGGCTCGACGTGAACCAGCGGCGATCCGATCCTGCGCAGGTCGCTGACGACGAAGACCTCCCCCGCCAGGACCTCGGAGAGCGGCTCGACGATGCTGACCAGATCGACGTCCTCCGACGCGAAGCCGGACCACACGCGCTCACGGAGCTGCGCCAGCTGCGCACGCTGCGACTGCTGCGCACGCTGCGACTGCTGCGCACGCTGCG
>Ga0114946_10002778_pt1 | contig 11960 bp, 4 predicted proteins | sample WalLakDeSediment_FD_88676 | JGI IMG/M metagenome (GOLD analysis project Ga0114946, IMG submission 88676) | Lake sediment microbial communities from Walker lake, Nevada to study Microbial Dark Matter (Phase II) - Walker Lake 11/02/13 Deep Sediment | ecosystem: Environmental > Aquatic > Freshwater...
CCAACTACACACTTCTTGGAGAGGCCTACCATAAAACCGGTCAATACAGGAAAGAGCAGAAACTATACAAGCAAGCGGAAAAAGATTTGCCGAATAATCCTTCTGTCATTCGCCGTCAGGCAATCCTGGCCCTGGCCCGGGGTAAAACAAAACAAGCAGATGAATACCTGGCAAAATTTGAATCTCTTATAAGAAATGAAGGTGCATCCGAAGCCTTAATTCAAACAAGACTGGGCTGGATTTATGAGGAGGCTGGAAAAACAGATAGAGCTGAAGAGTTTTTGCGAAATGCGCTGGTTTTGGAACCACAAAATCCCGCCAGAATGAATATCCTGGCCACGTTGCTTATTCAGCACGATATAAATGTAAATGAGGGCATGGAGCTAATTGAAAAGGCCCTTGAACTTTCACCAGACAACTATACTAGGTTGCACACAAAAGGCCTTGGCCTTTACAAGCAAGGCAAATACCAAGAAGCGCTTGAAATACTGCAAAAAAGCTGGGATTTAAGAATAGAGCGTGCTGTTTATTACCATGAAGCCTTTCTTAATTTAGAAGAGGCAAAAAAAGCTGTTGCAAGCATGAGGTAAAAGGGCAGAGAGCAGAGAGGCATAGGGCATGGGGCAGAGGGCGCAGAGCACAGGGCAGAGAGAAAGAAAAAAGAAAAATTAAAAATAAAAGACTTTGGCTATGGCAAGCATTATACCAGGATACGAGTACGACATTTTTATCAGCTACCGCCAGAAGGACAACAAGTACGGGGGTTGGGTAACTAAATTTGTTGATGAGCTAAAAGGAGAGTTGGACGCGACTTTCAAGGAAGACATTTCCATATATTTCGATGTGAATCCCCACGACGGGCTTCTCGAGATGCATCACGTCGGCAAAAGCCTGGAAGGAAAGCTAAAAACACTTATACTAATTCCCATAATATCTCAAACCTATTGCGATCCGAATTGCTTTGCCTGGCAGTATGAGTTTTGCGCTTTCAACAAAATGGCAAAGGGGGACTCCTTTGGCCTTGATGTCAAACTCAAAGGGGGAAATGTTGCCAGCCGCATCCTGCCGGTAAAAATCAACGACCTGGACCCCGAGGATAATGAACTGCTTGAAAAAGAACTGGGGGGATTTTTAAGGGCCATTGAGTTTATTTATAAGGAGCCAGGGGTAAACCGCCCATTGACCCCCGGAGATGATCCCAAAACAAATCTGAACCGGGCTTCATACCGCAATCAAATCAATAAGGTTGCACTGGCCATTAAGGAAATTATCTCCACAATAAAACAGCCTGTCCTGAAAGGAGATGTATCCGCCAAAACCAGGGAAGCGGTATCCGAATCCGTTACAGAATTAGAGAGATCCATTGCCGTACTTCCCTTTATCAACGACAGCTCCGACCAGGAGAATGCTTACTTCATCAATGGGGTGATGGAAGAAATCCTTAACAATCTTCAAAGGATCAAGGACCTCAGGGTCATTTCACGTACTTCTGTTGAAAAATTCAGGGGTCAAAATAAATCCATACCTGAAATTGCCCGGGAGTTAGGGGTGAATTACATTGTGGAGGGCAGCGGACAAAAATACGGTACAGCTTTCCGCCTGAGGGTACAGCTGATCATGGCTGCCAGGGAGTCACACCTCTGGGGTGAGTCTTTTCAGCAAAAAATTACCGAAGTGGAAGATATTTTTAATATCCAGACCAAGATTGCCGAAAGCATTGCAAATGAACTCAATGCCGTGATTTCCCCTGAAGAAAAGAAACGTATTGAGAAAACACCCTCAATCAATTTGGCAGTATATGAGCAGTATTTAAAGGCTCGTTCTTATTATGGTGATTTTACAAGAGAATCACTGAACAAAGCCCTGGAATTTCTTAACAGCGGAGTGGAGCAAAGCCCTGACTGGGCACCTCTTTATGTTGGTCTTGCTGAAGTCTGGTTTACAATACAAGCTGCGGGGTATGAACCCCCTTCTGTGGCTGGTCCGAAAATTCTTGAGAATCTTAATATAGCGCTGGAACTGGATCCTGAACTTTCTGACGTTCATTATCTCAATGCCTTGATTGCCCATATGGTGGAATGGGACTGGAAGAAGAGCGAAGGGGAGTATTTAAAGGCCCTGGCCATAAACCCCAATCATGCTTCTGCAAGAATGTACTATGCAGGTTTATTGATGGTACTGCAAAGGGATGATGAAGCCCTGGCACAGACTCAACTGGCTTATAGTCTCGACCCTCTGAATTCTTTAATTAAGCTGGGTTATGCAATTGCGCTTATAGGAGTGGGTGATTATAAATCGGGTTTATCTCTGGCGGAAGAAGTTGCTGCCGATGATCCGGGTAATATTGTGGCCCACTCTTTTATTTACGTTGTGGCGAGCAGGTTTAAAGATTACGAAAAGCTGCTTAATTCAGACAGATATCTCCTCCCAATGTTTATAAAAGTTGACCAAAGTTTTTTTGATGAAATTCACAGGATATTCAAAGAGTCGGGGATTTTTGAGGCATATAAAGAACTTCTGAGCTATCTGGAGAAGTTTGCTGAAAACAATTATATCCAATTTTGGGAAATGGCTATGAGGTACATGGTTGCGGAGCAGCCGGAAAAAGCCATGGACTGGATTGAAAAGGGCTATGAGTTGCACGATCCGCAAATGACATATTTATCCTCAAAAGTTTCTTATTGGGAACCATTGTACAGCAATCCGCGCTTTATCGCCATTTGTGAGAAGATGAACCTTTCGATTCCTAAAACCCCATAGCCATGGCAAGCATCATAACAGGATACGAATACGACATATTTATCAGCTACCGCCAGAAAGACAACAAATACGATGGCTGGGTGACTGAATTTGTCGAAAACCTTAAAAGAGAGCTGGAAGCGACCTTTAAAGAAGAGATCAGTGTGTATTTCGATATCAACCCCCATGATGGTTTGCTGGAAACCCACGATGTGGCCGATTCACTGAAGGACAAACTGAAATGCCTGGTATTCATCCCCATCATTTCACGCACCTATTGCGATCCGAAATCCTTCGCCTGGGAGCATGAGTTTATGGCATTTATTGAACAGGCCACGCATGACCAGTTTGGCATGAAAATAAAGCTGCCAAACGGCAACGTAGCCAGCAGGGTACTTCCAATTCGAATTCATGAGCTGGAAAGCAAGGACCTTATGTTGTGTGAATCAGCTCTCGGGACTTATTTGCGTGGTGTTGAGTTTATTTATAAAGAGCCAGGAGTTAATAAGCCCCTTAAAGCCGATGATGACGAAAAGAAAAACCTTAACAATACAAAATACAGGATTCAGATCAACAAAGTAGCCAATGCAGTGCAGGAGATCATTTCAGGTTTGATTGCCCGGGAAAACCTTCCAAATACAGAAATGCCCCAGCCAGGGATTTTGATAGAAAAGCCCATTTCAACTGATAAATGGCAGGAAACGGCCAAACCGGCCAAACCAGCATGGCAAAAAATATTTTCAGGATTTCTTGTTGCGGCATTTCTGATCCTTGCCGGGATATTTTTCTATCCGAAAATATTTAAACAGGACCGTAAGGAAATCATAAGTGCAAAAGGAGAGATCACGGTTGCGGTAATGCCATTTCAGAACCTGACCAATGATGCTACCCGCAATTTCTGGGAGGTCATGATTCAGGACAACCTGATCACTTCGCTGTCGAATGCCAGGGAGTTAAAAATACGGCAAACGGAGTCGGTCCTAAGCCTGCTCGATCATGCCGATATGACCACTTACGCCTCCCTTACCCCGGCGCTGGCCCGCAGCATATCTCAAAAGCTCGATGCCAATGTTTTTATACAAGGCAGCATAAACCAGGTGGGTAATGTTACCAGGCTTAATGCCAGACTGATTGACTCAAAAACAGAAGAGGTATTCAAATCCTTCCAGATTGAGGGCTCACCTGAAAACATTCTTCTGCTTAGCGATTCACTTTCAAGGATCATCAGGGATTATCTCATTGTGGAATTATTGAAAAAAGAAATTGAACCCCACTACCGAAGCTTTTTTGAATCGACAAAATCTCCCGAAGCTTTTTATTATTTATTTGAAGGGCAAAAATCATTTCGGAAAAAGGATTTTAACCATGCCACAGAAATGTACCTGAAAGTCCTTGAAATTGATTCAACCCATTTGTTTGCTATGGTTTCTTTAGCCCCTTCTTATGGCAACCAGGGTTATCTTCCAGAAGCCAGGAAATGGACTCTTAAAGCTTATGAATACAGGAAAAATTCATCCAGAATAGAAAAACTCATGGTGGAAGGATTGTACGCTGTTTTTTTTGAAACCCCAAATGAAGTGATAAAATACAGTCGGCAGCTGCTGGAAACCGATGATCAATTAACAATGATTTTTTATCAAATTGGCCTTTCATATTATGAGTTAGGGCAATACGACAAGGCAATTCCTGAGCTAGAAAAAGTCCTCGAATTACATAAAAAATGGGGCACCAAGCCGGATTGGGCTCCTAACTACACAGTTCTTGGTGAAGCCTACCATAAAACCGGGCAATACAGGAAAGAGCAGAAGCTATATAAACAAGCGGAAAAGGATTTCCCGGATGATATTGCAATAATTCAAAGGCAGGCCATACTGGCTCTGGCCCGGGGCAAAACCAAACAAGCGGATGAATACCTGGCAAAATTTGAATTAATTGGCAGTAATCTTGGCGCAAGTGAAGCCTCGATCCAAAGCGCCCTGGGATATATGTATTCGGAGGCCGGAAAGTTGGAGAAAGCCGAAGAATATTATCGAAATACGCTTACACTGGAACCACAGAGCGCGACCAGGATGAACAACCTTGCTTACCTGCTAATTGAAAAAGAATTGAATGTGGATGAAGGAATGGATTTGATTGAAAAGGCCCTGGAACAAAGACCAGATAATTCCTTTTTCCTTCATACCAGAGGCCTTGGCCTTTACAAGCAAGGAAAATACCAGGAAGCGCTGGCAATCCTTCAGAAAAGTTGGGATTTAAGGATGGAACACGGAAGATATAGCCATGAAATATTTCAGGACCTTGAAAAAGCAAAAAAAGCGGTTGCTAACCTAAGGTAAAAAGGGCAGAGGGCATGGAGCATGGGGTTCAGGGCTCAGAGAGCAGGGTAGAGGATAATAAGGGAAGTGGTAATAACAATTTAAGGAACTGAAAGCTATGGCAAGCATTATACCGGGTTACCAGTACGACATTTTTATCAGCTACCGCCAGAAGGATAACAAATACGATGGCTGGGTGACTGAATTTGTCGAAAACCTTAAAAGGGAGCTGGAAGCGACCTTTAAGGAAGAGATCAGTGTGTATTTCGACATCAACCCCCATGATGGTTTGCTGGAAACCCACGATGTGGCCGATTCACTGAAGGACAAACTGAAATGCCTGGTGTTCATCCCCATCATTTCACGCACCTATTGCGATCCGAAGTCATTTGCCTGGGAGCATGAGTTTATGGCATTCATTGAGCAGGCCGCACAGGACCAATATGGCCTGAAAGTAAAGCTGCCAAACGGCAACGTAGCCAGCAGGGTGCTTCCAATCCGAATTCATGATCTGGACGCCAAGGACCTTTTGCTGTGCGAGTCTGCTCTTGGTACTTATTTGCGTGGCGTTGAATTTATTTATAAAGAACCCGGCGTTAATAAGCCCTTAAAAGCTGATGATGATGAAAAGAAAAACCTGAACAATACAAAATACAGGATTCAGATCAACAAGGTAGCCAATGCAGTGCAGGAGATTATTTCAGGTTTAATTGCCCGGGAAAACCTCTCGGAAACAGAAAAGTCCCAGCCAGGGATTTTGATAGAAAAGCCCATTTCAACTGATAAATGGGAAAAAGCAGCCAAACCGGCCAAACTAGCATGGCAAAAAATATCTTCAGGATTTGTTGTTGCGGCATTTCTGATCCTTGCCGGGATATTTTTCTATCCAAAAATTATTGAAAAGGACAGGAAGGAAATTCTCAGCAAAAAAGGAGAGATCACGGTTGCAGTAATGCCATTTCAGAACCTGACCAATGATGCCACCCGCAATTTCTGGGAGGTCATGATACAGGACAACCTGATCACTTCACTGTCGAATGCCAGGGAGTTAAAAATAAGGCAAACGGAGTCGATCCTAAGCCTGCTCGATCATGCTGACATGACCACTTACGCCTCCCTTACCCCGGCGCTGGCCCGCAGCATTTCGCAAAAACTCGATGCCAATGTATTTGTGCAGGGCAGCATCAACCAGATAGGCGAAATTACCCGGCTTAATGCCAGACTGATTGACTCAAAAACAGAAGAGGTGTTCAAATCTTTCCAGATAGAAGGCCCTCCTGAAAACATCCTTTCTCTCAGCGATTCACTTTCAAGGATCATCAGGGATTTTCTTATTGTGGAATTGTTGAAAAAAGAAGCAGACCCCTTAATCAGAAACTATTATGAATCGACAACAACTCCCGAAGCTTTTTATTATTTATTGGAAGGGCAAAAATCATTTCGGAAAAGGGATTTTAACCATGCAACAGAAATGTACCTGAAAGTGCTTGAAATTGATTCAACCCATGTGTGGGCAATGGCTTCTTTAGCCAGTGCTTATGGAACCCAGGGTTACCTCGCAGAAGCCAGGAAATGGAGCCTGAAGGCTTATGAAAGAAGGAATAACGTATCCAGGGGTGAAAGACTCGGTGTGGAAGGAAACTATGCTTATTTTTTTGAAACCCCCAATGAAGTGATAAAATATTACCGGCAACTAATGGAAATCGATGATCAATTTTCCATCGGTTTATATTTGATTGGTCTGTCATATAACATGCTGGGGCAATACGACAAAGGAATTCCTGAACTTGAAAAAGCCCTTGAAATTAATAAAAAATGGGGCTCCCAAGTATTATGGGCTCCTAACTACACAGTTCTTGGGGAAGCCTATCATAAAACCGGGCAATACAGGAAAGAGCGCAGGCTTTATAAACAAGCGGAAAAGGAATTTCCTGACGATATTATTATAATTCGCCGGCAAGTAATTTTAGCCCTTGCCCGGGGCAAAACCAAACAGGCGGGTGAATACCTGGCAAGATTTGAATCACTTTTAAGGGGGCAAGGCGCATCTGATGCCTCGATCCAAAGTGAACTGGGATATATTTACGAAGAGGCTGGAAAAATTGAAAAAGCTGAAGAAAATTTGCGAAATGCGCTCTTGTTGGAACCAGAAAATCCCTGGAGAATGCGAAACCTGGCCTACCTGCTTATTGAAAAGGAATTGAATGTGGGTGAGGGCATGGAGCTAATTGAAAAGGCACTTGAATTGAGACCAGACAGTTACACATTGTTACAAGCTAAAGGATTGGGATTTTACAAACAGGGAAATTACAAGGAAGCGCTTGAATTACTCCAACAAAGCTGGGATATAAGAATGGAGCATGCCAGATATAACCATGAAGCATTCCTGCATTTAGAAGAAGCAAAAAAGGCTGTTGCGAAACTTTAAACACTTAAAGCCATGGCAAGCATTATACCGGGTTACGAGTACGACATTTTTATCAGCTACCGCCAGAAGGACAATAAGTACGATGGCTGGGTGACAGAATTTGTCGAAAACCTTAAAAGAGAGCTCGAAGCGACCTTTAAGGAAGAGGTCAGTGTGTATTTCGATATCAATCCCCATGATGGTTTGCTGGAAACACACGATGTAGCCGATTCATTGAAGGACAAACTGAAATGCCTGGTGTTTATTCCCATCATTTCACGCACCTATTGCGATCCTAAATCTTTTGCCTGGGAGCATGAGTTTATGGCATTCATTGAGCAGGCCGCACAGGACCAATATGGCCTTAAAGTGAAGCTGCCAAACGGCAACGTAGCCAGCAGGGTGCTGCCAATCCGAATTCATGATCTGGACAGCAAGGACCTTATGCTGTGCGAATCAGCTCTCGGGACTTATCTGCGCGGAGTTGAGTTTATATATAAGGAGCCGGGGGTAAACCGGCCGCTGAGTCCCTATGATGACGAGAAGATTAATCTAAACAAAACGAGATATCGGAACCAAATAAACAAAGTGGCCAACGCAGTGCAGGAGATTATTTCAGGGTTATTAGGTAAAAAAGCTATTCCGCAAAAAGAAAAGGACCATACCGAGATTTGGGCTGAAAAACCAACAATTGCTGAAAATTCACCTGAATCCATCCAATCAGTCAGACCATTATGGCAAAAAATATTTTCAGGATTCGTTTTGGCAGCCGTCTTAATCCTGGCAGGAGTTTATTTATCTCCGAAGTTATTAAAACATTACAGGCTGAAATTATACAGATCGAAAGGTGAAATATCGATTGCGGTGATGCCTTTTCAGAATTTGACAAATGATACACTTTTGAATATCTGGGAAATTGGTATTCAGAATGAATTGATAAATATTCTTACCAACACCCAGGAATTAAAAGTCAGGCAAATGGAGTCGATTCAAACCTTGTTAAGAAATAGTGATCTCACTAACTATGCCTCCTTAACCCCATCGCTTGCAAGCCGCATATCGCAAAAACTCTCTGCCAACGTGTTTGTTCAGGGCAGTATTATTCAAGCGGGTTCCTATATAAGGTTGAATGCACAATTAATTGATTCAAAAACAGCAGAAATTTTTAAGACATTTCAAATTGAGGATAGCGCAAACGAACAGAATATTTTTAAGATAATCGATTCACTTTCTATAACACTTGTGAATTATCTAGTAATTACTCTTTTGGATAAGGAATTAAATCAAGAACAACAATCTTTTGTATTTACAAAATCCCCAGAGGCATATAGGTATTACCTCTATGGATATAATGCTTTAAATAATTCTGAATTTAAAACTGCCAGAGATTTCTTTTTAAATGCACTTGCTGTTGACTCAAACTTATATGCGGCAAAAATGAATGTCGCTTATTCTTATGGAAATCAAGGCAATTATCGTGAAGCAAAAAAGTGGGCTCTTGAAATTCTCGAAAGGAGGGACATGATGCCTCCAATTTTAGAGAATTGGGCCGATCTTTTATATGCTTTGTATTTTAAAACACCCCATGATGAAATCATTTATGCAAAACGAATGTTGGAACTTGATGATCAAACACCCTCGATTTATTACACCTTAGGTGTCGCCTACAATAGAATTAATCAATATGAAAAGGCTATTCCGGTTTTAAAGAAAGCTTTGTCTTTATATGAAAATTGGGGAATTAAGCCAAGCTGGCCTGCCGACTATATAGTGCTGGGAAGGGCATATCATAAAATGGGTTTATACAGAAAAGAAATTAAGCTTTATAAAAGAGCTGAAAAAGATTTCCCGGAAGCAAGTGATTTTCTGCCTTGGCAGGCTATACTTTTCTTATCAAAAGGCAAAACGAAAAAAGCCACTGAATATATTGAAAAATTTGTTTCCTCTCTTGAAGAATATGCTTTACCTGAAGCATTCATTTCCAAAAATCTGGCAGAAATTTATTCACAGGCAGGAATTATTGATCAAGCGGAAATAAATTTCCGTCAGGCACTATCGCTAATGCCTGAAAATCCAAATTTGATAAATGATCTTGCATTTTTCCTTATTGTAAATGATCAAGACTTCAAAGAGGGGATGGATCTGGTAGGAAAAGCATTGGAGATGCGACCCGATAATTTCTATTTCCTGCACACTTATGGTCTGGGCCTTTACAAGCAGGGAAAATACCGCGAAGCATTTGAAATGCTTCAAAAAAGCTGGGACTTAAGAAGAGAACTCGCGGTTTATGACCATGAAGCATTCCTGCATCTTGAAGAAGCAAAAAAAGCTGTTGCGAACCTATAAAAACCAAAAACCATGGCAAGCATTATACCAGGATACGAATACGACATTTTTATCAGCTACCGCCAGAAAGACAACAAAGGCGACAAATGGGTAAGTCAGTTTGTGGATGCGCTTAAAACTGAGATTGAATCAACATTCAAGGAAACCGTCTCAGTTTATTTTGATGAGAACCCGCATGACCGCCTGCAGGAAACCCACCACGTGGCAAAGAGCCTGGAAGGAAAACTCAGGTGCGTGATATTTATCCCCATTCTTTCACAAACTTACTGCGACCCTGCCAGCTATGCCTGGCAGTTCGAACTGGTTCCTTTTAATAAGATGGCCGCAGAAGATCATTTTGGAAAGGAAATTAAACTCAGGGGCGGCAACTATGCCAGTAGGATACTTCCCATACGTATACACGATCTTGAGGCGGACGACATTGAACTGTTTCAGCAAGAAACCGGCAGCGTGCTTCGGGCCATGGATTTTGTGTTTAAAACCGCTTCGGGCGTAAACCGGCCACTAAGGGCACATGAAGACCACCCCGGCGACAACCTGAATAAAACCTTTTACCGCGACCAGGTCAACAAGGTGGCCCATGCCATCAAGGAGATCATCCTTGGCATGAAGACAGGGGCTCAAACGGCAGTTAAGGAAGAAGCCGTGCAGAAGATTCACGCTGAAAGAGTAATGGAAAAATTTAACCTTGTCAGAACAAACAAACAAGGCAAAAATACCTGGCAAAAGATCCTTTCGGTTTTTTTCATTGCAGTGGCATTGATACTGGCCGGTCTGTACCTTTATCCAAAGCTCTTTAATGGCGACAGGATGGAAATGCTCAGAAAAAAGGGCCAGGTATCAGTGGCGGTAATGCCGTTTCAGAACCTGACCAGGGACACCAACAGGAATTTCTGGGAGGTGATGATTCAGAATAACCTGATCAATTCCTTGTCGGCCGAAAGGGATTTATCGGTCAGGCAAATGCAGTCAGTACTCACCATATTGGAAAGTCATGACCTGACAAATTATGCTTCCATTACCCCTGCCATTGCCCGCAGCGTGTCGCAAAAGCTCGATGCCAATGTATTTGTGCAGGGAAGCATTAACCAGATAGGCGAAATAACGCGACTCAATGCACAACTGATTGATTCAAAAACAGAAGAAGTGTTTAAATCTTTTCAACTGGATGGCTCAACCGAAAACATAATCCAGCTTGCAGATTCACTGACAACATTGGTTAAAGATTTTCTGATGGTAACCATGCTGAAAAAAGAGCAGTCATTCCTTGACCAACATTATTTAAACATTGAAAAAACAACACATGATCCGGAAGCGCTAAAGTTTTATTTTGAAGGAATGAAAGCATTTAGTAAAGGAAAATTTACTGAGGCAAGACAGTTGTATTTCAAGGCAATAGAAATTGATTCAAATTTTGTTGCACCCTTAAGACATTTGCCTTATTCCTATGGAAATGAAGGAAACTATATTGAAGCAAAAAAATGGGCTGCAATCCTTCTGGAAAAATTTGACCAACTATCACCACTCGATGTTTTATGGGCTAAAACTACCTACGCTTCTTATTTTGAAACCCCTGGCGAAGAAATTAAGTATTGCAGGCAAGCATTGGAAATTGACAATCAGATGCCAATAGCTTATTATTCAATAGGCATTGCATACATTAATATACACCAATATGATAATGCCATTCCCGCGCTGGAAAAGAACCTTGAATTATTTAAAAAATGGGGCACAAAACCGGATTGGGCGCCCAATTATACTGTCCTTGGGCTTGCCTATCATAAAACCGGGCAGTACAGAAAAGAGCAAAGGCTTTACAAAAAAGCGGAAAAAGATTTCCCGGATAATCCTATTATCATCCGCAGGCAGGCAATTCTGGCCCTGGTACGCGGCAAAACAAAGCAGGCGGATGAATACCTCTCGAAATTTGAATCTCTTATTCGAAATGAAGGTGCATCGGAAGCCTTAATCCAAACAAGACTGGCCCTAATTTACAAAGAGGCGGAAATACCCGAAGTTGCTGAAAAATACTACAGGGAGGCACTGTCACTTGAACCTGAAAACCCTGTCAGGCAAAATAACCTTGCTTTTTTCCTTATCGACAATGAACGTGATGTTGATGAAGGTATGGAGTTAATTGAAAAGGCCCTGGA
>Ga0114946_10002779_pt1 | contig 11959 bp, 2 predicted proteins | sample WalLakDeSediment_FD_88676 | JGI IMG/M metagenome (GOLD analysis project Ga0114946, IMG submission 88676) | Lake sediment microbial communities from Walker lake, Nevada to study Microbial Dark Matter (Phase II) - Walker Lake 11/02/13 Deep Sediment | ecosystem: Environmental > Aquatic > Freshwater...
TGCAAACTTTCCAAATGTTGATTATATGAAATATTATCGTAGTTTAATATGGCACCCGTTTTATCATCTCTATAAAGATTTGGATGCCCCTTTACTGGAATCATCATACTACAGCAATACTCCTTAGATCTTTTATTTTTGGATATTCGGCCGCATTTTTAGTTGCCATTATAATTTTTATTGTATATCCTGTAAAAAGTCCTACATTTGGTGCTGTAAACTGATAATCTAAAAATTGATTTCTTAAACTAGAGGGAACAAATGTATCAGGCAATCCACTATTTTTAAAAGTATCTACAACATCAAGATAACCATCTTGATCATTATCTATAGTTAGATTATCATACCCAGGGAATAACTCAAATGATTGATTAATTTCACTCGAATCTGGTCGAATTAGATTATATAATACTCTAAAATCTGATAATTCTGGTCTATATGCAGAAATTAAGACTTTTAATGTATTAGCTGGTTGGGATATTTTTATTGTATTTGAATAATATACCGCAACATGTGGATCATTTGTTATACCTTTAACTCTACCATCAAGTATATAATCAGATACTGGATTATTTACTCTAGGCGATCTAAAGAAAGTTTCTGCAGTATCTAAGAATATTAAAGGAGAAAGATTCGGATCAGATGAAGACAATGTGATCGCAGTAGTTAGAGATTTGTTTCTTGGTAAATTATTAAGATATGTTATTTCATTTATGTTAGAACAAATAATTCTAGGAGTTCTTAGTTCATTTGGTTGACCCAGTTCAACAGTTTCAAATCCTTGATCGATAAAGGAAGGTTCATTTCCATTAGGACTGGTTCCACTTACAGTTCTTACAGTAGCAGATACTGATGTACTAGAACCAGGTGTAATAATTTCATATGATGGAATGACAGTAGTATATAAAATATTTTCAGTGGCAAATACAGTCTCTCCTCCTGTACTTTCCTCAATATTAAATGACATTTGGGGTGTATTTAATAGGGATCCATCTAAGTTCCTATTAACTCCCTTTATAGATCTATCTACTTCCAAATAATAACCATCAATATCGATATCAGTTAAACTTATATTATGGTCAGTATTAATTCTTCTTAATGATATTCCATTTAATTCGTACTTATAAACCAAAGTATTACTTTGCGTTGGTATCACTAAAGTTGAGTCTATGCCCCTAGTTAATGTTTGTAATGTATTTGAAACTACAGATTCATATCTGATAATTTCTTCATTTATTTTTACATATCCAGGATTTGTTGCACTTACGACAACACCTTCAAAAGTTGTAAATCTTGGGATATCATCTATAGGAATAGTTATTGAAGATGAATTTATTGCCAATGGAGATGATAATTTACTTGGAGAAATATCAGACTTCACCCCTTCAAATTTTACTATATTATTGGGGGCGTACATTCCATGATTAAAATGATCAACTCTAATATAGTTTCCACTATAAACACCTCCTTCAGGGACAGAACTCACAATTGTTGTTGTTCCCGAACCAACAGAAATAGGATTTCCTGCATCATCAAAATATACTAAATCTGATCCAATAGTAAATGTATTTCCTTGTACATTAGAGAGATATAATGTGTCAATACTATTTCCAGAATTGAATATCGCAGAAATAGTTATTCTTGCATCTCTTCCTGTTTTTTCTGACGTAGAAGATGTGACTATCCCAACTACATCACCAACACTATATCCATTTCCTGGATTTATGACAGATACACTATTAATTACCCCTCCAGAAGCAGTTATACTCAATCTAAGTCCAGATCCATTTCCAACTATTGGAAATGTAGAAACATTTGTAGATGAATTTGGATAATTAAATCCCCCGGTAGTAACTCCAACTGAAGAAACACTACTCCCAGTACCAACAATATAACCATAATTGTATGGTTTAGCGCCAACTCCATTTTCACTAATTTTTCTTCCATTTTTCAGAATGTTTATTAAAGATTGATTAGTTGTTGTGGTAATTCCAACTCTAACGTTTCTTGGAAATGTTCTTAACGGGTTATTTGAAAGATTAATTATATAATCATTACCTTTATCTAGAGTTTGATTTTGGAAGAACGCAGTTCCAGTTGATGATGTGAAGTTTGCTTTATATAGTTTAAACTTCATATCTTGATATTGATTTGCCGTCCATATAGATCCATTTTGTGATTTAAACAAACTTCCCATTGCGAATTGGGTATTGTACAATACTGCAGAAGAATTTGGAAGATTTGCTGTGTTTACAGTCTTTTCACCCATTTCAGCAATCCAAACCTCATATTCTATACTATTGGGGGCAAGAAGAACAATAGCATACTCCTGACCTGGCGTTAGATAGATCGGATAATCAAAAGTAACTTTTGTGGGAATAGAAGCATCATCCGATACATTTATTTGTTCCGGTCTAAGTGTAACTGGATTTCCTAAAACAAATCTAGTAGGAGTTCCCAATTCAACTGTTCTTACTTGAACTGTTAATGGACTATTTCCAGTATCTTTTGTTGCAAAAAATAAATCAACAGCAGTTAAATATGCACCGTTGGAGTCATCATTTCTACCATTTGCGTTAGGAGCATCCGTTATATTACCTCCCACTGTAAATGATTGCGCTAACGGATCAGTATACCTGGTAATTGAGGTATTGATAGTATTAGTTGTATTTACTCTGGTTGTATTTGCTGTAGTATTTGTTATAGTTGTCAATCTAGTTGTTAAATTTATCGTGTTAGTAGTATTTGTGATAGTAGTTTGATATCTTTCAACATTACCTTGGGCTAGATAATTTGTCTCTGCTGCAGATAGAGAAACACTTCCAGGAATACCAGGACTATTAGTTGGACTAGATGTTATTCTATAAGTTTTATTACCAGTCGTAATTCTTACACTTGGTGATGGAGATGCATTTGGATCTCTTAGAAAAAATGTTCCTATTAAATCTCCATAATTATCACTAATTAATCTCAAATCTTTTACATATGCAATAGATCCACTACTTTGACCAATTAAAATAGCACCTTTTTGTAAGTAACCAAAATATTTCCCTTGAGATTCTTCTGAGAGTGAAAAAGTATCTACATTGAGTACTTTAGACGATGCACTATATTGGGAAGAAATGGATTCAGTTCTTATATATGGATTAATATTAAAAATTGAAGAAGGGGATCTGAAAGGTCCTGATTTATGATTTGGTGCCGCAACTCTAAATTTAATAATTTCTTTATTATTAAAGAATCCAATTACAGTTTCTCCAATTTCAAAGGGTTTTGATGCACCATTTACCGCCAATGAAGAATCATTTGCAATTTCAATAAGTTTGGGAACAAAATCTACGAATCCATTTCCATCAAAAAATTGATAATATCTAGTAGATGGTTTTAAATTTGATATAAAAAATTCAACGTTTCTAGAACGCATAAAAGTATCAACAAATGAATCCACCAGAGTAGTATTACTAGTACTAGTTGTGCTTGTTGCGGTATCTGTAGATGTAGAAACCGATCTTGAAGTTGATGTGGAAGAAGATTGTGTTATATTTGTAGATACATCCGTCCGAGTTTCTACCAATCTTCCGTTTACTGTTCCAGCAGGTCTTCTATTTGGAGGCACTGCTCGTCTGGTAACTACTGGGGCATTATTTATTGTTTCTGATGTTCTTATAATATTATTAGTAGTATTGCTATTAGTAGTACTAAGATTATTGGTTAAATTGAAAGTATTTTGCAAGTTTATAATCCTATCAGGAAGTCTGATAGTTCTAATCCAACTATCACTAGAAGGATTTAATATTATAGTCCCAGAATATTCTACAACGTGAAAAGGATTTACATTTTCAACTCTTGTAGCAAATGGTTGTTCTATCCAATCAATAGAATCATACTTTAAAGTAACTGTATTCCCAGTTTTTTGTACATTATCATCTAAGAGTCTAAAATTTTCAGATAAGTCTATATTTTCTTCTGAAACTAAAGTTCTCGGAGTTATTATATTTTTTATACTATTTCTAGATATAAATGGTGTCAATTCTTTATTATTTTGATCAACTTCTACTGTAGATATGCTTAGGTTAATTAAATTGGCATTTGAAAAATCATCCACAAAAAATCCAGTTTTAAATCTATTAAAACCTTGCGCATCTTGTATTTGTAAAGTTTGAGTATTTAATTCCAATAAAGACAATGATGTAGTTATCTCTAATCTTTCAAGTCTGTCTTCAATTCTGCCAATATCTCTCATTGTATATCTTCTGTTATCAACCAATAGCAGTTTGGCATCATTGGGATTGTATAGATATGGCGGCAGAATTATTGTTGCCAAGTCCATTATGTCATCAATTTTGGAAGGTTCTTTTGGATTTATTGCTGGAGTTCCTTTTTCAATAATGATATCTCCGAATTTATTCAAATAAAGTTTATCAATTCTTCCCAAATAAAAATTATAACCGACTATAGAACTTTCATTTGGTGTGGGAATTAACTTTATATCATCATTAAAATTGCGAGAAATAAAATCAAATGGAGATCTGTCTGTAAAAGCAAATGGAGGTACTCTAGGTCTAAAATCTAGTGTATCAGAGACCCTAGTTAAATCGAAACCAATATAAGAAATATCATCCTGGTATCTTTCATCTGAATAGCTATCTACTGTAAATATATCACCTTCATCTCCATCAGGAACTACATAATGATCAAAAACTACTAATAATCTTCTTGAAGGTTCTCTTTCTCCTTTTCGTCTAATTATTCTGGAATAATCATAATATTGATTTCTTTGTCCATTATCAAGAGAAAAACTTCCTGTTATATCGTTATAAGATCCTAAGATAATAGAATCTATTTCAGATGTAATATTAGATTCTTGAAATACTACCTCTTCACCCTCAATAAATCTGTTAGAGTTTAAATAAACTATCCCTACACTGTTGGGGGAGATTTTAGATTTTGTAACCACTCTAGCTACCGTGTTGCTCTCGGACCCAATAACATTTTCTCCAATAATTGCATTATTGTCTATGTCAACAATAACACTAAATGTGATCTCATCTAAAATTGGATCAGTTTCATTTAAGGATTCATATACAGCTAAGGTGCTGGAAACATCAGAATAATTTAAAGATATTTCTTCATCTTGAACTCTAAGACCATAATATTGGTTATATGCCAATCCATCGTTTATTGAAGTATTGATTCCGGTTCCAGACTGGGAATATTTTGAAAGATTTATATTGATAGTTTGACTTCTATTATAAAATTTTATCTTATTTTGTACACCTATTTTTTTAAATGTCGCATTAATTATAGAAATAGTTTTATTGGATATTCCATTAAATGTCACTTGATTATTAGCAATTACAACTTTATCCGAAGTCAAGTTTTCAATCGTACCATCACTATAATGAATAGAATATCTTTCGGCATCATATGATTCAAAAAATATTGTTGAAATTCCGGAAGGAATATTAAAATCTGTAGTTGAAACAGTAAGAGTATTGCCAGATATTGTTGGAGTTATATTCGATTGAGTGGAAAATGTCAGAATAGAATTATTAAGTGATAATGAAGCAATATTATAATCAGGAAGACTTGTATACAAAGAAGCATTTTCATCATTTAATATTTTTGGAAATCCAATAGAAAATAATGTTTTAATTTGTGTTGAAGGTAAGGTTCCATCACAAACTCCAGAAACTGATGGCGATGCAACAACAGTCATTGACAATCCATCTGGAGATACAGAAGAAACTCTATTAAATGTTTCTAAAGTGGATCCAATTTTAGTATATCGTATAATTGTTCCTGGTCTGATTCCGGTAAATAGTTTTCCGGCACTTGTTACTTGACCAGTAGTTTCTATTGTAATTTCATCATTTGGACTAAATCCAAATGCAACTTCTTTTGATAAAAATGTATCTGCAGTGAAAGGTGCAGATAATCCAGATATCGCTGTTGATTGATATACCGATTTTATATCATCTACACTATATGATGTTACATTTCTAATAGTTCTCGATAAATCATCAATACCATTAATTAATATTTGTTCCCCTTCAATAAACCTTCCTGAAGTTTGTCTTATCGTTATGGATGTGGAATTTCCTCCAGAAAATACAGCATAACCACTAGATCCACTACTTACACCTCTAATATATGAAGATTGTGGTAGTTGGGAATTAGATACTGCACTATTTAAAGTAATTAGAGTGTAAGTTTGAACATCATATAAGTATAAATCCCAGGTTGTTGTCGCATTTGTATACGAAGCATCTGTTAAACTTAAATTATAAACTCTGGCAGATCCTATAACAGATCCTGTACCAACTGTATTGCTATTTTTTCTTTGATCGTAAAATTCTATTTCAGATCTTTGTTTTAGCGATCCATAGACATTATTGATAGTCAATAAATTTCCCATCTGAAACTCTATGTTTGCAGATGAAACCGATTCAGTAGTTCTAGGTTTTTCTACATCTAATATTGTTGTTCCAACTTTTTCAACATCATATCCCCTAACATAAGCTTTTCCTGGAGATAATTTTACACACATTAAATCACTATTAGGATCATTTCCATTTTCAGTCTTTTCGTTATCAAAAAATAATCCATCATTTCCAATTCTATCATTTAATGAATTGTGAATAGAGATTGTAAACGGATCTACAGTATAATCTCCAGATTCATCATAAGTTCTTTTTGCAAGATAATCTCTTATTATATTATAATTAGTTTTATTTTCTAGTATTTTTATATTTCCATCTTTTACTCTAAGAATCTCTACAAAATCTTCATCATTATAATCATCAAGTAATTTTTTAGTTAGAGAAACTTCTATCTTAAATCTGTCTGCGCCAGGAGCTGAAAAGTTAGTAAATCCTTTTGCATTATCGTAAAGAGAACTATCTTCTTTTGCAGTTATAATCTTTTCGGTTATTTTTAAACCAACTCTGTATGATGGTGTATTAGTATAATAATCTAATATTATAGTTTCTTTAATTACTTTTACAAAATTACCACGTATAAAATATACGCCATTTCCAATTGATGCCGAAGATCCTATGCTGGAAGAATTTTCTGATATTAATGATGCAAATGGTGTTCCCGAATTTATTGTAGTATTTCCGTATACTATATTAGTATCAGAAGATAATAGTTCTCCGTCTAAAAACTGATTAAAAACAAAATTATCGTCGGAGTCTAAGTATTTTACATATAAAGTAATATTTTCAACTTCCCCATCTCCATCATCAGGAAAAGCAACAAATTGAACAACCGCAGTTGTTCCAGATGATTGTCCTATTATTTTTGCCCCTACAATTTTATCAATATATAATGAAATATCTATTCCAAAAATATTTTGATTTAATTTTATGGCATAAAAATTGGAATCGTATACAATATTTCCAGGAATTACTACAGAACCATCTTTAAAAATATTACTACCAAAAGTTTCTATTTGATTTTGTAATATAGATTGAATAGTATTTAATTCTCTAGCCTGTATTGGTTTTCCGGGATTAAATAATACCTTATAAAAAGATTTATCTGGAGAAAAATCATCAAAATAAGGACTTATACTTAGATCTGTTTTTTGTGCCATTTTTTTTAAAATTCCAGAATAATTTTAATGTCTTCTTTTTGTCTAATATTTCTATTCACTAAAGGTCTATTATCAATGTAAATAATATCCCCAGTCTCTTTATTTATCTCTGGATTTGCAAGTCCGTTTGTATACTGAGTTCCTAAAGATACAATCTTATTATTAACCGTTGTAGTAATGCCAGTAAATTCCGTGTCTATAGCAGCACTAAATCCTCCAGGAGATGTAATAGCATTTGTAGATGATTCGAAATTTAAAACTTTACCCGAAGTAGAAAGACCCACATAATCGGTTTGGTCATATGGTGGATTTGGATTAAAGAACAATGACCGATCTTTAAAGTATTTTATCACTTTAGTTTCTTCATCAAATGATGCAACATAACTAATAGCAATTCCATCTGATACAGTTTGTCTTATTTTACTCCCTACAGAAAGAGATCCAGAAATTGGTTCTTTTAATTTTATTGAATATAAAGAAGAATATTCACTAGAAGAATATAATTCTGTAGAATTAAAGATGGATGGATTTTTTAAAATTCCAACTTGACAAAATTTAGTATCTATTGGAAAATTTTTCGTAGAATCATCAAATCTTGCATATACTAAAACTTTATCAGTCCCCAACTCTTTATATAAATCATACCCATGACCTTTTGATGGGGGAATGATTGGTATTAACTTTGCAAATGTACTAGGGGCGTTTGATGTAGATGTTCTCAAATCAATCATTCCATAAGTATATCCACTTCCTCCAGACGATACTCTTGCACTTACAATTCTTCCACTAGAATCAGTATCTACAGAAACGGTTCCACCCTCACCATCACCAATAATATTAAATATTTGATTATTATATGATGGATATCCAAATCCCGAGTTTTCAATATATATTTTTTTTATCTGATTTTTGTTTACATCTGAGTCTCCATTTTCTCTTATGGAAACAATTTGCGGATCAGTAGATGAATCCCAATCATTAGGGACAGATATATATTCAGTAGAATCAAATTTAATTATATCACTTGGTGATACCGTAAAAAGATATTTCCAAACATATCCATCATTACTAGAACCTGCTCTGGATGGTTCTAAGTCAGTAAAAGTTGGCTCATCTTGTGATTCATTTCCAAGAATATTATTTCCCGATGATCCGTTATCAATACATATATAAACTCTGAAATCACTATTCATTACATAATAGTTTGCATCATATAATCTAGATGATTTAGTTATTGGAGATCTATTAACAATGCTATAATCATTTCTATACATTTCATATCTTGTCGATCTTACCCAATCGACTCTACGTATTAATCTTCTAATGCTAAATTCATTTATTTTCTTACCAAATAGCATAACACTTTGATAAAAATTTTCATAATCAAAATTATCAATGGGATTTGGTACATTAGAATCCCAAGAATCTATCCTACCAAATCCAGTAACAGATGGCTCAGGATTTGGTAAAGAAAGAAAAACATAATATGAGTTATTTGGATCTTTAACAGATTCTATAAAATTATTTGCATTTAGTATTCTAAATTGATCTGTTACTATTGCTGGCATTTTTACAATCTTTTTTTATATTTATATGATATTATATAAAGAATTTTGTTAAGGCCCCAGTTTTTCTGAGACCATAATTTCTTCTTTGTATTGTTGGAAAAGTTGAAAGTCCAACATCAATAGTATTTCCAGTAACTGCAATTGATACTGGAGAGGATGATCTAGTAAATCCCGATAGTCTACCCCAAGAAAACTTACCAAGATAATCACCGGTAGTAGATATTCCCAACGGAGATGTAGTGGATAAAATATTACAGGTTATAATACCAACTCCTAAACTAGGAGAAGATATCGCATGAACATAATAAATATTATCTACAAAATTTGTACCAATACCAACGAGTGACATATCATCGAAATCGATAGAAGTAATTCCATTTCCAACTGCCGTATCTGAGACATAAATTGGATATCCTATCTGCAAATCAGAAAAAGGTAATGATGTATCATAATTGACGGTAAATTCTAAAGATAGAGTTGCGGGTGATATTCCATTAGATGTACTTATACCAACAATAGTTCCATTAAATCCAATAACATCAGAAACTGAAGAAATATTTTCCACATCTATTTTTGGTAATGGAACTATCACTGATGGTTCCAGACCAATACTATATCCAAGTCCGGGATTTGTAATTGTTATTGGATTGGATACTTGTCCATTTAAAATAGTTGCAATTGCTGTTGCAGTTTCTCCAATACCAATCCCAACATCCATTGGCAATAACGTACTTACCCCCACTGTCAATGGAGAAGCAATTTTAACTTCTATCGATGAACCCGTATAACCACTTCCACCACTCACTATAGAAATAGATTCTATAGTTCCTCCGATAGAAACATTAGCATTTAATTCCGCTGAAACTGGATCAGGTTCACCAGAAATTACTATTGCATCAAAATTAATAAAAGACTCATTTTCATAATTAAATAAACTAGCATCATCTACAAATATTTGTGTGTCTGCTGATGATATATTCTTAATAATTTTAGATGTTGGATAAACAGAAGCAGATATTGAATTTCTGGATTTATATACAATATCTCCATTTATAATTCTATCTATTTTTTGCTTTGTCCAATTAATTGGTTTGAAGTTAATTTCATCTATTCCTTCTCCCAGATATAAATTAGTCTCAATTATGTCTGAACTAATAATATTTTCAATTAATCTCAAATCTTGAGTTTTTGTGATATTTAATAAATTGTTATTTTTAACTACCTGAACAAAATCACCAGTTTTTAAAATTTCTTTGCTTTCTATTCTGATACTATCCAATCCTCTAGTACCTTGATAGAAGAAAATATCCACTCTATCATCTATTTTTGGAGGTTCTATAAACTCTAATATGCTTCCTCCATTAAATATGTAAGATTCTTCTGGATTTTGTAAAATACCATTTATAAAGATTACTAATAAAGCATCAAATTCAATAACTTGGGAATCTGGGTTGTCAATATTTATTTCAAAACTAAGAATTTCCGAATTGTATCTTAATGGAAATCTGACTCTTTTCCCATCTTGAAGATTTTTTATAGAATCTATATAATCTAATTCGCCAAACTGCCAAGATGAAAATGAATCTGTAAATGTATCTAGTACTGTAATTTGAAAATCTTCAATAATATTGGGTATTCCAATTGCAGTAACTAAACCTACTGGCTTAAATACATCCCCTCTGCTAAACCCATATCCAGGTCTTGATATCTTAAAAGAACTAACTTCAAATAAAGTAGATCCTATACCTGTTGTTGAACTAGCACCAACTTCAATATCTATTAATAGTCCAGTTCCAGTATCACTAGTGGTTCCTATTCCTAGTCTTGATACTCCTATTACTGGCAAATTAGAATATGTTGGAGTTGGAATTTCAATATAAGGATTCGTATAACCAAATCCACCGTTATTGACACTGAATAATAATGTTCCACCAGCTCCAACAACTGCACTCAATACTGCTCCACTGCCAGAAACATCAGATATACCTATAGATACCGGACTGTTATATCCAGATCCAAAATTACTATCAGTACTAATACCAATAATTTCACCAGTTATATTTAAAATAGCAGTTACTGATGCACCAACTAATGGGGCAAATCCAAGTCCAGGAGTTGATCCGAGTGATACAATAATACCACCCCTAGGAAGTTGATTTTGATTTACATCGTAATCTGATATAAGTATTTTTCCAAAATCTGTTGTGATTCCAGAAAATACTATACTACTTATTCCAACGGAAATATCTTCTGAAATTGAATAGTTATTTTCTGGATTATTTTCTGTCGTTGGTGTTTGAAATACATTATTTAAAAATACAATTCCATTTCCACCCGTAGAACCAATACCAATGGTGCTTATTCCTTGAATAGTTAACTCATAATTTTGATCAATACCCGTAAATTCACTGGAAATGTCATCATATAATAAATTGCTAGTATAATCTTGTCTTAAAAATACTCTACCATTAAAAGAAGATCTTGGTGATGTTAAATTAAATAACTGATATTTTTCCTCATCAGCACCTCCTAATGGGGGATCTGCAAAAAATAATTTATTTCCGACTATATTAAATGCCCCTCTGTGTACATATACCGTTGTAATGCCAGAATGTGTAGTGGAAATAGTTCCAACTGATCCCCTATTAACCTCAACTAATGGAGTATTTCCGGTATTCGTTATAGGACCAGAACTACTAGTTCCAATCCCAATATTAGCTACTTTCATAAACTCATCATTAATTTTTAGAAAATCTCCAGTTGTAATTGATGTTATTCCACTTAAAGCAAA
>Ga0114946_10002780_pt1 | contig 11956 bp, 21 predicted proteins | sample WalLakDeSediment_FD_88676 | JGI IMG/M metagenome (GOLD analysis project Ga0114946, IMG submission 88676) | Lake sediment microbial communities from Walker lake, Nevada to study Microbial Dark Matter (Phase II) - Walker Lake 11/02/13 Deep Sediment | ecosystem: Environmental > Aquatic >...
AAAATAAAATAAAATAGCTTTCACCACCTTATTTTACTCCCAGTAAATGCAATACTGGGAGACACTTTTTAATAAGGGAGGGGTTTAAAAATGTTTATACAAGAGGAAAGAAAAAAAGTTATCTTTAATATGAATTATTATAAGATGAAACGAGAAAATAATAAAATTATTATTCTTGATATGGCGAACAACCCCTTAGGAACTTTAGTTGAATATCAAGATGAAGCAACTACAAAATTAATATTTCAAGAAGTGGTGGAGCTATTGCATTTTTGTAAAATTAATAAAACTTTTTGTTTATACAATTTTCCACAAGATAAAGAATTAAAGAAGGTGGTAGGAAGTGAAAGAAAATAGTATGATTATCATAGGATTAAATAGAGACTCCATAGAGATACATATTTTGAATTCTTATAAGAACCAATATATAGATAAATTACATATTATAGAGGATGTAGATCGAGCTGTAGAAAGAATTAAAAGAGCAAAAGAAATTCATCAATGCGAAGATATTATTTTAGATGAAAAGACACTATCAAAAGCATTATTAGAAAAAATGCGGGAAGAGGGCTTAATTGCAGGTGTAGTGTAATGGCTAACACGCTAGTCTCCAAAACTAGTAATTAAGGTTCGAGTCCTTACACCTGTGCCAATTATATTAAAGGAAGAATTTTCTTCCTTTTTTTTATGAAGATATTTTGCTTGACAAGATTGAAAATTTATGATATAATATATATAGTGAGAAAATATGCGAGAGTGGCGTAATGGCAGCCGCGCTGGTCTTAGGAACCAGTGTCTTTAATGGCGTGGAGGTTCGAATCCTCTCTCTCGTACCATTTTAAAAAGGAGGTTATAAATTTGGAATGTGATCAGTGTCAGAAAACTTTAATAGAAGGAGAAAAAGTTTTTACTGCAGTTGGCATGGCTATATGCGAGGATTGTAACACAAAAAATAAAGGAACAATTAGTTTAGATTTAATTTTAGATAAAATTAAAGAAATGGAAAATCAATAAGGAAGGCACCGCTAAATGGCGTATATTTATAAAATTACCAATATGGTGAATGGGAAAAGCTATATTGGAAAAACGGAAAGATCCATTCAAGAAAGGTTTAGAGAACATAAAAAATTGCGAAATAATAGAAAACATGAAAAAAGACCATTATACACAGCTATGAATAAATATGGAGTAAAAAATTTTAAATTAGAATTATTAGAAAAAACAGATATTCCAGAAGAAAGAGAAGAATATTATATTAAATATTTTAATAGTTATGGTTCAACAGGTTATAATGCAACTATAGGCGGAGATGGGAAAGCTTGGCTAGACCATCAAGCTATTATTGAATGTTATGAAAAAGAACAAAATGCAACAAAAGTAGCAGAAATCATGAAATGTGATAGAGGAACCGTCAATACAATATTAAAAAATAATAATATTACAAGATCCCAATCCGGCGATCATATGAAAATAAAATTCAGCATAAAGGTGAATCAATATAATTTAAATGGAGAATACATACAGACTTTTAATTCATATGCTGATGCAGGTAGATGGATTCAAAAAAATAAATTTTCGCAAGATAAAAGATACGAAAGAATTGCTGGTAAAATTGCAGCTTGTTGTAATAATGAAAGAAAAACTGCATATAAATTTAAATGGAAAAAACAGGGAACAGTGGCAGAGTCTGGCTGATTGCGATAGTCTTGAAAACTATTAAGGTTAATATCCTTCCTGGGTTCAAATCCCAGCTGTTCCTCCAAACTTATTATAAAAGGAGAATAATAAAATGAATTTAGAAACTAAAATTAATCTTAGAAAAGGAATATTAGCTTCAACAGATATGTGGTACTCAGTAGAAGGTATTAGTCAAGCAGTAGACGACTTAGATAAAGACATTGAAGAAGAGATAATTTCTTTAGGTAGATTAATACGTGAAAAAATAGGTAGACATACAGTACCAATTTTAATAACTATATTAGAAGAAGACAATATAAAATATAAAGAAATATTATTAAACAATCTTAAAGATCAGTCTTCTAGTATATCATCTCCTATGGTATAGGAAGAATATTAAGGAGGAAAAACTATGAGAATTCTTATTCTTGCTTTGTTTATTTTCCTTGTTATATCTTTCCCTGTAGCTGCAGCAGAATTTTATCATAAAGTAGAAATTATTGCTGACGGCGAATGGGAAATATATAATTTATTTGAGGGAAATGGTAATAAAGATATAACTACAATTATAGGAAAGGGAAAATTACAAATTAATTCTATTAAAATCATAAGTAATAAACTTATAGATATTAAATGGAAGAATTTATTTTAAGAAAGCTTAACAGAGTTTGAATAGAAGTTAAAGGAGATAAATATGCTTAAAATTGGAGATAAAATTAGAGTAAAGTATAATTACTGGGAAATTTGTAAAAAACTTTATAAAGATTCCCCTTTTCCTATTCAATCAGCGAGAAATGAAATGAGTAAAGCAATAGGAAAAGAATTTATTATAAAAGATAAAAAAAATAATATTCATTTATTAGTAGATGATAATGGTGAAACCGATGGATTCGCTTGGGATAAAGAATTTTTAGAAAAAGTATAAGGAGTCGTGGCAGAGTCTGGTTTATCGCGGCGCCCTGCTAAGGCGTTAAGGGAAATATCTCTTCATAGGTTCAAATCCTATCGGCTCCGCCAAATTCATTATTTAGGGAAAAAGGAGATTTAAATATAAAGGAATGATTCAATGAGTAAAACATTTGAAGAAAGAATTCAAGATTGGTACAATCTAATTAATCGTATAAAACAAGCACCAATGCCAGGATTGGTTCCTTCTCCTCCTGACCCACGAGATTATAGGGTAGAAGATATTCCTGTAGCAGCTGTTAGAGTGCCAGAAAAGTATGTTTTACCTACTTCTCCTATAGTGTTAAATCAAGGCAATACACCCTATTGTGGAGGAGCTTCGGCAGCAGGAATTGCAAATGCTTATTATAATACATATAGTTTAATGCCTCATGGTGGATTTAGTATGAGTTTTATCTATTGGTTAGCTAAACAATATGATGGTATACCAGAGATTCAAGGAACTTATATTAGAACTGTTTTAAAAATTATACAAAAATATGGATGTGCTCCAGAATCTTTAGCTAAATTTTCTACTTCTAAAATTGTTATAACTCCTGAAGCTCTTAGAGCCGCAGAAGATTATAAAATTGAAGCATACGCTAGGTTAAACACTATTACAGATATTCAATTAGCTTTAACTAGAGGATTATATATTATTGTAGGAACTTTAGTTACTAGCGAAAATTGGAACAGACAACAAGGATTTTTATCATATCCTAAAGGTGATTTATACGGAGGTCATGCTAGCTTTTTCTTTGGCTATGACAGTCTTTTACAAAAAGAACATCAAGGATATTATAATGGACAAAACAGTTGGGGAGAAAGATGGGGAGACAGAGGTAGATTTTATTTACCTTATGATTATTTAAAAATGACATATAATAATATGCCTGCTTTTTTAGAAGCTTGGGGAGTAAAATTTATTCCTGTTGAACCAGAAAAACCAGAACAAGAAAAACCTACCCCTATCGAACCAAAAAAAAGACCAAATTTGAATTGGCCAGGCCGTAAATATAGAGGAAAAATAAGGTAAAGAAGGAGATATTACAATGAGATGGGTGTATGGTGATCCACATTATTATCATAAAAATGTTATTAAATATTGTGATAGAATTTTTTCCAATGTTGAACATATGAATACAACAATGATTGCAAAACATAACGCTCTTGTGCATAAAGAAGATAAAGTTTTTATTGTAGGAGATTTTGCTTTTACGAATAAATTATTAACTAGAGAAATTGTTAACCAATTAAATGGAAATATTATTTTAATTATGGGCAATCATGATAGAAAACGCACTAGAACATGGCTATTAGATTGTAAATTTCATCAAGTGATTGAATATCCTATTATCATTCAAGATTCTTTTATTTTATCTCATGAGCCTGTATTCTTAACTAAAAATTCTGTATACATAAATATTCATGGTCATTTACATGGAAATATTTTAGTAGATAAAACTACTTATAAAAGCGCAATGTCAAGTCATTTAGATATACAAGATATACAATATAATAAGTATATAAATGTTTGTTTAGATAATAATGATTTTTATCCTTTTAATCTAGATACTATCATAAATACTTGTAGTAGTATAAGCCCGTAGCTCAGAGAACAGAGCACTTGGCTACGAACCAAGGTGTCGCAGGTTTAATTCCTGTCGGGCTTACCATGAATTAAAGTGGGTGGCGGAATAAGTAGACGCTGAGTTATAGGTCAGGTGATCGCACGCGGAGGTAGCTGTCCGTAATGTCCAAAGATATCACTATGCAGGGTGTAAATCCCTGCCCCACAATAATAATGGGGTGTAGTATAACGGTATTACAACTGGCTTTGACCCAGTCAATCAAGGTTCGATTCCTTGCACCTCAGCCAATATTTTAAAGGAGATTATAAAATGTATATATTCTTAGACCCATTAAGAGAGCCTAAAATTGCTAAATTTGATAAAACAATACGATCCTTTAAAGATTTTGTACAAACAGTAGATAAATATGACATTATTTTTATGTCATTAGATTACGAAATAGATAGCATTAGCACTGCTGCAGATGTTATATGGTATTTGAAAGAAAACAATATTTTTATTCCTTTTATTAATATTCATACAAGAAGTAATGAAGCAAAAAGCAATTTAAGAAAGATTATTAAAAACTATTCTAAAGACACTATTATATCATTTATTAAAGAATTGTAAATTAAGAAGCGACAGTTTAATAATATTAAAATAAGAGCTCTACTGTTTAACAGGATTTTAATATTATAGCGGAGAAACTCCTAAACTGTATGGGATAAGGGAATTAGAGTGTAGATTCGTTGGTTATCTGCAAGGTGGAAATCACAGCAGACCTTAAGCTACAGTGTTGGCTCTTATCCCGCTTCTATTGTTATTAAAAATAAAATCAACAGGAGGAAAAATGGATAATATTATTCCTTTCCAAAAAAAAGAGGTACAAGATTATTTAGATAGATGTATTAAATATTGGAGGAACCAGAAAGAACAATCAGAAGATGATACAATATTTGATGTAGTATCTAGTTGCTATATAGATGCTTACCAATCTGTAAGAATATCTTTATTTGGAGAAACTTTAAAATAAGGGGATATAACTCAACTGTATAGAGTATGCGACTTCTAATCGCAAGGTTGCAGGTTAAAATCCTGCTATCCCTACCATGCGGGTGTAGCTCAATGGTAGAGCACTAGCTTGCCAAGCTAGGGGTTGTGGGTTCAAATCCCATTGCTCGCTCCATATGGACCCGTATTTCAATGGTAGAAAGACCGCCTCATAAGCGGCTAATCAGGGTTCAATTCCCTGCGGGTCTCCCATTTTAATTGAAAGCAGGTAAATATATGAAATGCTATAGGTGCACTAATTGTTGTACATCAACAACAGTTTGTCTGAATGATGATGATATTAAAAGGATTTCTGAAATATGTCACTCATCTTTCTTTAGAGTGAGAAAAACAGGTGCCAAAATTTTGAATTGGAAAGAAGAAAATGGAAGACATATTTGTATTTTTTTGAATAATCAAACAAAAGACTGTATGATTTATGATGATAGACCAGAAGTATGCAAACAATATTCCTGCAATACTTGACAAACTTACAATTTTATGATATAATTATAGTAGAGAAAAAGGATAAATTAATAGCATTGGAGGTTAATTAATGCCTGAAAAATTAGATAGATGTGTCCAAGAGCTAATGAAAAAAGGTCATTCTGAAAGCGAAGCTTGGGCAATTTGTAAAAAAGCTTTAAAAATGAGATATGAAAAAGCTAAAAGAATCTTTACAGGTCAATTAATTAATAAAGCCTATTTAGATAGGAAAGCAAAGGAATTTGATTTAGAAAACGAAGAATAAAAGGAGAGACACATGGGATATAAAACTAAAATTGTAGGAGTTACTTTCGATGGCAGACAAAAAATTCTAAAAGATATTAATCCAATGGTAGATAAACTAATTGCTATAAGAGAACCTAATAATCCTTATGACAAAAATGCCATTGGCATATATGTTTTAAAACCCAATGGAGACAGACATAGTGTAGGATATATTGAAAGTAGCAAAACAGGTTTAGCAGCTAAATTGGCAGCACAAATAGACAAAGATAAAGATTTAATTATTAATGATTATTTTGTCACAGGAGCTTTCGGACCTAATATATCTATGGGAGTTCTTATTGATTATTCATTAGTTGATAAATTGGTAAAATCAATATGAAGAAAGCCTTAATAAACTATATCCAGAACCCCAAAAACGATGAAATATATACTCCTGAATATGCTGTTCAACCCCTCTTAAAATACGTTCTTCCCGCGTGGAAGATTTGGGAATGTACAGATTATGGCAATAGTATGATTACTAAAGTTTTAACAGATAATGGTCATATTGTTTATCGTACTCATATAGAACAAGATCAGAATTTTTTAACATATACTCCTGATTTTGAATATGATTGTATTATAACCAATCCCCCATATACACTAAAAACAGATTTTTTAAAACGAGCTTATGAATTGAATACTAAATTTGCCTTTCTCTTGCCTATTACAGCCTTAGAAAGTATTGAAAGAGGAAAGATATACAGACAATATAATAATGAACTTGAAGTTTTAGTTTTTGATAAAAGAGTGGAATTTTATGAAGGAAAAAATAAAATTTGGTTTAATACTAGTTGGTTTTGTAGAGGAGTATTGCCTCAACAATTAATATTCGTAGAACTAAACAAACCTACGAAACTAAAGAAATAATGCCTAAATAATAGAAAGGATGATGCTTATGTATAATATATTGAGAGGTAGTATTGGATAAACCAAAAGAAAATATATATATAGGTAGAAAAAAAGATAAAAAACCCCGACATATATCTTTATATAAATATCGTTATAAGTTATTCGTAATTCTAGGCATTATTATTTGTTTACTAGCTGGATATTATTATTTAATTTCAGAGAATAGATTAACAAAAATTATAGAAATTGAAACTATTATTATAGATATAAGAAATGAAAATGAATTTTTAAGGCAAGAGATAGAATTATTGAATCATGATAAAGATATATTATTAGAAAGTAATAATTTATTATCTAAAACAAATAATTCATTAAATATTCATAATAATTTTTTAGAAAATCAAATTGAAGAATTAATTCAAGATGTAAAAATAATAACTGAAGAAATAGAAAATACTAGAGAAATTGTAAATAATATTGCAGAAGAACTTGAATATGAAATTTGTCAAGATGATAATAAAGACTATGTAGAATTACAAGATAATTCTTATAATCATAATAAATTAGAAAAAGTTGTTGTAAATTTACTTTATGTTCACAATAGTGTTTCTAAAATAAATAATAATATTGTTGAAATTGAAACTTATATTGAATCGACACAAAAAACTCCCTCTATTATACCAACTTTTGGCAATATTACTTCTTATTTTGGAAACAGAATAACTCCATATTCAAATTATTATCAATTTCATACAGGAGTTGATATCGCAAATTCAATGAATACTCAAATACAGGCAGCGGCAAAAGGAAAGGTAATATATGCGGGAAGAAGGGGTACATATGGAAGATTAATAATTATTGATCATGACAATGGATATCAAACTTATTATGCTCATTTGAATAGTATTGTAGTAAATATAGAGGATGAAATTAATCAAGGAGATATAATTGGATATATGGGGCAAACAGGTCGTACTACAGGAGTGCATTTACATTATGAAGTTCGATATAATGGAAAGCCATTAAATCCAATACAATATTTTAAATAATGGGGCTGATAGGAGTCGACATTTTATTTAGTAAATAAAATTTGCCAGTTGATGACGATCATTAAACGTAACCTTAATAATTGCAAATAATTATCAATTAGCTGCTTAGGCTTAAATAACTAAGTACAAAACAAAAGACCTTTACTTGGGTAACTTTTTGAGTTTATAGATACAAGTAAATAAGCTGTAAAACGAATAAAAGGCGATAGCAGTTACTGCTTAGTGTAACTATACTGGTAGAAAAATTTATTGAAAGATAGGATGGACGCGAGTTCGAGTCTCGCCAGCTCCACCAAATTCAAATTAATAAGGAGATGAAATATGCAGAATTGTATAGAAGTTGATTCTAACACAGAAAAAATGGAAGATTATATGAAATGTGATACTTGGAAAAAAAGAATGTTTTGGTTCGGAGTTAAATATCGCTATAAGAAAAAAAGGATTTGGCAAAGTATTATTCTCCATATATGGTCTTTAACTCCAAAATTGATAAATGTAGAAGAAGATCCAACATGTAATTTACATTCACTAAAATTAACTATGGTTTGGTTTGGGAAAAAATATACAATTAAAGTATATAATTAAAGTATAAAAAGGGGATAAACCCTTATTATACCTTATTAAAGGAGGAGAAAGTAATATGAAAAAAACACTTGTGTGTTTATTAGTAGTAATGTTTATGTTTGTTCTTATCGGAAGTGCTTATGCACATCCACTAGGAGGACCTCCGGGTCAACTGAAAAAAGGTGAAGTTGTTGAAAAGGTTCACCCGCACGGTGGCCCTCCCGCCTTGGCAAGAAAAATATTTGTTAGCCAGCCAGCAACTTTAACGGTCGTATTCAGCGATGGGTATGTTGAAGTTGTAGAAGGAGCTTCGGAAGGGCAAGTTGTTAAATTTATGTTTTATGGTGAAGGCGTAATCGTTGACATGATTGCTGAACAAAATGGCAGGGTTACGATGTGGTCTGGACAAGGCAGTGAGTGGGCTGATATGAGTGAATATGATGAAGCCTACTGGGAAGTAGTCTGGACAAGTGGTGGTGCAAAAGGTAGAGGTAGGCAAGTCCTCACTATAGGATCAGCAGAGGGCTTTATCTATGAAGAACCTGTTGACGAAGAACCTATTGACGAAGAACCAGTAGATGATGAAGAACCTGAAGAAGAAGAACCGGTTGATGAAGAACCTGAAGAAGAAGAACCCGAAGAATAAGCAGCGACCTTTAAGGCGTTAACTTATAGCATCCCGTCATTACACTGTAACGATGGGTAGACAACCGGATTATCACCACTATCGGGAATGGTAGGGCCGGTTGTTTCAAGCCTACCTGCCATGTGCAGGAAAGGCATTGGTATCGGTGAAAGCCGATGCTGGCCCCCCCCGGCCCCGTCTGCTCTGTAGTCGTTAAGCGTCTATATCAGGCGGGGAGGCCAGCCGGGGATTCTTATTAAACAATTCCTTGATTAATTTGGATAAGAATTTTTTAATTAAAGTAATTAAGGAGGGGAATATGGGACTATCTAAAAATGATCTGCTTGTGTTGGAGTGGATAGAAAACGAGCCGGGTATCCGTATTAGGGAATTACTCAGCAGACAGGAGTATGGAGTTGTCACCCAAGATATTAGAAACTCTGTTTGGAATTTACTCGACAGCGGGATAGTTAATTGGAATGAAGAATTTAGACTTTATGTAGGTCAAGTTGCAATTTAACCCTGTTAAAATGCAAGTGTAGTTACAAAATATCTATGTAAAATACAGGAGGAAAAGAGGATAATAAAATGAAAGAACAAATAGCATTATTTATAGAATGTGATTGTCATTGTTGTGGTATTCAAGTAAGTCAATTTAATGATAGTGAAGAACCTATTATTATAAGCTTTTGGGTTAGTAAATGGTATGCAATACCAGCAAATATATTACTCTTAATATGGAAAAGAATACAATTAGCAATTAGGGTGTTGCGTAATGGTGATTATTTCTTACAAGATATCATATTGTCTAAGCAAAATTTTAATAAGCTCAAAGAATACCTTAATAATATCAAAATCTAATTAGAGTATTTTTTTTTGTAAAAATAATGATAAAGGAAAGAGAGGATGATATGGATTTTTTTAAAAAGTTTGATAATTGGAATACAAGAAACAAAGATATGTCAGTAACTGCGGAACAATATACAATTATTAAGACAATATTAGAACAGGCAGACTTTATGTTTGAAGAACAAGAGAAAAAGATTTCTGGTTATAATTTTAAAATGCAAGAGTATGAATTAAGATTGTCTAATAAAGAACAAATTATTAAGGATTTACAGCATTATTTAATTATATTGTCTCTTGGATTGATAGCTATAACTATTACTTATGGTAGTATTATTTATTTATCAGTACAATAGAGAAAGCTTTTCTTTTATAAGAAGAAAGGCGTTTTTTTATTATAAGGAGAGTGGGAATAATTTTAACTGAAAAAATTATAGAAGATTTTAGTCATATTATTGAGTGTTTTAATATGTATAATGCAACTCCTAAAGTAAATACTATTCTAAAACAATGGAAAAAAAATAAAAAAAACATTTATGAATTTTTAGGAAAAAAATTAATTATTAAATATCCTATAAATTTGACTATTACAGAAAACGATTATCAACATATTAAAAAAGAATTTTTAATACAAGTAAATAACTCTTTAATAGGTGCACAAAGATATAATTTTCTTACTGCCAATATAGATACTATTAGTTTGATTAAAAATTCTTTACAATATGATACTATAATTGATGATATATTTTTCTGCAAAGGCACAAAGATATCTAAGATTTGTAAAAAAATAATGTTACCATTAAATTTTACTGTGTTTGATAAATTATATTCAAATTTATTACAAACTTTATCTATTAATGGGAATTTGTGTATTAGTATACATCCTTTAGATTATCTAACTATGGGTGATAATTTAATGAAATGGAGTAGTTGTCATTCTTTAGAAGGTGAATATCGCGGAGGATTATTAAGTTTACTAGTGGATAAATCTACTATTGTTTGTTATGTCGAAAGCGATAAAAATCAATATTATATTGGTGATGTTTTATGGAACAATAAAAAATGGCGGCAATTAATTCATGTAGATCCTGAACAACAAATAGTTTTATTTAATACTCAATATCCTTACGAACATCAATTAGTTTATAAGGAGTTAATAAATAAGCTGCAAAATTTATTTAATATTGATATGGAATTACAAGATATTTCTACTGATAAACGCATTGTCCCTAAAATCTGTACAGATTATACTGATAGTGATGTTTTACATCATAATGATTTATTATGCATGAATGTAAAAGGGAAGTATGAAAATAATAGCTTTAAATTGTTTACTCCTAATAACTTTGTACTTAATACTATTAAACCGATTTTAGTAGGTCTTCCTCCTTATTGTCCTGTATGTGGTAAATATATTGTATCATATCATGGCTCTTTAGAATGTAATCATTGCAATCCATTTGAAAGTTGTTGTAATTGTGGAGAAATGTATACAGCAATAGATTTGCATGAAATTAATAATGAATTATTCTGTGATACTTGTTTTGATGAATATTTTGAATATTGTGAAATTTGTGATGAATTAATTAGTAAAGGTTCTTCAAAATGGGGATTGCACAATTGTGAAGAAGAAGGACAAATAGCTTTATTTATGTAAATTTTACTTGACAAAACTATAAATTCATGATATAATATATATAGAATAAAAGGAGGATTAATATGATACATTATTTTAACAGGCAAGAGATAGAGAAATATTATCCTGGGGCTTATATGATACCTCCAATGCTCGCATGGAAGCTACCAAAAAATAAACAAAATATGCGGGGAAAGGTCTTTAATGACGGTGTTTATTTTGCAGAGCATAAAATTGATGGTTCTTGCTATACTTTTGAACATACTTTAGATGGTAAAATTTATATGTTCTCTCGTACAGTATCTGCTAAGAATAATTTGCTTGTTGAAAAATCAGATAGAGTACCACATTTAGTTGAATTTTTTCAAGA
>Ga0114946_10002781_pt1 | contig 11953 bp, 6 predicted proteins | sample WalLakDeSediment_FD_88676 | JGI IMG/M metagenome (GOLD analysis project Ga0114946, IMG submission 88676) | Lake sediment microbial communities from Walker lake, Nevada to study Microbial Dark Matter (Phase II) - Walker Lake 11/02/13 Deep Sediment | ecosystem: Environmental > Aquatic > Freshwater...
CGCGAACACCTGACCCCCAAAGCTCAGGATCTCCCCCCAGGCGCCGATCATGCGGCTCCCCGCCAATTCCGAGCCGAAGTCATCAAGCAGCCAGACACAGTCCAACCCTCGACGCCCCCAAACGCGTTGCGCGGCGACCTGCAGCATCGCAACGATCAACTTATTTTCACCCCGAGACCCGAGCGTCCGGAGACCATCGAGCCGAATCTCCATGTCGGCCCGTCCCGGACCATACCAGGTGTAGCCCCGCTCACGATCACCCGCGAGACTCTGCCCGAGCTTATCCGCCAACGACTCCCCACGCGGCCAACCGGCATTGAGGCGCAACCCCACGCCTTGGTGAAAACCAGTAGCCAAGACGAGCGAGCGCACGTCGGAGTCCAGCGATACGACAAAGGTCTGGCGTGCATCCGTGACCGCGAGCGACAACTCCACGTACGCATCGTCCCACACCGGTTTCCCGACGGGTCCTGTCCTCAGCCAGGCGTTGCGTTGCGCGTGGACACGGCGGAAGCGGTCATAGGTCTCCCGGTAGCTCGGTTCCACGTGGAACAAATTCCAGTCGAGATACCAACGCCTCAGCTCTGGATCACCCTCCACAAGGCGTTGCGCATTCTCGCCAATGACCCGAACATGGACGGGCATCCCCAGATCACGAGGCCCGAGCCGCCGAACCCCGTTCTCCGACCAGACCGTCCCCTCGGTTGATTTCCAGACCCCGATCCGCCGCCGACGGTCATTCTCGACGATGTCCGAAACGACCTGCGCATCCTGCTGCCCGCGCTGGATGAGGCTGCCATAGCGGCCGCCGCGGAACCCCTTTCCCCGCGACAACAGGAAGATCGCCTCCAGCAGTGTCGTTTTCCCCGCGGCGTTGCCGCCAACAATCCAGTTGACCTGCCCCGAGGGCTCCAACTCCGCCTGCCCAATCCCTCGCACCCGCTCGACCAGGAGGTACTCCAGACGCACTCCGCCCCCTCGCCGGCCAGGGTCAAGCCACCTCAGAGCCGTAGCGGCATAACGACAAAGACCTCGCGCTCCCCGCTCCCTCCTCCTGAGAGTACAGTGCTACTGTTTCCGTCGCTGAACGCCAAATGCACCTCCTCTGTCCCGAGGACATTCAGCACGTCGAGGAGATAGGCGACATTGAATCCCAACCCCGTCGGCTCCGACGCGTAGCCGATCTCCAACTCCTCCTCCGCCTCATCTTGCTCCGGGTTGTTTGCCTGTACACGCAGATTGCCCGGCTCAAACTCAAGCCTTACCCCCCGATACTTCTCGTTGGACAGGATCGACGTGCGCAGTAGGGCTTGCCTAAGACCCTCCCGGCTCACCTCCGCCACCTTCTCTGAGCGCAGCGGGATGACACGGCCGTAGTCCGGATAGCGGCCATCGACAAGCTTCGACGTCAGCACCGTGTCATCCACTACCGCTCGAAACCCCTTTTCAGACAGGTCGATCTGCACCGCTGATTCGGAGCCAGCGAGGAGCCGTGCGAGCTCGATGACGGTCTTGCGCGGCAGGATCGCCTGTCGCACCTCCTCGATATCCACCCGCGCGTCTGCCTCGACCTTTGCGAGACGGTGCCCGTCCGTCGCCACCGCGACGATCCGATCGGGATGGACCTCCAGCAGGAGGCCGTTCAGGTAATAGCGGACATCCTGGTGCGCCATCGCAAAGGCAGTGCGATCGAGGACCGACTTCAACTGCCGTTGTCCCAACTCGATGCGCACCTCGCCCGCCCCACCCTCCATCAGCGGAAAGTCCCGCGCCGGCAGCGTGCTGAGGGCGAACCGACTGCGTCCGGCTCGAATGAGGGCGCGGTCCTTCTCGACCTTGAACGACACCTCGATGCCCTCCGGCAGGGCACGCCAGATATCGACCAGCTTCTTCGCCGGCACCGTGATCTCCCCAGGTGACTGCACCCGTGCCGGCACTCGCGACCGGATCTCCACCTCCAGATCCGTGCCTACGATCTCGACCAATTGGTCCGTCGCCGTGACCAACAAATTGCCAAGCACCGGCAAGGTTTGCCTACGTTCCACTACGCCAGCGACACGACTGAGCACCGGCATCAGGGATTCTTTGTCGGTCAGGATCTGCATTACTAGTCTTCTCTTATAGATAAATTGTTGTAGTAATAACGCCTGGGGAAAACCTCGTGAAGCGCTCAAGAAACCAATACAATTAGCAACCTAGGTTGCCGACATTGCTGGGGAGAACTGCCTTTGGACCTGTCGATTTCCTGTGGATAAGGCATCGCCCCGTGTGCTCAAAAATCCCATCCACAGCTTATCCACCTCATGCCGTCAGGGTTCTCAACAGGTTTCGGTAGTCTTCCTCGATCCCCGCCTCGGTTTCCCGCAGGCTCTTGATCTTGCGGGTGGCATGCAGGACCGTGGTGTGGTCCCGCCCGCCAAAGGCCTGGCCGATCTCCGGCAGGCTGTGCTTCGTCAGCTCTTTTGCCAGGGCCATCGCCACCTGCCTGGGGCGGGCAATGGAGCGGCTTCGTTTGCTGGACAGCAGGTCCGAGGTGCGGATCTTGTAGTACTCCGCGACGGTCTTCTGGATATTCTCGATCGTTACCTGCTTGTCCTGCGCCGCGAGCATGTCACGAAGCGCGTCCTTTGCGAACGCCAGGTTGATCGCCTTGCCGGTGAACTGGGAGTTTGCCGCGAGGCGCCTCAGCGCCCCCTCCAGATCGCGAATGTTGGATCGGATACGGCGCCCAACGAAGAACGCCACGTCCTCCGGCAGCTCGACCCCGAGCTGGGCGGCCTTGCTGTGAAGGATCGCCACCCGAGTCTCCAGGTCGGGCGGCTCGATTGCGACCGTCAGACCCCAGCCGAACCGCGACCGCAGCCGCTCCTCGAGCCCGCTTACCTCCTTGGGAAACCGGTCGCTGGAGAGTACGATCTGTTGGCGAGACTCGAACAGGGCGTTGAAGGTGTGGAAGAACTCCTCCTGCGACCGTTCCTTGCCGGCGAAGAACTGGACATCGTCGATCAGGAGGGCATTGACGGAGCGGTAGCGCTTCTTGAACTCGTCGATGGCGTTGTGCTGCAACGCCTTGACCATCTCCGCGACGAAGCGCTCGGAGTGAAGGTAGACAACGCGGGCACGCGGGTTGGTGGCGAGCACCATGTTGCCCACGGCTTGCATCAGATGCGTCTTTCCGAGTCCCACCCCTCCGTAGATAAACAAGGGGTTGTAGACGGACCCCGGATGCTGGCCGATCTGAATCGAGGCCGCGCGGGCGATCTGATTGGATTTGCCCTCGACGAAGGCGTTGAAGGTGAACTCCGTGCTGAGGTTACTTTCGGCGCGCCGTTGCTCGATGTCGGCGTAAGCAGGCGACGCCGTCCCGGCTCGCTGCGCCACGCTCGCCTCCGAAGACTCGTCGCCTGCTCGCTTGGCCGATCCGATCTCGAAGCGCACCGACGAGAGCTCGCCCCGGCTCAGGTGGTCGCAGACCTCGGTGATCCGGCTCCCGTAATGCTCTCGCACCCAGTCCTTGACAAATCGGTTGGGTGCGTAAAGCACCATGCCCGCCGGATCCTCTTGCGCCTGCAGCGGCAAGATGAAGGTGTTGAACTCCGCTGAGGTGAGGTCGCCCCTCAGCCGCGACAGGCATTGCTCCCAGACTCCCACGCGCGTTGACCTCCTTTCTTGGTGCCGGCTCGACCGGTGGATCGAGCGCCTCGACGGGGGTCCCCTCGCGTCGTTCCGCGGTCGCGAGGGGGGACTCAGCGCCGCAGTCTATCCTTCCTCCGGCGACTTATCCACAGCGTGATGGCCTGTTATCGCACCGCCCGCGTTGACCCTTGGGGCCGTCAAAAATATACTTCTTAGTCTTTGCGAAATGACGCCTGCGGCGTCGTCGGCCCTAAGGAATCCCGCGATGAAGAGAACCTTTCAACCCAGCCGGCTCAAGCGCGCGCGTACCCACGGGTTCCGCGCCCGGATGGCGACCCGTAACGGTCGCAAGGTGCTCGCGGCACGCCGTGCCAAGGGACGCGCCAGACTCATCCCCTGAGCCCTTGGGAACGGGCAGATCCGCGTGGGTCCCTCCCGCCTGCGGCACGGACCTGATGGCTGCGCCACCCCCGACGATGAAAGGCGCGGGCGCGCTGTCCGTTTCCCCTACCCCGACCCTCTCCCGGAGGGCGACCCGTGGAGCGGCTCGAGTGAGACTGGCGTCCTAACGATCATGGCGATACGCGCCGCCCCGAACGATGAAAATCGCCCGCGTATCGCCGTGATCCTTCCCTCACCCCATCCCTCTCCCGCGCGCGGGAGAGGGGAATTTCGAGCGCGCTGCGCGCGTTTTTCACGTTAAGACCCATGGCGAACAGCGCCACCCCGACGTATGAATGGTGCCGCTCGCGCGAACCCTACCCCGCCGCCTCGCCCTCTCGCCGAGCACGAGTGGGACAAAGGGCGCCTGGTGGGCGCGGGATATGCCAGACGACAGCGGCTTAGACGCAGCGACGACTTCCGCGCGGTCTTTGCCCAGCCCACCCGCTCGGCCGATCCCTTTTTTGTGGTCCTCGCGGGACCGCCTCGGACGGGTCCGGCGCGTCTTGGACTGGCGATCTCCAAGAAGTGCGCGCGGCGCGCCGTGGACCGCAACCGGATCAAGCGGATCGTGCGAGAGAGCTTTCGACTGACCGCGGCCGATCTGCCACCGGTCGACCTCGTCGTCCTTTGCCGCGCGGCCGCCCCGCGGAGCCTCAACGATCGTCTGTTCCGATCACTCACCCAACATTGGCAGCGTATCAAGGATCAGCTATGCGACGCCTGTTGATCATGCTGATCCGCGGCTACCAGTACCTCATCAGTCCGCTGCTCGGTAACCACTGCCGCTTCCACCCGAGCTGCTCGAGCTACGCGATCGAGGCCTTGGAGGTCCACGGTGCCATCCGAGGCTCCTGGCTTGCGCTACGACGCCTCGGGCGGTGTCACCCTTGGCACCCCGGTGGCTACGATCCGGTGCCGCATAAGGTCGACCAAGGCAATCATGGATAACCTGCGTCTCTTCCTGTTCTTCGCCCTGGCCCTCGTCCTGCTGCTGATCTATCAGGCCTGGCAGGCGGACTACGGGCCTGCCTCACGGCCAGACCCAACCTCCGTCACCAGCGGCCCGGACGGCATCGCACCGGCGCTCGACGTCCCGCAGGTCGCCGCAACCCCGGATGTCCCGGCCCTCGTCGAGCCGACGGCCCCGAGCGAGGCCTCGGCGCTGCTGGAGGTGATCGAGGTCGAGACCGATGTCCTGCGACTCCACATCTCGCCCCGCGGCGGGACCCTCGTCGCCGCCTGGTTGAACGACTACGCGGTTCGGCCCGACCGCCCCGACGAGCACTTCCAGCTCCTCAAGCCCCAGCCTCCCAACCTCTTCATCGCCCAGTCGGGGGTGATCGGCAGCGATCCCGAAAAGCTGCCCACCCACGACGCGATCTTCACGGGCTCGGCGCCGCGCTACACCCTCGCCCCGGGCCAAGACGCCCTGATCGTCGACCTCACCTGGAGCCACGATTCCGGGATCGAGGTCATCAAGCGCTACCGGTTCGAGCGCGGCAGCTACCTCATCCAACTCACCCAGGAGATCCGCAACGGCAGCGAGGCCCCGATTGCCGTGCGCGCGTACAACCAGCTCCAGCGTACCGAGCTCTACGACCCGGATGCATCGACCTTCATCTATACGTATACGGGGGGGGTCTACTACAGCCCGGAGGAAAAATACGAGAAGGTCTCGTTCGACGACATGCGCTCGCGCAAGCTGGAGCGCGGGGTCACCGACGGCTGGATCGCGATGATCCAGCACTACTTCCTCGCGGCCTGGGTCCCGCCGCGCAGCACCCCTTACACCTTCTACACCAACGTGCTGCCCGAGGGACGCTACGTCATCGGCAAGTACTCCGAGCCGCTGACCCTCTCCCCCGGGGCGAGCCACCTCTTCGAGACGCGCGCCTTTGTTGGACCTAAGCTGCACGAGGCACTGTCCCCCGTCGCCCCTGGACTCGAGCTCGCCGTCGACTACGGCTGGCTCACCATCCTCGCCCAGCCGATCTTCTGGCTCCTGGCGAAGATCCACTCGGTCGTCGGCAACTGGGGCTGGTCGATCATCATCCTCACCCTCCTGATCAAGCTCGCCTTCTACAAGCTCTCCGAGACGAGCTACAAGTCCATGGCCAACATGCGCAAGCTCACCCCGCGCCTGCAGGCCCTCAAGGACCGTTACGGGGACGACAAGCAGCGCCTCAATCAGGCCATGATGGAGATGTACAAGAAGGAGAAGATCAACCCGCTTGGGGGCTGCCTGCCGATCCTGATCCAGATCCCCGTCTTCATTGCCCTGTACTGGGTCCTCCTGGAGAGTGTCGAGCTTCGTCACGCGCCCTTTGCCCTGTGGATCGACAACCTCTCGGCGCCCGATCCGTACTTCGTGCTCCCGCTCATCATGGGCGTGTCGATGTACATCCAACAGAAGCTCAATCCGCCCCCGCCCGATCCGATCCAGGCGAAGGTCTTCATGGCGCTGCCCTTCGTCTTCACGGTCTTCTTCGCCTTCTTCCCGGCCGGCCTCGTCCTCTACTGGGTGGTGAACAACCTCTTGTCCATTGCGCAGCAATGGCACATTACCCGAAAGATCGAGAACGCCGCGGCCAAGCCCAAGCACTGAGGTCTGCGCCTCCCTGGGCTCGAGCATGGCCGCGACCGAGACGATCGCCGCGGTCGCGACCCCCCCCGGCCACGGCGGGATCGGTATCGTTCGGCTCTCGGGGCCACGGGTAGCGACCATCGCCGAGGCCGTCCTCGGCCGATGCCCGCCGCCGAGGATCGCCTCCTTGGGCGTCTTCACAGACGCCGGTGGGGCCGCCATCGATCAGGGGATCGCGCTCTACTTTCCCGCCCCGCACTCCTTCACCGGGGAGGATGTCCTCGAGCTCCATGGCCACGCCGGCCCGGTGGTCATCGACCTCCTGTTGCGGCGTGTCCTCGCCCTCGGCGCTCGGCTCGCCCGCCCCGGCGAGTTCAGCGAGCGCGCCTTCTTGAACGGCAAGATCGATCTCGCCCAGGCCGAGGCGATCGCGGACCTCATCGAGAGCGCGACCGAAGCCGCCGCCCGTTTGTCCGTGCGCACCCTCCAAGGGGTCTTCTCGCGTCGCGTCCACGATCTCGTCGAGCGACTGATCGCGCTGCGCACGAAGGTCGAGGCGGCACTGGACTTCTCCGAGGAGGACATCGATTTCATCGGCGCTCGCGAGTTGACCGGCGCCCTCGCGCACCTAGTCGATCAGACCGCCGACCTCATCGCCAGCGCCCGCCAGGGCCAGTTGGTGCGCGAAGGTCTGCGGGTCGTGATCGCCGGTCCGCCGAACGCCGGCAAATCCAGCTTACTCAACGCCCTCTGCGGTACCGATCGGGCCATCGTGACCGAGGTCCCGGGCACCACAAGGGACTTGTTACGCGAGTCCATCGAGGTCGACGGCCTGCCGGTGCACCTGATCGACACTGCGGGCCTACGTGCGTCTGAGGACCCCGTCGAGCGCGAGGGGATCCGCAGGGCACGCGCGCAGATCGAACAGGCGGACCGGGTCCTCTGGGTCTTCGATGCCCTGGCCGACCCAGACCACCGCGCCGAGGCGCGCGTCGAGCTTCCCGCCCAGATCCCGGTGACCTACGTGCGCAACAAGATCGATCTGATCGGCGCGCCCGCGGGTCGGCATGAGACGCCGAGCGGTGTGGAGATCGCCGTGTGCGCCCTAACTGGTGCGGGTCTCGCTGAGCTGCGGACGCACCTCAAGGAGCTGGCCGGATTTCAAGGTATCGATGGCGGAGAGTTCCTGGCGCGCCGCCGCCATCTGGAGGCGCTGCGCCGAGCCCTCGAACACCTCGAGCAGGCGCGCGCGATCCTCCACTCCAACGGGGCGGCCGAGCTCCTCGCCGAGGACCTCCGCCAGGCTCAGCGGGACCTCGGGGAGATCACCGGGCAGCTCAGCTCCGATGAGCTGCTCGACCGGATCTTCGCCGGATTCTGCATTGGTAAGTGATTGCTTGATGATCTCTGAGGTGGATTCGGATCGTCTCGATGCTCACCAAGCGTGGACAGCGAGGTCACGAAGTGCGAGCGAATCTGGGGCACTAGGATCACCTAGATAATGAGAACGAGAATCAGAACGCGAACCATAGTGGTCCGAAAGCTGCTCTCTAAGGGACTTGTTACGATGAAAGTCGCGCGCCGCGCGCTCCATCGCCCCCTCGCCCTTTGGGAGAGGGCCGGGGTGAGGGGAACGGCCATGGCGAGCAGCGCCTTTCCTGGTCTGGGGTGGCGCTGGTCGCCATGACCGTTAGCTCATTGGTGAACCGTTCTTCGCTTGCCGACTCGCCTCGTCGGGGGAGGCGTGAGTCGACGGGGGCTTGGGTTGGCTCGCCGGCCCTTGCGCGGTCTGTACGCGCACGTCCAGGGGCTGGACGGTGCTCAGGTGCACGTCCCTCTGCGGGAAGGCGATGGAGATGCCCGCCGCCTGGAGCTTTTCGTAGACCGCCAGGTGGAGCTCGGTGATGGTCGCCATGCGGAAGTCGAGCGAGTCCAGGAAGCAGCGCAGCACCAGGGCGAGGGAGTTGTCGCCGAATGCCTCGAAGGCGACCACCGGCGGTGGATCATCGAGCACCCGCTCGTGCTCCTTGGCCGCCTCGGCGAGGAGCTTGAGCGCGAGGCCGACATCGGCGCCGTAGTCCACCCCTACGGTGATGGCGATGCGGTTGACGCGGTCGCTGAGCGTCCAGTTGAGCAGCCGTCCAGTGATGAACTCCTTGTTGGGCACTAGGAGCTCCTGGCGATCCCAGTTGCGGATCGTGGTCGCGCGGATCTGGATCTTGGTGACCACCCCGGTGGTGTCGCCGACCGTGACGATGTCCCCGACCCGCACCGGGCGCTCGAATAGGATGATGAGGCCGCTGATGAAGTTGGCGACGATCTCCTGCAGCCCGAAGCCGATGCCAACGCCCAGGGCGGCCACCAGCCACTGGATCTGCCCCCAGGACAAGCCGAGGGTGCCGAAGATGGTGAGCGCCGCGACGGCGACGATCAGATACCCGCTCAGGGTCTTGGCGGTGTAGCGGCCCCCCGCGGAGAGCTCGGTTCGCTGCAGCAGCACGATCTCGAGCAGCGCTGGCAGGTTCCGCGCCGCGACGAGCCCGATCGCGCCGACCAGCAGCACCAGGCCGATGTCCGCGAGGGTGACGGGGACGATCGCCTCGGTCCCGTCGACCACCCCGGTGTAGTGCCAGAGCACCACGCGCTCGAAGACCCCGAAGGCCGGCAGCACGTGCGCCCAGATGAGCACCAATCCCAGGATTCCGGTGAAAAAGAGCAGGGTATGGACCAACCGGCGCGTCTGCTCATCGAGGGCAGAGAGGTCCACCACCGGCTCGTCGACTTGCAGCAGGCTCGCCGTCTCCTGCTCCGGGCGCTCTTCGCCCGCGGCGCGTGCGGCGCGCCGCTCCAACGCGGCCTGGAGCGCGAGCCGCCGGCGCGAGAGGATCACCCAGCGCAGGATGATCTGATGCACCACGATCAGCCCGAGCACCAGGTAGGTCGAGCTCATCAGCGTGCGCAGCAGGGTTTCTGACGTATAGAGATAACCGAGGGCCGTGATCACCGCATACGCCAGAGGGACGCCGACGGCGAGCGGGTACCATAGCCGTCGCAGGCGGTTGAGCCAGCCCTTAGGGTGCTCCGCGAGCAGGTTGCGCAGTGCCCCGCGCCGGGGGTGCAGGACCTGGGCGTAGAAGGCCGCGAGGACCAACATCAGCGCGATCACCGACAAGCGCCCGAGACTGGCGGTGTAGGCGGGGTCGCGGACGCCGTAGACCAGGTTGGCGAGCAGACCGAGGGGGATGCCGATTGCGATCAACCAGTCGAACGCGCGGCGCAGCCCCGCGAGCACCTCCCCGGACCAGCGAAAGTGCCGGTCGGCGACGCCGCCGCTCAGGCACAGGAGGCGGAACACGCGGAGGAAATAGAGCGCCAGGGCGAGGTCGAGCAGCGCCCCCCCAGCCGCCCGGGCGAAGGTCGTCGACTGCGGTGACTGCTGGAGCTGGGCGCCGACCACCGCCATCAGCAGGGGCCAGGAAGCGGCAAGGATCAGGGTGAGAAAGGTCGCCTCCAGCGTATAGACGATGCTGTCGGTGCGCACCCGCCGCAGGTGCTCGTCGGTCGCGCGGATGCGCCGGCGCAGTGCCCGCTCCTTGAAGAACAGGCCCGCGACCAGGGCGATCTGCAGCCAGAACAGCGGGGAGCGTGGAAGCTCGTAGAGCAGCGCCTGCGTGACGTCGATCCAGTTTGCCGGATCGATCAGCCAGACCAGCGCCCGCGGCAGGCCGATGACCGTGTGGATGTCCACGGGCGGGGCGCTGCGCACCCACAACAGCCGCTCGGCGAGGAAGTCGTCGTACTCGGTGACCACCTTGATGAGCTCGCGGGCGGCGTGATCGAGCTCGCTGAGCGTACGCAGATAGGTCGCATCGATACTGATCGCCTGATCGAGCAGCGCCTGGCGTTGGCGTGCCAGCTCCAGGAGATCGCCGCGGATGGGCTCGAGCTCGCGGGGGTCGATCCGGTCACGGGCCAAGCCGTCGACGAATGCCGCGGGATCGCGCAGGGCACGCTGCTCTTCGGCGAATCGGATCTCGCGGAGGCTCGCCTCGATGATCGCCCGCTCACGTGCCTTGGACTCCTCGCGGTACAGGCGCTGGCTCGGCAGCTTGTTGCGCTGCTCGATGAGGACCTGGCCCAGGGCCTGGGTCAGCCCGGCGAGCTCGACCCGCTGACGCGCGCTGCGGAAGTCGTCCAGGATCGCCCGCGCCTGCTGCTCGATCCGGTCCTGCTGGCCGGCGATGCGGTTGAGCTCCTCGGTGAGCGCCGTGAGCTCCGCGCTCAGCGCCGCGTTACTCTGGGCCAGCTCCAGCACCAGGGGGTGCTTGCCGCGCGCACGGCGCTCGGCCTCCTCGGCCGCGGCCCTTGTCCTCTCGGCCTGCTCGCGGCGGCGCTGGTTGAGGTGGTCCTCGAGCTGACGGGCGGCGGCGGTGAGCCGGCGCAGATCGACGCCGGCCTTTTCCTGACGTGCCTTGAGCAGATCGACTCGGGCGGCGTGGCTGAGGAGCTGCTGATCGAGCATGAGGATCTCGGCGCGCAGCGCCTGGCGCCGGGCCTCCAGCGCCAGGCGCCGCGCGCTGGTCAGGGCCGGGGCCTCGCCCTCCGGCGCTGCCAGAGCGAGCTCGGCGTCGAGCCTGTCCAGCTCCGCCTTGGCCTCGGTAATGCGCTTGCGTGCCGTCGTGGGCTGCTGGGCGGCGTTCTCGATCTCGCGCTCGATCTCGCGGAGCTTGGCGGCGACCGCGGCGGCGTCCGCCTGCGCCTTGGCGAGCTGGAGCTCCAGCGCGGTGATCTCGGTCTCGGGTGGCGGCAGCTCCGCGGCTGGCGCCTCGGCCGCCGCACTGGCCTGCTGGCGGATCTCGACGGCCTTCTCGGGGGCGGTCGCCGTCGCCTGCATGTACACCCCCGCCTGCTCGTCGAAGCCGTCGCGCGCCTTGAGCTCACTGACGGCCTTACGGTAGTGCTCGATGAGACGGCTACGGAGCCCCTCGTCCAGGTCGCCGGCGGACTCGGTCGCGGCGATCCGGCTCTCCAGGAGGTCGATACTCAGCGCCGGCCGCTCGGCGGGGTCCAGCGCGGTTGCGCTCGGCGCTGGCGCTGGCGCTGGGGTTGGCTCTTGCCCGAGGGCGGGGTCGACGGCGAGCAGGGCGAGCAGGCACAGGCCCTGCCAGGGGCGAAGGATAGGCATGACCGATCTCTGGCCGCCGACTCGGCGGGAGCGACTGCTCCGCCACCGAGCCGGCCCTCATGGGGACGGGTGGGGAAATTCTACCCAAGCCGACGGCCCGGGGC
>Ga0114946_10002782_pt1 | contig 11950 bp, 7 predicted proteins | sample WalLakDeSediment_FD_88676 | JGI IMG/M metagenome (GOLD analysis project Ga0114946, IMG submission 88676) | Lake sediment microbial communities from Walker lake, Nevada to study Microbial Dark Matter (Phase II) - Walker Lake 11/02/13 Deep Sediment | ecosystem: Environmental > Aquatic > Freshwater...
GAAAAGCTGGCGGTGCTGCTCGGGATCGCGCTATGCGCCAGTTTCGGCGGCGGCCAATGGCTCCAACGCACCCGCCCCACGCTGGTCTGGACCCAGCGAAGCCTGGAACTGCTGGGTGGGCTGCTGCTGATCGGCCTGACCTTCACCCTCGGAATGATCTATTCCACCGGTTCCGGCAACTGGCCGGCGCTGCTGCTGATCGATTTACTGCTGCTGCTCGGCCTGAGCTACGCGCTGCGCAACGTGCTGCTGCTGGTGTTGAGCGCCGTGGTGTTCTTCGCCTGGTTCGGCGGCTTCACCGGCTACGCCTCCGGTTGGGGCGCCTACTGGTTTGGGATGAACTACCCGCTGCGGTTTCTGATGGCGGCGGCAGCCATGATCGCCGTCGCGGTCATCCACCAGCAGAGCGAACAGGGACCGCTGGCCGCGTATCGGGGCTTTTGCAAAGTCTGGCTGTCGGCTGGATTGTTTTTCGCGGAAATGGCGCTGTGGCTGCTGGCGCTGTTCGGCAATTTCGATCTGAGCAGCGATTGGTGGTACCGGGCCAGCGCCGCCGAACTGGTGCTGTTCAACGTGTTGTGGGCGGGACTGAACGGCGCGCTGCTCTGGCTGGGCGCGCGGCTGGCGATGCGGATGCTGACCGGTTACGGCGCGACTTTCCTGATCATTCAGATCTACACCCTGTTCTTCGCCCACCTGGCCGAGGAGTTGGGCCTGCTGCTGAGCTTGTTAATCGCCGGCGGCGGCGCGCTGGCGCTGACCTTCTGGCTGGAACAGCGGCGGCGCGGGTCTGCGTCGTAAAGCGCAATTCAGGATTGCGGCTGGAGGCGCAACTCGAACCGGAATTTCACCGCGTCCGGCACCACGATTTCCGCAGGCTCTGGAACCTGAAAAATTCATTTTTTCAATCAGTTGTCCGCTAAAATTACAAAACTGGGCCAAATTTTCGCCGCTTATGTATGCTCTCGCGGAGAGGTTAAAAGTCCGCATCTTCGACAAGAATAAAAAAACAGCCATCATGCAAAAAACAAACAACCACTTACTGGATGGATTGGGCCTGGTTTTCGTCGCGGGAATCGCCACCTTGGCCATCCTGCCCCTGGCCCACGCGACGCAAATCCAGATGGTATTGGGCGTGATCGCCGCCATGTTGTTGCTGCGCATGATCGCGCGCCGCCTGTCGCCGCTCGAGGCATTCGCGCAACTGGTCCGGATACTGATCATCCTGCTGGCGGTATTCCTCAGCATTCGCTATCTGATCTGGCGCACTTTCCACACCCTGCCCACCGAGGATCCATTGAGCTTTGTGGCGGGAGCGCTGCTCTATCTGGCGGAAATCTACGCCTTGGCCATCATGCTGATCGGCGCTTTCGTCACCATCAACCCGCTTCGTCGCTCGATTGTCCCGCTACCCGAGGATACCGCCAAATGGCCGAGCGTGGACGTGCTGATTCCCACCTATAACGAATCCGAGGAACTGCTGGAAGTTACCCTGCTGGGCGCGCTCCATATCGACTATCCCCTCGACAAACTAAATATTTATCTGCTGGATGACGGCGGCACGCTCGCCAAGCGCGAGCAAGCCGATCCGGCGCAAGCCAACGCGGCGCATCTCCGCCATCGACGTTTGCAGGCGCTGTGCCAAAAACTCGGCGTTCATTACCTGACTCGGGAAAAAAACGAGTCGGCCAAGGCCGGCAACATCAACAGCGCGCTGCCGCGCATTCATGGCGATCTGGTGTTGATCCTCGACGCCGACCATGTTCCCACCGCCGATTTCCTGCGCAACACCGTCGGCTGGTTCGACCGCGACCCGCGACTGTTCCTGGTCCAGACCCCACATTTTTTCATCAATCCGGACCCGATCGAGAAAAATCTTCGAACCTACGAGCACATGCCGAGCGAGCAGGAGATGTTTTACAACAACATACAGCGCGGCCTGGATTTCTGGAATTCGTCGTTTTTCTGCGGCTCGGCGGCGCTCCTGCGCCGGCGCTGCCTCGACGAAGTCGGCGGCGTGCAAGGCGTCACGGTGACGGAAGACGCCGAAACGGCGGTGGCGCTGCACGCGCGCGGTTACCATAGCGCCTATATCTGGAAACCGATGATGGCTGGCCTGCAACCGGAAAACTTCGTCAGTCTCGTCAAACAGCGAGTGCGTTGGGCGCAAGGCATGACCCAACTGCTGATGCTGAGGAATCCGCTGCGCCATCCCGGCCTGTCCTGGTATCAACGCTTGAGCTATCTGAACTGTATGCTGTTCTGGCTCTTTCCCTTCGCCCGGATCATTTTCCTGCTGGCGCCGCTGGCCTATCTGTTGTTGGGGCTGAGCATCTACAACGCCAATCTGTACCAGGTGATGCTGTATACGCTGCCGCATCTGGTGGGTGGGCTCATCATTACCGACTATCTCTACGGCAATGCGCGCTGGATCTTCGTGTCGGAGTTTTACGAACTGCTGCTATCCCTGTTCATGATCAAGCCATTGATTCAAGTCATGCGCTCGCCGCGGTCGCCGTCTTTTCATGTCACCGCCAAGGGCGAAGTGGCGGATCAGGATCATATTTCGCCGCTGATCCGCCCGGTGTACTGGATGCTGGCGCTGGTCTTGTGCGGTATTGCGGCGGGCATCTGGCGCTATGACGCCCTTCCCCAGGATCGGGACATCATCCTCATTACCCTGGCTTGGGCCTGCTTCAACCTGTGTATGCTGCTGGGGGCGCTGGGGGCGCTGGTGGAACGGCAGCAGCGGCGCGTGGCCCCGCGCATTCCCTTCGAACACGCCGCCACGCTGTACGCCGGCGGCAAAGCGATCGCCTGCGCGACCAGCGACTTGTCGGTGGGCGGCGTGGGCGTACTGCTCGACCAGCAGCAGACCGAGCAGCTGCTCGCAAACCGTCCGGAACGGATAGCGATTCAGGGCCTGCAGGGCCGCGCGGCCCTGCTCGAGGTGCAATTACAAACCTTGCGACCGATGGGGAAACAGGTGCGCATGGGGTTTCGCCTGATCGTCGACGACGTCGCCGAAAAGGCGGAAATCGTTCGACTGGTGCATGGCGACAGCGAGCGCTGGCGCGTGATGCTGCGCAGGCGCAACCGACGGATCAGCATCATGAAGGCGCTATGGTTCATCCTCGGGCTGATGCTCCGCTATGTCCTCAAACACTTCCAGATCTTGCTGCCCGCCTTGTTCGCTCGCCGTCAGCCGCAATTGCGGTCGACGCTGGCGGCGGCTCCCGCAACGGACCAACAGATCCTGCTGGCGACTGGCGAGGCCGGCGAACCGATCGCTCGGCGGCGGTTCGAGGTTGCGAAGCACCACAAAACCCCGTAAAAAAACCAAAAAAAATCAGGAGAAAATGGCATGAGGCGACTCTCATTGCCGGCGCGGCTGACCGGCTGGTTGATTTTGCTCGTCATGACGCTGTCTCCAGTCCTGGCGGGAGCCATGACTCTGGAGCAACCCTTGACCCAGTTCATGGGTGGTCGAGACGAGCTATCGCGCTTGCGGGGCGCCGAGACGTTTTTTGAGGTCAGCGTCCCGCTGCCGGCGCGCTGGCAAGCTCGCGAGCTGACCCTGAATCTGGTCTATCGCAACTCGATCAGTTTGCTGCGCGACCATTCCCAGTTGCGGGTGGAACTCAATGGACTGGTGATCGCGCAGTTCGCCCTGGATCCCAATCGCCCGGAAGGTCGGGCCACGATCCGGTTGCCTTTGGATTTGCTGCAACCGGGCTACAATGCACTGCGGTTCGCGGTCGCCCAGCATACGGTCATCGGTCTGTGCGAGGATCCGACCGCTCCCGAACTATGGACGCATATCGATACCCAACAGTCCACGCTGCGGCTGGAGTACGAGCGGTTGCCGGTCGCCGCCCGCTTGTCGCAACTCGAAGAGATTTTCGATCGGCGTTACTGGCAAGACGCGACGGTGCATATTGCGATGGCTCCGGAACCGCTCGACGGCGATCAGTTGCGCTGGGGGGCGCTGGCGGCTCAGGCCGCCGCGCTGCGCCTGGAATATGTCCCGACGTCGGTGCAATTGAGTCAGTTGCGGCGCGCGCCCGACGACGAGGAAACCGCAACCGGTCGCTTTCCGCTGCTGGATTACGCCAATCTCGGCTCCAGCGACCTGATCCTGGTCGGCGCTCGCGATCGGTTGGCGCCGTTTCTCGGCGCGCGGTGGGCCAGCGACGTCACCGAGGGTTATTTGGCGGTTTTCCCTCGCGATGACGATCCTTCCCTGGCGTTGCTGGTGATCTCCGGTCGCGATGAGGCCGAGGTAACCCGCGCCGCCACCGTATTGAGCCTGATCAATATTCCGTTCCCGGACGCCAGCAGGGTTCTCGTGAGCGATTTGACGATTCCGCCGGCGCCTCCAGACAGCGGCCCACGCCATCTGCCCCCTGGGATCAGCGCCAGCTTCGCGCAACTGGGCGTGGAAACCACCACGCTGCTCAGCCCGCTCCAACCCGCCCATTTTATGTCCAGGGCCGGCGCCGCCCTGCTGGAATTAACCCAAGTCAACGCCGCGCGCAAGTCGCTGGTCGTGGAGTTCTGGGCGCCCGCCGGTTTGTACGCGGGGGACGACGCCCACGCGACGCTTCGCCTGCATCTCGGTTACGGCGCCGGCCTGCGTCCCGATTCGGTGTTGAACCTGCTGGTCAACGGGGTATTCGTTCGGGGCATCGCGCTCGATGACCCGAAAGGGGCTACGTTCGTCGACTATGAAGTGCGCATCCCGTTAAGTTTGTTGCAAGCCGGACGCAATCAACTCGCGCTGATCGCCATGATGGCCCCCTCGGAAACCGACTTTTGCACGCTGCGCCAGGGCGAAAACCTGTTGTTGACCGTCTATCGCGACTCCAGCTTGCGCTTACCGTTCGCCGGTCAGTTCGCCCGGTTGCCCGATTTGCGCCTGCTCGGCCGGTCGGGATTCCCGTTCCTGCGCGATCCGTGGGGGGGCGAACTGGCGGTGCGGGTCATGGGGAAAGCGCCGGAAACCATCGCCGCCGCCTGGACCTTGTTGGGCCGGCTGGCGCAAATCACTACCATGCCTTTGCCTGAGGCGCTGATCGGCTTTACGGTCGATGCCCGCGATCGGGAGCTGATCGCCGTCGGTCCGCTGGGGGAGCTGGATCCAGAACTGGCCCAGGCCGCCCCCGCGATGCTGACCGATCCGGCCTGGGTCAACTATGTGATGCTGCGCGCCATCACCGATCCGGAACCGATTGACGGTTGGTTGGAGCGCTGGCTGGCGCGCGTCGAAGGCTGGTTCGAACCCCGATCCGGCCAGGTGCAAACGGTAACCGCCCGCGCCCGTTTTCACGGCGAGCTTCTGGATCGTTACGGAGCGTTGCTGGCCTTTGAGTCGCCCGCGCAACCGGGGCGTTCCGTGTTGTTGCTCACGGCGCGGGAGCCGGCCCTGTTGCTGCATCGCGCCTCGCAACTGGTCCAGCCGGATTACTGGTACAACATGCAGGGCGCGTTGACTTTGTGGGACGAGCGCAAGGAATCGCTGCGCTGGCAGGAACCGGAGACCCGTTACACGGTCGGTCGCGGTTCCATCGACCACCGACTGACCCATTATTTCGATCATTACCCCTGGGCGCTGTTGGCCACGGCGCTGGCGCTGTTCGTCGGCCTGGCGCTGTTGTTGCTGTGGATGCTGCGCCGGTTCAAGCGCCGCCATCATCCTGAGATCGATCGTGAAGGCTAGCAAGCCCATTTTGCTGTTGGTCTGGGGTTGGCTGCTGCTGGTAACCCCGGCGGCGGCCCTGACCTGCTTTAGCGGCGACGGGCAGGAAGACTGGGACCACTACAAAGCGCGGTTCATCAGCGCCGACGGGCGGCTGATCGACACCGGCAATCAGAGCATCAGTCATTCCGAAGGTCAGGGCTTTGGCCTGCGCCTGGCGTTGTTTTTCGAAGATCGCGAGACCTTCGCCAAAATTTGGGGCTGGACTCGCGAGAACCTTTACGTGCGCGGCGACCGACTGGCGGCGTGGCGCTGGCGGCCGGATCAGGCCGAACCGGTCGCGGACCGCAACAACGCCAGCGACGGCGACGTGCTGATCGCCTGGGCGCTGGGCCAGGCCGGGCAACGGTGGGAAGAGCCGGATTATCTCGCCGCCGCCCGCGCCATCGCGGCGGAAATCCGCGCCAAACTGCTGCGCGAGACCCCTTATGGCCTGCTGTTGTTGCCGGGCTTGGAGGGCTTCGAGCGGGAGGAAGGTCTGATCCTCAATCCCTCCTACTGGGTGTTCCCGGCGCTGGAGGAGCTGGCGGCGTTGAACCCACCGGCGGATACCTGGCGGGCGCTGCGCGATGCTGGGCTGCGAATGTTGGAGGAAGCACGGTTCGGGCGCTGGGAATTGCCGCCCGACTGGGTGGTCTGGAATGATGGCTTTACCCTGCCCGCCGATCTGAGTTCGCGCTTCGGTTACGACGCCATCCGGATTCCGTTGTACCTGATCTGGGGAGGCGTCGATGATCCGACGCGCCTGATGCCGGTGTTAAATCGCCTGGCGGCGTTCTGGGATCACTTCGCCACCGCGCCGTTCACGCCCGACTGGACGGAGTTGCGCGACGACTCGGTCAGCACGCACGAGACGCTGGCGGGCATCAAGGCGGTCATCGCCTTGACCCGCTTTGTAGTCCGGAGCGAGCGGGAGGCGGTGGTTCTGAGCCTGCCGCCGCTCGCTGGAGAGACCGACTATTATTCAGCCAGCCTGTCGTTGCTGGTTCGGGCGGCGGCGACCGAGTGGTGCCGGCGCGTCTCGACCGGCGCGCCGGGTTCCCGAACTCGCTAATCCCGTTCCCATCATGAACGTCAAGCTCATCCTCGGATGGCTGCCGTGGTTGCTGGCCGCGCCGGCTGCGTTCGCCGCTCAAGACAGTCTGCTGGAAACCGAAACCCAGGAGCAAAGCGAAGTCATCGAACTGCGGACCGCGCCGCCGCCCGCCACCGCGATCACCGAGCCCATGCCGGGGTCGCCTCCACCGCGCGAGCCGCCCCCCGCCGCCGATGAAACGCCGCAACCGCCGCCGCGTCCGACGGTCGCCATCCCGCCGGAACGCATCTATTCCGCCGGCCGCCGCGCCGAACCCCGCCTGTGGGAGATGCTCAACAGCGGTCGCTACGAGGCGTTGGATCAGGAAATCAAACGCCTGCGGGTTGAAGACCCCAACTGGCAACCGCCCGCCGAACTGTTGCGCTGGTTGCGCCATCATCTCACCCTGCAACAGGCTCGTCCCCCCGCGGCGCGGCCAGTCGCCAAACCTCGACCGGTCAGAAAAACGCCGCGACCGCCCACGCTGGAAGACCGCTATGGCGCCGCCGTGACCCGCGCGGCGCAACTGGACCGCGCCGGGCAGGGCGAGGCGGCCCTGCGACATCTGGAGCCTTGGGAATCCCTCATCGAGCGACGTCGCGACGCCGGGGCGCTCGAACTGTTGGCCTGGCTGCGTTTCAATACCGGTCGATACCCGGCGGCGCTTGCGGATTTTCGGCGGGCGCTGGCCTGGCGACCGTCGCCCGACGCCGCCCGAGGCGAGTTGCTGGCCCTGGAGCGGCTGGGGCTGTTTGCCGAATTGGCGAACGCCGCGCCAGGCCATGCGGCCCACTGGCCGGAATTGCGGGAACCGGCGGCGCGGGGGCTACGCGCGGCGGCCGCGCGGCGTCATCAGGAGGGCGCCTATCGGGAAGCGGGCGAGTTGTTGGCCGAAGCTGAATGGTTGGCTCCGCCGGATCGGGACGCACGCATGCTGGCCGCCTGGAACGCCTTTCAGCAGGAGCGCTGGCGCGTCGCCGCCGATCGATTTACCGCTCTGTATCAGGAAGCCCCGGATGAGGAGAGCGCCCAAGGTCTCTATTTCAGTCTGCGCGAAGCGAGTGCGACAGCGGAGCTGGCGGAACTGGCCGAGGAGCCTGGGCCGTTGCGGGTCTGGTGGACGCGGGAACAGGCGGAAACCCACCACGACGCCAAGCGCTTGCTCTCCGCTTACGCCATCAGCCCCGACCGGTTTCCCGCGCTCTCGAACATCGACAGCGACAGCATCGGCGGCGGATTGGCCGGCCGCGGACGCAGCGGTGATTCCGGGACGAGCCGCTTGCGGGAATGGACGCTGCCGCTGGCGGGTTATGAATACCGTGCCGGGACGTTCAGCGGACGGCTGACCGTCAACCGCCTGACTCTGGACAGCGGCGCCCTGGCGCCGGGGCAACCGGTGGGGACGGCGCCGAATACGCCACCCGCCGTTTACCCGTTTGCGCCCGTCACCGAATTGGCGAATGGCTGGAGCGGGGAGTTGACGCTGCGCTGGGAGGGAGAATGGACGCCGCATCTTCGACTGGGACTTACCCCTTCCGGCGGCGCGTTGTCGCCCAGTCTTTACGGCGCGGTCGGTATAAGCCGCGCCGCCGCCGATTATTACTGGGACCTGACCGCCCATGCCTTGCCGGTGCGGGAAAGCCTGTTGTCCTATGTCGGGATACGCGATCCTTACCAGGGCGACGCCTGGGGCCGGGTGTTCCGTCAGGGTCTCGAATTACAGGGCTGGCGCATCGTCGCTCCCCAGTGGACCGTGGCCGGCCTTGCCCGCGCCAGCCTCTACCAGGGTGAGGATGTGGCCGACAATCACGGCCTCTATCTTAATCTGGGATTGGGGAGAAATCTGGAGGTGGCCGGGTTCGATTACTTCAGCATCGGTCCGGTGCTGGACTACTCACGCTTCGACAAGAACCTCAATCACTTCACGCGGGGGCATGGCGGCTACTACAGCCCGCAGCGCGACTTCGGCCTGGCGCTGGCGCTGAATTTCCAAAGCGCGGAAGCGCGGGAATGGCTGGTTCGTGGCCAGGCCCGCCTCGGTGCGCGCCGCCAGCATGAGGCGGCCAGTCCGTGGCTGCCGCTGGCCCCGGATGGGCGGTTTTTTGCGTCCACCCAACGCACCGGATTCAGCAGCGGTGGCGAGTTGCAAGGCGTCTGGCGGCTGGCCCCGCATTGGCAACTGGGCGCCGCGATCGCCTACGACCGCAGTCCGGCTTTCGAGCAGGGCAGCGGCCACATCTTCTTGCGCTATCTCTTCGAACCGCGCCCGGCGGTATTCAGCAGCGACCTGCCCAGGTCAGTGTTTCCCTAGAGGCGAGAAATGACCAAACGCAACCTGTTTGCCGAAATCACTGAAGGTTTCGAGGCGCTGGCCGACGAACGAGCCGGCAAGAGAACCCTACGCACCCACGAAGTGGAAGAAGCGCCGGCTCCCCGCATTCGTGCTGCCGACATTATTGCGATCCGCCAGCGCCTCCGGCTGTCGCGACCCTTGTTTGCCCGCTACCTGCGCACGAATCCGCGCACGCTCGAAAACTGGGAGCAGGGCAGAGCGAAACCCAACGCGCAAGCCGCCCTGTTGATCCGCCTGGTCGAGCGCTACCCGGATACGGTCGAGCGGTTGGCCCGGTTGTAGGTGAGGGATAGAAAAAAGGTAGGGAATCCAACGCGTCATGATAATGACCATCACCCTGCTTGATTTTGTCGGCGTCTTCGCCTTCGGCGTGACCGGCGGCCTGCTCGCCGTGCGCCGCGGTTTCGATCTGTTCGGGATTCTCGTCCTGGCGGTGGTCACCGCCCTGGCGGGTGGCATCACCCGCGACGTGCTGATCGCCGACCTGCCGCCGGCGTCGTTCCAAACCAGCGCGTACTTGATGGTCGCCCTGGCCGCCGGGGCGACCTGCTTCGTGGCGCACCGCCTGCTACAGCGTCTGCGCCACCCCATCATGGTGTTCGATGCCTTGGGGCTTGGAGTCTTTGCCACCCTCGGCTGCGAAAAAGCGCTCCGCTTCGGCCTCGATCCCCTGGTCGCTATCCTCATCGGTGTGCTCAGCGCGGCCGGTGGCGGCATCATCCGCGACCTGTTGGTGGCGGAAGCGCCTCGTATCCTCAAAGAAGAAATCTACGCCGCGGCGGCGCTGCTGGCGGCGGTGATCGTAGTGATTGGCGACGCCTTGGCCTGGCCGCCGGTAGCGGTGGCCACCGCCGCGATCACGGCCGGCTTTGCCCTCCGCGTGCTGTCGGTGGTGTTCCACTGGCGCCTGCCCCGAGCCCCTGGCTCGTAACCCCGCCAGCGACTCGAAGCGACCGGTGACCGTTCCCGTACCTGGTATAGGTTCAACTCCAAACTCACGGTACGGCAACCATGACCTTCTATCTCGACCGCCTGAAAAATCTGGAACCCGTTGGGGTAACTGATTAATCAGAAAAGCAAAAAGGCGGCTGATTGGCCGCCTTCTAGCATTTGACCGTTAGTTTTCGCCTTTGGCGAATCTGATCTAACGCCTTGATTTTTTGGCTCCCCGGCGCGGACTCGAACCACGGACCCAGTGATTAACAGTCACTTGCTCTACCGACTGAGCTACCGGGGAAGGGGAGAACGGCGATATTATGTATTCCCCGGTATCCTGTCAATCTCGGATCAACGTCGGATCGCCTTGGCGATGCGCTCCATGGCCTTGGTCAGGTTACCCATGCTGGTGGCGAAGGAAATCCGCGCGCAGCCCTCGGCGCCGAACGCCGAACCCGGCACCACCGCGACCCCGACTTCGTTGAGCAGCATTTCCGCGAAGGCGATGTCGTTGGCCAGGCCCATTCGCTCGATCACCTTCTGGAAACTGGGGAAGATGTAGAACGTCCCATCCGCCGGCGCCACCTTGACCCCCTCCATGGCCTTCAGGACGTCGTAGACATAGGCGTGCCGCTTCACGAACGCCTCGTTCATCACCTGGATGCAGGATTGGTCGCCGTTCAGCGCCGCTTCCGCCGCCACCTGGGAGATCGAGGTCGGGTTGGAGGTGCTCTGCGACTGGATGTTGGTCATCGCTTCCACCAGGTCCCTGGGACCGCCGCAGTAACCGATCCGCCAGCCGGTCATCGAATAGGCTTTGGATACCCCGTTCAGCACGATGGTCCGGTCGTAGAGGTCCGGGCAGACGTTGAGAATGGTGTGAAATTTCTCCTCGGTCCACAGGATGTGTTCGTAGATGTCGTCGGTGGCGATGTAGACTTGCGGATGCCGGCGCAGCACCTCGCCCAGCGCGGCTAGTTCGGCGGCGCGGTAGGCGACCCCGGTCGGGTTGGAGGGACTGTTGATCACCACCAGTTTGGTGCGCGGGGTGATGGCCGCTTCCAGTTGCGCCGGAGTGATCTTGAAATTCTGCTCGATGCCCGCGTCGACGATCACCGGTACGCCGTCGGCCAGCAGGACCATGTCGGGATAGGACACCCAGTACGGCGCGGGAATGATGACTTCGTCGCCGGCGCCCAGCAACGCCTGGGCCAGGTTGTAGAAGCTTTGCTTGCCGCCGACCGAGACCAGAATCTGCTTCGGCTCGTAGTTCAGCCCGTTGTCGCGCTGGAATTTGGCGATGATCGCCTTTTTCAGGCCGACCGTGCCGTCCACCGGCGTGTACTTGGTGAAGCCGGACTGAATGGCCTTGATCGCCGCCTCCTTGATGAAATCGGGGGTGTCGAAATCCGGCTCGCCGGCGCCCAGACCGATCACGTCCTTGCCCTCGGCCTTCAGTGCGTTGGCCTTGGCGGTCACCGCCAGGGTAGGGGAGGGTTTGATACGCTGTACACGTGCGGAAAGCGGGGTGCTCACGGGGGGTTCTCCTGGGCGCTGGGGTTTTTTGAACGCGGCGGTCGTGCCGTCGGTCGGATGATACTGAAAATCACGGTCCCAACCAATTCCCATGCAAACCAATCCGACTTTCCAGCTCCGCGCTCGCTTCCAACCCGCCGGCGATCAGCCGGACGCCATCCGCGCGCTCGTCGCCGGCCTGAACGATGGCTTGTCCCACCAAACCCTGCTGGGCGTGACCGGCAGCGGCAAAACCTTCGCCGTGGCGAACGTCATCGCCGCGGTGCAGCGCCCGGCGCTGGTGCTGGCGCCC
>Ga0114946_10002785_pt1 | contig 11940 bp, 13 predicted proteins | sample WalLakDeSediment_FD_88676 | JGI IMG/M metagenome (GOLD analysis project Ga0114946, IMG submission 88676) | Lake sediment microbial communities from Walker lake, Nevada to study Microbial Dark Matter (Phase II) - Walker Lake 11/02/13 Deep Sediment | ecosystem: Environmental > Aquatic >...
ATAGGATTAAGTGGCATATCTCTCAACTTCAGTTTCTATCGTTGTTCCCCCAGTTTTCCAACCAGAAACACATGAGAGTCTGGTATAGGAGGGATTTTGGTAGGAGGCAGGCATTGAAAAGTCGTATTGGCTCCAGTGCACCAGTTCTCAGATCATTCAGTCCAAGGAAAATGCGGAACTGCTTTGGGTAACACCAATCTTAAAAATCCACCCTGATAGACCGCCTCAATCTTGTCGACAAGGACTGGGACAGGTAGCTCTACTTCAGAAATGAACTCGCCAAAGGGGATTTCTAATTGGTGATATGCACGCCGTTCAGGAATATCAGGACGGGTCCCCCGAATAGTCAAGATGCGTTCTTCAAGCATGATCGCAAAATCATCTTCGCGCATTCCGGCAATCTCAACCCTGACAATAACAGCGTCCTCAATTTCATATACATCGGTTGGAGGGCTCCACAAACAAGTACGTGAAGAAAGACGGAAACGCAGATTACCCGCTGAGAAGTATTGGGCATCCTCAGGGACCTGCCTTTTCGATTTCTGCGGGGAGACCTTTACAATCATATTTACCATCATCCACCCTCCTGGGAGAATCTTCCAACCGTCAATCAATCAGGCGCCCCCGGCGGGATTCGAACCCACAACCTCGTGCTTAGAAGGCACTTGCTCTGTCCATTGAGCTACGGGGGCACAAGAATTGGAAAGTTCGATTAGTATTCCATCACCGGGCGTAAACCTCGATATACCCTTCCACCCGATAAGGTTTTCAAGATGATATGCGCAGGCCGGTTTAATCTCTCAGCCATCTCGGATACCGTCATAGGGTCATTCCCATTGGCCAGGAAAAGGCGGAAGGCCGCATCTACCAAAGCAGTTCGTTCCGAAATAAAGCCTGCTTCTTTTGCACAATGAGTGATTAATATGTGCTGGAGACCATCAACCAGTTGAACCTCGGCAGTGTCTGGGTCTATCCAATCTACCATTTCATTCGCCTTGAAATCAGCGAAGGCTTCCTGGTGCTCGGCGCATAATAAGCTCATCAGGTGCACACGCCAATCACGGTCACTCTGCCCCCACCAATCAAAATCAATATGGTAACGGGTTTGTAATGTGGGTTTGACGATGCTGAATCGCCTTACATCACTCACAAAATCCTCCTTGACTTACCCGCTCTCCGAGTCATCAAACCGGAAATGGAGATCACCGACGTGTACAAACCACGGGCGAGAAGAAAGCAAGGCTAAGATTGGCCCAGGTGGACAGCGCCGCATGATATTGACCGTTGCATACAACTCACTGGCATGTACATGGCTTTGTGGGTTCAGTTTTGCCAACTCGCGGACAGTGTTGACAACAATGCGCTCGAATGGAACCCGATCTTTATGCACCTTTTGCCAGATATCGTCCACTGCAGCAACATCTGGAACGGCGATAGCCATTCTTTCATCGTAAGAACCAGCAACAACCTGTTTCAGCATGGCAAAGACAATACCGCCATCCGAGCCGACCAGCAATGTACGAATCCATTCTCTGGAGGGTCGTCGTCCGTCGCTTTGCACAATGACCTCACCCGGCCTTTTGCCGCGCCGGACCCAGATGACACTTCCAGGAATTAATCCCTTGCTCTCATACCACTCACGCAGGCCAAAAACATATCGCTTCGACCGGACGACCCAGCCCGGGAATTTTTCCCCGCTATCTCCATCGACCAGCATAAAACGGATGCGGGGCGTCTCGTAAGCTGTTGGAAAAAGACCCTGCATACGGGTTGAAAGCGGGAGCGTACCAGATCGCCAATGCGGGAAAATCAGGCGAACTTCAACTTCATTGGGATTGTGATCATCCTCAAGCATAGAGAGTTCGTCATCTAACTCTCGCTCCAAAGACAACATCTCCTCGGTCAACAAAGAGCGCTTATAATCCATTTCATGGTATTGGAGATATGCAGGCGTCTGCTGCACTTCCAACGGTTCCAGGCGTTGCAAAAACCACAATACCTCACCTGCCGGACCAACTTCGTCAAAGCGCGGATCTTCTTGCAAAGCCAAATCAAGAGAAAACTCCACCAACTTTGGGTTTACATTGGTGGGTAGCTCAAGCTGCTTTAACAACTCACTGGTGGGCAGGGGACCGCCACCAGCCATATCCAACACTGCCTCAGCCAGATTTAAATGCCCAGCATTCACGTCCACCACCAGGGCGCGCGGGAACCAGCGTCCGGCGATACGGACAAAATTCGGATTGGTGGACAGGTCTTCTTCCAATCGCCCTAAAAGCACAGTCTGGTATTCATCCAGAACGGACTGGTGATCCATCGACCCATCAACCTGGCTCATGTCTATTGGCTCATTGAGCCGGTGGTCTGCAAGCCCGGTGGCGAATTCTTTCTCGACGCCATCCTCAAACTTGACCCGGATGACGTCAAAAAGGCCTAAATCAGGATTTCGTCCAGGCCGGCTGCTGACAACCTGCCCACTTCGCCATTCAAAAGCAGGAAATACCAGGCTCTGTCCAGGGGAGTAGTGTTCTCTTGGAAGGAAAATATCCCCTTTTAAGCTGCGCTGCCGGTCGATTTCTATTTTCTCTCGCCGGATCCGCTCCTCAACCAGAGCAGAAATGAGTTCCTGTGAGGTGAGGGGAATTTCTTTATCTAACAAATAGGTATAAAGAAATTCAATATCCTCTTCTTGGAGTTCAAACGTGTTCCAATAATCCTCACGGAGGGTAAACTGAGCCACTACCATACATTGCCTCGATAACGATTTGCCGGAGATGTTTTTGCATTTTACGCCGTATAATATTATACTCTATCACGTAAGGAGAAAATAGTATGTCTGAAGAGCGTTGGCAAGTTGCAGTAGAAGTTGCCGGGGAAATTCAAGCCGAGATTCTGCGCGGCATGTTGGAGGCGCAGGGTATCAAAGTTTTCATCTCGCAAGAGGGAGCTGGGCGAGCTTACGGGTTGGGAGTCGGCCGGTTGGGCAGAGTCCAAATCTTGGTGCCAGAAGAAGACCTGGAACGATCAAAAGCCTTGCTGGATGAGTACTATTCTGGGCAGCTTGAAAACCAGGACTTCGATTTGAGTGACGAGGAAGCGGAAGACGAAAACGAAGCCTGATCATTGGGTAGAGCAAGCTTAAGGATATTCCTGAGCCAACCAATCGAGTGGATCAACCTGCACGCCCCCTGCCCAAATCTCCCAATGCAGGTGAGGTCCGGTTACCCGTCCGGTAGCACCGACCTTGCCGATCAATTGGCCCGGTTCTACCCAATCTCCGATATTGACCAAAATATCAGACAGATGCATATAACCGGTATAAATTCCCCAACCATGATTGATCATGATGGCGCTCCCACGCACAGTCATCTCACCTGTGAAAACCACCTGACCCCTAGCCGGAGCAAATACATCATCTCCCACCTGTCCACAAACATCCAGACCGGTATGAAAGTAAAAATAGCCGCTTTGATTGTAGCTCCGGCGACTCCCAAACATAGAGGGCCAACATCCATAGAAATGGGGTGGAGAAGGGAATTCAAATACACCGTCCCACAGGCGTTCAACCGTCACAGGCTCAACCAGAGCTATCCATTGCTCATCCTCTGGCCTGCTCACAGACGGGTCTAATGTTATTGGGTCTACGCCAGGAATCTCTTCGTACACATACCCGCCCGCATTTACCTGGACCAGCTGTGAGAACCCAAAGGGAGTCCCATCTTCCAATTTTCCTGACAAGGTCAGGGGATATACGCCCGGTTCCAACATGGCATGCACACCCTGGATAGCGACATAACTGCCATCTTGGTGGCGGAAAAAGTTCAATGGGCCGTCCATCCACTGACCTGAAATGGTCAGCGGCTGCTCGGCTTGCAACTGGATCACGCTGGTTTTCCCCTGAACAAAGGGAAGAGGGCCGACTTCAATGCGTGTGATTGCTCCCGGCAGAGAGCCCGGTCCATCCGCACCCTGGTTGGGCAGGCGCAGGACATCCCCGGGCAGCGCTTCCCAGGTCCCCTGCAAATAATTCATATTTGCCAGCGTCCAAACATCCGTCCCCTGCAGAACGGCCATCTCCAGCAAGGATTGACCCGGCTTTAAGGAGGCGCGTTCCCCAGATAGGCCTGCCTCATCTTTCTCCAAGATAATTAAGTTCGAGCCGGCATAAAGCTCGATAGGACTGGTGATATGGTTCAGGTAAGAAATAACTTCGACCGGAACCTGGTAGAGCCTGCTTAAGCTCCGCAGGGTTTCACCATACTCAATCACCTCAGTCACCAATCTCCCCTGAATACCGGTTAAGCCAGGAATTCTCAACTCGTCCCCTGCGTTAACTATATTGACATTCAAGATTCCGTTAACCTGGGCAAGATCTGTAACGGACACGCCGAAACGCGAGGCAATGGCAGAGATATTATCACCGGCTTGGACAACATAAACCGGATAGTCTGCCTGATCTTCTTGCGCCTGGGCCAGGCTGGCTGGAACAAGCAAAACCAGTAATATCAGCGCCAGGGCTGAGAATTTATGCAGGGCGGTAATCTTCAAAACGAACTTTATCTCCAATATTAAATTCATTCAACCGGTCCGGATGAATTTCCAAAATGAACCGAGCAGGGTTTTTGGGGAAATATGCCAAATGCCAGCGCCGGGCCAGGCAAGTATCCACAACCAGACCTTTGCTGTTGATCCAAATGATCCCCAAGTCTATGAATACTCCCAGCATATGGATTGAAGCATCCATCCGGCTGTCACGGCTTTGTACCAACAGCAGGCCCTGACCCACATCTAAACTGCGCCGGAAGGTCAGTCCGCGCAACCGGCAGGCAAATGAATCGCAATAAACAGCTCTGAGTGGCTTGTTCTGTGGGTGATCCAGGTTTTGGACAATGACCTGCTTCATGCGCCGTGTTTGATGGAAATTAGGTCACCCCACCCCTACTCAACCTTACCATCCTTCATCCAGATTTTTAGTCAGTCTGCTCAAGGCGGGCCAATACTTTATCCACGCTTTCAACCAATTCGCTGGGGCTGAAAGGCTTTGAGATATAGTCGTCCACCTTAGCAATATGCAACCCGAGAACTTTGTCAATGCTTTGGGCTTTAGCAGTTATGATGATTACAGGGATCTTCTGGGTGGCAAGATCCGCTTTCATCTGCTGGTAAACATCCCAACCATCCATGTCAGGCATCATCAGGTCCAGCAAGACCAGGTCCGGCAGCAAGCTACGGATGGCCTCCAGACCTTCACGACCGCCATTGGCGCCTATGACCTCAAAACCCCGGCGGGCAAGGATCAACTTGACCAGCTCGATCATCTCTGGTTCGTCCTCGATATAGAGCAACCGGCGCTTATTTTCCATTGCCTGCCTCCCCATCCCTGCGCAGATGTTTACACTTGAGCAGTTATGTTGAATTTGCATCATTCGCATACGATAAAAGTTTACCACATGCGTCAAAAAATTACCTATTGAATGCGATCATGGGAAATGGCGATCTCAAAGTCGATCAGAGTAGCACTGCGTTTTGTGCGAATTAGGGATGAGCTGCACAGGCACGCAAATGCCTCTTGCCACCCCTTATTGCGTGGGCTATAATCATTCATTGCGTTTCACGACCGGTCCACAACTGAACCAACGCCGCTGAAGCGTTTGAAATTGCAGAACGTTAATCCTTTCGGTAGAAGAAAATTTTGAAGGATTCACAGCGTACCAAGAAATCTAAACAAGAACGAGGCATTTTTTTATGATAGACGTAAACGATCTACGCAAAGGCGTTACATTTGAGATGGATGGTAACCTTTACAAAGTATTGGATTACCATCACCACAAACCGGGTCGAGGCAACGCAACCATCCGTATCAAAGCTGTTGATCTGCGAAATGGCACGACCTTAGAGAAAACTTTCACATCCGGCGACCGGGTTCAGGATATTCGCCTGGATTATCATAATGTGCAATACCTGTATAACGACGGCGAGTTTTATCACTTCATGGATCTGGATACTTACGAACAGCCCGCGCTGAGCTTGAAAACACTGGGTGATTTGGCTTTGTATTTGACCGAAAACTTGGAGGTCAAGCTGACATTCTATGATGGGGAACCGTTGGATGTAGAGCTTCCTACCTCGGTGGACTTAAAAGTCGTCCAGGCGGATGTGGCTGTGCGCGGAGACACTGCCACGGGTGTCACAAAGAAGGTCCACACAGAAACAGGTCTATCTGTTCAGGTGCCAAATTTTGTCGAAGAGGGCGATACCATCCGAGTGGATACCCGTAACGGAAGTTATCTCACACGCGCATAGCCATCCTTATCAAAAAAAATGCGCACCCCTGCTGGAAAAGAATGTCGCTATTTTTATGGAAACTATTTCCGCGGCCGGGAGACTGAGGAATGCCGGTTATTGGACAGCGCCTCCCCGCCCCTGCGGTGGACGAAGGATTTGTGCTTCAGCTGCCCAGTCCCAGAAATCCTGCGCGCCAATGCCTGCCAAAATCTGGTCCTGGAACCCAAGTTAGAACGACCATTCCCTTTTCTGAAACGGAGGGTCTACATTAGCACATATTGCACTAAAACCATGCGGGAAAATTTCGATCCCCATATCGGTTGCGGAGAATGCCATCCTGTGCCTCCCATTTTCGAAAGAGAGTCCGATGACCCTGACGTTGCTGCTTGACCTGGATGGCACATTGCTAGAGAACGATATGGACGGCTTTGTTGAAGGCTACCTAAAGGCCTTTGGTAAGCATGTCCAACCGATCCTCGATCCGCAAATTTTCGTAACAAAGCTATTGTATGCCACAAAACAAATGGTATCGAACCGCAGGCCTGACCAAACTTTAGAAGAGGTCTTTGATGAGGCCTTCTATCCAGCGATCAATCAAAAGAAAGAAGATTTGCGCAGTGTGATCGACGCTTTTTATGGCGATGTATTTCCCACACTCAAATCATTAACGAAAGCCAAACCCCAGGCGGTCAAACTGGTCAAAGCAGCTTTTGAGCGCGGGTACCAGGTTTGCATCGCCACGAACCCACTCTTCCCGCTCACTGCCATCCTACAACGCCTGGATTGGGCGGGTCTGTCAGCGCAGGAATATCCCTATGCCCTGGTTCCGTCTTACGAAACCTTCCACTTTGCCAAGCCTAACCCCGCTTATTACAGCGAGTTTCTAGGCGTCATCGGCCAGCCAGATGGTCCAGTGGTAATGGTGGGCAATGATCCCGTCAGCGATATTGCCGCGGCCAGGCAGGCAGGATTGGCTACATTCTGGTTGGATGATGGTATTTTAACAGCACCGGAAGGCGCTGAATCGACCATCGCCTATGACTCTCTGGATGAATTTCTGCCCTGGCTTGATTCCATTCCTCCTGAAGAGCTATCACCCAATTCATCCACAACCGGTGCTATCCTGGCAAACCTGGCAGGGGCTGCCACGGCTATCGATACATTAAGCCGCAAGATGCCTGCATCCGCATGGATAAAGAAGCCCCACCCCAATGAATGGTCCCTGGTTGAAATCTTGTGTCATCTGAGGGACGTTGAAGCTGAAGTTAACCTGCCCCGCATCAGGAAGGTAATCCAAGAGTCGAACCCCTTCATTCCTGGAAAGGACACCGATCCTTGGGCATCGGAACGCCAATATATCTTGCAAGATCATACAGAAGCCCTCAGCAGTTTTATGTCTACCCGGATTGAGTTGTTGTCTATCCTGGAAAACCTGGCGCCAGATGATTGGCAGCGGCCTGCACGGCACGCAATTCTCGGTCCAACCCATATTCAGGAATTGGTGGGGATCATTACATCTCACGATCGCTTGCATATTCAGCAAGCTTACCAGGTTGTGAACGCCTTCTCATAGTTATCTCAAATTGTCATATTTCGTCCTGGATGCCGCCTCCTTTGCATGGAGGCGGTGTTAGATAAAGTAATTAACCCAAGTACTTGATGTAGAGATTACCCAGTATTTTTGAAGATTGAGGAGGTATGGGTCAAATTATGAAAAAACGAACCGTTATCACGGGGTTGGGGTGCATCAGCCCACTGGGCAACGATGTTAACACCTTGTGGAGCAGCCTCCTGGACGGAAAATCCGGTGTGAGTCATATTACCCATTACAATGCGTCCAATTTCGAATGCCAGATTGCTGCTGAGGTCAAGGATTTTGACCCGGTTGCACGTTTTGGCAGTCGTGAAGCTCGCCGCATGGACCGCTACAGTCAATTTGCGCTGGCAGCAGCCGGCCAGGCCATAGAAAATGCTGCATTGCAAGTAACCAACAGCAACCGCGACCGGGTGGGGGTGGTCATAGGCAGCGGAATTGGCGGGTTGGGAACGCTGGTCGAGCAAATGCAAGTGTTTGTTGAGCGTGGGCCAAAACGGGTCAGCCCTTTCTTAGTCCCAATGATGCTGGCCGACTCTGCTGCTGCGATGGTTGCCATTCAATTCGGGTTGCGCGGCCCAAATATGGCAGTGGTAACGGCTTGCGCAACCGGCACCAACGCCATTGGAGAGGCGGCGCACATCATCCAGCGCGACCAGGCGGATATCATCCTGGCTGGTGGATCAGAAGCATCGATACTGCCACTGGCCATCTCCGGTCTGAGCGTGATGAACGCTGTGTCGAACCGGAACGACCAACCCGAGCGCGCCTCCCGACCTTTTGACCTTCACCGGAACGGGTTTGTGATGGGCGAGGGAGCGGCGGTAGTGGTTTTGGAGGATTTTGAACACGCCCAAGCGCGAGGAGCGCATATCCTGGCGGAGTTGAGCGGCTATGGTACCACCAACGATGCTTACCATATCTCTGCGCCAGCCGAAAATGGAGCCGGTGCAACCCGCTGTATGCAGCTGGCCTTGGAGGATGCCAGCCTGAGGCCACAGGACATCGAATATATCAACGCGCATGGTACCAGTACACCGCTCAACGACAAAAGTGAAACCGCAGCCATTAAAGCCGTGTTCGGCGAATTGGCGTACGAAATCCCAGTTTCATCCACAAAATCAATGACCGGGCATCTACTTGGCGCCTCAGGAGCTTTGGAAGCCCTGGTCTGTGTTAAAGTTTTGCAGGAGGGCAAGCTGCCCCCTACCATCAACTATGAGACCCCGGATCCTGAATGTGATCTGGATTACGTTCCCAACCATACGCGCGCGCAACAGGTGGACCGGGTGATGTCCAACTCATTTGGCTTCGGCGGCCACAACGCCACCATCATCCTCAGCCGGTTTAACCAGGTGACAGCATGAACCGCTATGCCCATATCACCGGTTGGGGGATGTCGGTTCCGGAAAAAATCATGAGCAACGCCGACCTGATGAAAATCGTGGATACAAGCGAAGAATGGATTATATCTCGAACAGGGATTCGAGAGCGCCGTATTGCCAGCCCGGATCAAACCACTGCTTCCCTGGCCACCCAAGCAGCTTTAAATGCCTTGGAAGTAGCCAGCCTGAAGCCAAGTGATGTGGACTTAATCATCGTAGCCACATCCTCTCCTGAGCATATTTTTCCAGCTACCGCTTGCATCGTCCAAGATCGCCTGGGAGCAGTCAAAGCGGGTGCTTTTGACCTGTTAGCCGCCTGCACCGGCTTTATTTTCGCGCTGAACATGGCCAGCCAGGCCATCTACAGCGGATCAATAGATAATGCTCTGGTGATCGGCGCTGAGACCCTGTCCAGAATCGTCAACTGGCAAGATCGGGAAACCTGCATTCTTTTTGGAGATGGCGCGGGAGCCTTTGTTTTGCAAGCCAGCCAAGAACCGGGGGGGCAACTTTCATCCGTGATGCGGTCGGATGGATCAGGCAGCGACCATCTATCTCTTCCAGCTGGGGGCAGTCGTTACCCTGCCAACGCTGAAACGATTAAGAACGGGTCTCATTATATTCAAATGAACGGTCGCGAGGTATTCCGTTTCGCCACCCGGGTCATGGCACAGGCGACCAAGGAAGCCATCCAGGCTGCTGATCTCAAAATTGAAGATATCGATCTGGTCATCCCGCATCAAGCCAACCGCCGCATTATTGAATCGGCCGCGCGCGGGTTGGGCATCCCTATTGAGAAATGCGTCATTAACTTGGATCGCTACGGGAATACCTCCACAGCATCCATACCCATTGCTGTCTGTGAAGCCGTGGAAGCAGGGTTGCTCAAACCAGATGATCGAGTTGTGTTCGTTGGGTTTGGCGCAGGATTGACCTGGGGCGCGGCGGTAGCCCAGTGGAGCGGACCATTTCCAACCAGGTGGAAAATCAAGCCTCACAGGTACCAGCTTTGGGCAAAAATCCGTTCTTTCTTGCTACGATTACTCCGGCAGATGGGCTGGTAGGGGCAGTTCTCACCCTGAATCATTGTTATTCGATTGGTACCTGGTCTGCTTGAGGGATAAATTCCCCGGAAAAAATCTCAGGCCCGAGCAGCAACGCCAATTGTAAGAATGCCATTAGAATCGCTCATTTTCTGTCCCAATAACTTCCAGGTTGGGTAAGAGATTGGTATAATCTACTTGCAGAATAGAGTTCTGCTACCCAATTTGGAGGTATACGTGAATCCGCCTCGTAACAGATATTCGATCATTTACTTGCTGCTGTTTGTAGCCATCATTGCCATGGTGGTATACAATTTTCAGCAGCAAGCCACCATCCAGGAAGCTTTAACAATAAGTGAAGTAGCGGCTGATATCCGGGCTGGGAGTATTACCCGCATCATAGAAGATGACAATCGTCTACGTGTCATTTATGCAAATGGAACAGAGCGAAGCTCTCATAAAGAAGCGACTGCTACGTTAGTAGAACAGCTAATTTCTCTGGGGGTTACAGCCGACCAATTGCAACCAGACAATGTCAAAATTGAGATTAAACCTCCTAGCGCATGGCTAGGAATCGCTACTGCCCTGGGTTATATCTTGCCTTTCTTGATCCTGGCAGGTGTATTCTGGTTTGTCTTTCGACAGGCGCAGGGCAGCAATAATGCAGCCATGTCTTTTGGAAAATCTAGAGCACGTATGTTTACAGGCGACCAGCCAACCGTGACCTTTGAAGATGTCGCCGGTGTAGAAGAAGCCAAAGAAGAACTCTACGAAGTGGTTGAGTTCCTGCGCGAACCAGAGAAATTCATCGCATTAGGCGCGCGCATACCAAAAGGCGTTTTGCTGGTCGGCCCTCCGGGCACTGGCAAAACACTCATGGCAAAAGCAGTCTCCGGTGAAGCTGGCGTGCCGTTCTTCTCCATCTCGGGATCTGAGTTTGTTGAAATGTTTGTCGGCGTGGGCGCCAGCCGCGTACGAGACCTCTTCGACCAGGCCAAGCGTCATTCCCCCTGCATTGTTTTCGTCGATGAGATTGATGCAGTCGGGCGGCAACGCGGCGCAGGCCTGGGTGGCAGCCACGATGAGCGCGAACAAACCCTGAACCAGATGCTGGTAGAGATGGATGGCTTTGACACCGATACCAGCGTCATCATTGTTGCCGCCACAAATCGGCCTGATATCCTTGACCCAGCCTTATTGCGCCCCGGGCGTTTTGACCGGCGCGTGGTGCTCGATCGACCTGATATGCGCGGTCGAGAGGCCATTCTGAAAGTCCACGTGAAAGGCAAGCCCCTGGCTCCAGATGTAAACCTGGCTACCCTGGCGAAATCAACCCCCGGTTTTGTAGGCGCTGATCTGGAAAACCTGGTCAACGAGGGCGCCATTCTGGCTGCCCGCCGAAACAAAAAGATTATTGGTCATTTGGAATTTGAAGAAGCCATTGAGCGAGTCATAGCCGGACCTGAGCGCCGCAGCCGCTTGATCAGCGAAGAAGAAAAACGCATTGTTGCTTATCATGAGGCTGGTCACGCAGTAGTTGCTCACGTCCTACCCAACACGGACCCGGTACATAAAATTACCATCGTTGCCCGTGGCATGGCTGGCGGCTATACGATGGCTTTCCCCCAGGAAG
>Ga0114946_10002786_pt1 | contig 11938 bp, 11 predicted proteins | sample WalLakDeSediment_FD_88676 | JGI IMG/M metagenome (GOLD analysis project Ga0114946, IMG submission 88676) | Lake sediment microbial communities from Walker lake, Nevada to study Microbial Dark Matter (Phase II) - Walker Lake 11/02/13 Deep Sediment | ecosystem: Environmental > Aquatic >...
CCCCGCCAGCTGGATAATCGGCGGATAGCTGACCCAGTAGGGGGCCGGCACCAGCACCTCGTCGCCGGGGCCGAAAAGGGCCTGGGCCATGTTGTAAAGACCGTGCTTGCCGCCGCAACTGACCTGAATCTGTTCGGGCCGGTACTGCCAGCCGTGATCGGCGGCCAGGCGCTCACAAACCGCCTCCCGCAAGGGCAAAATCCCCGGAACCGGGGTATAGCGGGTAAAACCTTGGTCAATGGCGGCCTTGCCCGCCTCGCAGACATGGGGCGGAGTATCGAAATCCGGTTCGCCGACACTGAAATTGAGGACATCGGCCCCCTCGGCCTTCAGGGCCTTGGCCTTGGCATCCACCGCCAGGGTGGGCGAGGCCTTGATTTCTTTCACTCTTGCCGCCAACGCAATGATGGGAGCATCCATAATCGTCGCAACCTCCGTCCGTTTAGTGCAAAATTTGACACCCCGGCCCCAAGACCCGCCAGAATCGCATCCGGTCGTGACCAAACGAATTTTGCCGTGTGTGCCCTGCCAGCCCAGCGATTATTGCCAAGCCGACAAATTTTTAACTTCAGCCTGAATTACCCACTCTCAGAAATTTTCAGCAATCCCTGATCCTAGCGGGAACATCGATAAAATCATTAATTAAGCCAAGGCATCACCCGCTCACCAAACTCCGTATTCGGATGGATGGCGGGTTTAGTCGGCTCGACACCAGTAAACGCCGGCCACGTTGCCGCCGGGCCGTTACTCAGTAATCCACCCGCACCAGGGTCAAACCGCAGGCCGGGGCGGTGGGACCGGCCCGGGAACGATCGCCGGAGGCCAGCAATTCGACCAGGGAAGCCACTTCCCGGCGGCCCCGGCCAATTTCCAACAGGGTTCCGACCAGATTGCGCACCATATGACGGAGAAAGCCGTCCCCGGTTACCTCGAAACGGAATTCGTTCTCCTCTCCCTGCTGCCGCTCCAGGCTAAGGTGGCGCAGCCGCCGCACCCCTCCCCGGCCTGATTCCCTGGTCCGGTCGCGCGAACCGGCGGCCTCGAAGGCGGAGAAGTCATGCTCCCCCAGCAGTTGCGGCAAGGCGGCCCGGACCGCGGCCGGGACGAAAGGGCCGGGAAAATGGGCGCTGTAGAGCCGCCGCCAGGGCGGCATAACCGCCGCCGTGGAGAAACAGTAGTGATAAGTCTTGCCCCGGGCGCTGAAACGGGCATGAAAAGAAGGCTCAACCTCGCTGGCGGCCAGAATACGGATATCCGCCGGCAGCATACTGTTCAGGCCCCGCCGGTAAGCGGCCAGGGGCAGGCGCACTGGAGCCTGGAAATTGGCCACCATCTCCCGGGCGTGAACCCCGGCATCGGTACGCCCGGCCCCGTGCAGCACCACCGTCTCTCCCAGCATCCGCGCCAGGGCATCCTCGATGGCGGCCTGGATGGTGGGCCGGTTAAACTGGCGCTGCCAACCCCCATAAGCGCTGCCGTCATAGGCAATGGCCAGCCGGATGTTAATCATCAGGGAAAGAGCGGAACCAGCTGTCCCAGACCCTGCTCCTCGGGCAAACCGCAGAGCAGGTTCATATTCTGCACCGCCTGGCCCGCCGCTCCCTTGACCAGGTTGTCAATGGCGGCCAGTACGATCACCCGCCGATTACGTTGATCAACGCGCAGGGCCAGATCGCAGAAATTGCTGCCCCGGACATGCTGGGTGGCGGGCAACTGCCCCGCATCGAGGACCCGGACAAAAGGCTCATCCCGATAGAATTCCCGGACAACCCGCTCAAGTTCGGCCTGGTCGGGTTCGCCCCGCAGATCGGCATAAATGGTACTCAGCATGCCCCGGGACATCGGCACCAGGTGAGGGGTGAAAGTGACCTTCAGGGGCTGACCGTAAAGCTCGCTCAGTTCCTGCTCGATTTCCGGGGTATGGCGATGGGCCCCGACCTTGTAAGCCCGAAAACCCTCGGTGACCTCGCAATAGAGGGTTCCGGTCTGGGCGGTGCGGCCGGCCCCGGAGGTTCCGCTCTTGGCGTCGATGATCAGGCTGGCGGGGTCGATACAGCCCGCCTTGAGCAGGGGAGCCAGGGCCAGCAGGACACTGGTGGGATAGCAGCCGGGGTTGGCCACCAGGCGGGCGCCGGCGATGGCCGCCCGATGGATTTCCGGCAGGCCGTAAACCGCTTCGGCCAGCAGTTCGGGGGCCGAATGAGCCTGATACCACTGTTCGTAAACCTGGCGATCGTGGAGACGAAAATCGGCGGAGAGATCCACTACCTTGGCTCCCGTGGCCAGCAGGCCGGGGACTACCGCCATCGCGGTCTGGTGGGGAACGGCGGTGAAATAGAAGTCGGCCCGGCCGGCAACCGCCAGCCCGGCGGGATCCTCGCAAACCAGCTCGGTTCTGCCGGCCAGATGAGGAAAAACCCGGGCCAAAGGCTTGCCCGCGTACTGGCGGGAGGTCGCCAGGGTAAGCTCCACGCCGGGATGATTGACCAGCAACCGCGCCAGTTCGGCCCCGGTGTAGCCCGAAGCTCCGATAATTCCGACCCTAATCATCACCAAACTCCTTTCAAATGACAAATTCGCTCAGAACAAAAACGGCTCCGCTCAGCCGAGCCAAGCAAAGCACCCCAAGCGCGCCGCAGCTGGTTAACACCGGGCAAAAAAAATGGGAAGGGGCTCTCCTTGAGCGCCTTCCCATTTTGGCTTTCCGCATAGGCTGTAGATCCGAAGCCGCCGGAGCGCCTCCGTTCCCCCGTTAACGCTTGGAGAACTGGAACCGGGCCCGCGCGCTGCGCTGACCGTACTTCTTCCGCTCCTTGCTCCGGGGATCGCGGGTCAGCAGGCCAGCCCGCTTGAGGGTGGTCCGCAACTCGGGATCGGCTTCGGTCAGGGCCCGGGTAATCCCGTGGCGCAGGGCCTCGGCCTGGGCGTTCTTGCCGCCGCCCCGCAGGGTGGCCATGACATCGAACTTGGCCTGAGTATCGGTAAGCACCAGAGGCTTCTCCACCACCGCCTTGGAATAATTGCCGGCGTCGAAATACTCTTCCACCGCCATCTTGTTAACCTGAATCTTCCCGCTGCCGGGTTTCAACCAGACCCGGGCAACTGCGGTCTTGCGCTTGCCGGTGGCGTAAAAGCTGTTGTCTGCCATGATTTCTCCGAACTCTCTTATAGGTATGGACTTAGAACTTCAAGGTTTCCGGCTGCTGGGCCTGGTGAGGGTGCTCGGAGCCGATGTAGACCTTGAGCTTCTTGAGCTGCTTGCGGCCCAGGGAATTCTTGGGCAGCATGCCTTTGACGGCCCGGTAAACCAGCTCCTCGGGTTTGCGCTCCCGCAGCTTGGCGGCGGTTTCCTCTTTCAGGCCGCCCATGTAACCGGTGTGCCGATAATAAACTTTGGCATCCCACTTGTTGCCGGTGAGCCGGACCTTGTCGGCATTAAGCACCACGACAAAATCACCGGTATCCATAAAGGTGCAGTAAATCGGCTTGTGTTTGCCGCGCAGCCGGGTGGCGATTTCCGATGCCAGGCGACCCAGAACCATGTCCTCGGCATCCACCACATACCACTTGCGGTCGATTTCCTTGACCGGTGTAAGATGGGTTTTCATAAACATTCCCCTAAGACAGACAAAATTACCAAGACCGCGGGCACCAGGCCCCGACCAAAGAGAAAAAGGTTCGATACATGCTCGAACCTTTGTTATACGCGATTGGAGCGGGAAACGAGATTCGAACTCGCGACTTCAACCTTGGCAAGGTTGCACTCTACCACTGAGTTATTCCCGCCCAGCAGGTTACTCTGTTCAAAGGGGGACTTTATAACAGCGGACCGGTAGCTTGTCAACAAAAAATCCGGCCGGGGGCCTTTTCGGTTTTGCCTGGACCGCCAACAAAAACGTACTGTCCTCTTGCCTTTCCAACCCGCTCCTTGGTAGAGTGAAAAATGTTCAACCTCGCCGCACCTTGAAACGGTCAGAGCCCTGCCAAGCCGGAGCAAAAATCACGGGCTCCGGCTGCCCTGTCCGGCGTTAGCGCTGGGCTATTAGCACCGGGCGGCACAAGGTCTTTGCCGCCATCGTCCCATTTATATTGATTGACCGACCCCAAGGGCCAGTTCCCCGGGGTCAACCATGGCAAAAGGAAGCTCATTATGACCACCGCCAAAGCGCGCCAGAGCGCAATTCATCGCCAGACCAGAGAAACCGATATCAAGTTGAACTTAACCCTGGACGGCCAGGGCCGAACCGCCATCAACAGCGGAGTCGGCTTCATGGACCATATGCTGACCCTGCTGGCGGTCCACGGTTTTTTCGATCTGGAGATCAATGCCAGCGGTGACACCGAGGTTGACGACCATCACAGCGTCGAGGACCTCGGCATCGCCCTGGGCCAGGCCATGAAACAGGCCCTGGGCGAGATGGGCGGCATCCGCCGCTACGGCATGGCGGCGGTTCCTATGGATGAAGCCCTGGTCAGGGTTACCCTGGACTGTTCCAACCGGCCCTACCTCCATTACGGGGTTACGGTCCCGAACAGCAAGGTGGGCGCCTTCGACACCGCTCTGGTCAAGGAATTTCTGCGGGCCTTTACCCTGCACGGCGGCATCACCCTGCATGTGGAAATGGCCCATGGCGAAAACAGCCACCATATTCTGGAGGCTGTTTTCAAAGCCCTGGGCCGGGCCCTGGATCAGGCCGTCGCCCCGGAAACCCGCCTGGCCGGACCGCTTTCCAGCAAGGGTACCCTTTAAAACAGGTGGCACCATGAACAGAAAGGGCAAACCGGCCCGGGCAGCGATCCTGCTCCTTCTCCTGGTCATGGCGGGCGCCTGCGGCACCCGGCAACCGGATATTACTCTCATTCCCGCCAAGGATCTGCCCGGCAGCATCCTGGTCGTTCCGGTGACCATCGCCGAAGACCCCCAGGGCAGCCGCGACGAAACGACCCGGCAAGAGCTGGAAAAAGGGCGCGAAGTCCTGGCTGAACTGGTGGCTGAATTACTGACAGACCGTCCCCATCTGCGCTTTGCCACCACAGCGCAATTGACCGAGGTGATTCATGATTACAGCGGCGATCCGCAAGCGGCCGCCAGCGCGGCCGGCCGGCTCGGGACCGATGCGGCCCTGCTTATTACCCTGCACCGCTACCAGGAGCGCCAGGGGGGACCTTATGCCGTGGCCGCCCCGGCATCAGCGGCTTTCGAGTTCCGGCTGATTGCCAGTGCCGATCTGCAGGTCCTCTGTTCGGGAAGATTTGACGAAACCCAGAAAGCCCTGTCCGAAAACGTACTCGACTTCTTCACCGCGGCCCGCCGCAAGTTCCGCTGGCTGACGGTGGAAGAATTGCTGCGGGATGGTTTGCGAACCAAGCTGGAGACCTGTCCCGCCCTGCAGGAACCCGGCCCCGCCCAGCGCTGAAAACCCATGCCCCGGCTGATTCCCCCGGAAATCAACCGCTTGGTCGGCCAGGCCATGCACCGCTACCGGATGCTGGAAGACGGCGACCGGGTTCTGATCGCCGTTTCCGGGGGAATCGACAGCCTGGTGCTCTGTCGGCTGCTGGATCTCTGGCGCCAAAAAGCCCCCATCAATTATGAACTGCTGGCGGTTCACCTGGATATGGGTTTTGCCGGCTACGTCCCCAGGCCGGCACTCTATTACCGCAACCCTTTGTCGGCGGAACAAGCGGTCGACCACCACTCCCCGGCAGAAAGTCCCCCAATCGCCCCCCTGGCCGGCACATCCGCGGCGGTCCGGGCTCAGCTGGAGAAAATCGGCCTGCCCTGCTACATAGAGGTAACCCCCTTTGGCCCCGAAGCCCTGGAGGCCGAAGGCGGCAAAAACGGCTGCTATCACTGTTCCAGCCGCCGCCGGTCCCGCCTTTTCGCCCTGGCCCGGGAGAAAGACTGCAACAAACTGGCCCTGGGACATCACCAGGAAGACATCATCGAAACTTTTTTTCTTAACCTGCTTTATGGCGGCAATCTCAGCACCATGGTCCCCAAGCAGCGCTTATTTCAAGGCCGCCTGGAGTTGGTCCGCCCCCTGGCGTTACTCGACAAGAATATGGTCCGCCACTTAGGTGAAATCTTCGAGGTTGAGCCGGTGGCCAACCCCTGCCCACTTAACGAAAATTCCCGCCGCCGGGAGGTCCGCGACCTGCTGGCCACGATTACCAAAGGCGACCCCCGTCGCCGGGCCAGCATATTCGCCGCCCTGGGCAACGTCCGCCGCGACTATTTACTCTAGCTGAAAAGACCGAGACCTATTCCGCCGCCGAGCCGCGGCTACTCCTCTGCCGGCCCATCGAAGGTCGCCATGGAGTAGCGCACCCGCTCCTCGGTGGTGGCATGTCTGGGCGTCAGGGCCTTAATCTGGCGAAGGCGGGGGAGCAGACCCTGGTCGTTGGCCACCTGGATGGCAAGACCCGGGCGGGCGTTAAGTTCCAGCAACAGGGCCCCCCGCGCTTGATCCAGGACGATATCGGCGCCCAGATACCCCAGGCCGGGCACCGGAAAGTCGCGACGCTTTCCGGCCGCCGCCGGGGCCGGACGGGCTCAAGCGGCCAGCAATCTGGCCATGTCCTTGGCAAAATAGGTCAGAATGATATCAGCCCCGGCCCGGCGGATGGAGAGCAGGCTTTCGGCCATCACCCGCTCCTCGTCGAGCCAACCTTGGGCGGCCGCGGCCTTGAGCATGGCGTATTCACCGCTGACCTGGTAGGCGGCGATGGGATGATCGAATTCGTCGCGCAGCATGCGGATGATATCCAGATAGGCCAGGGCGGGCTTAACCATCAAAATATCGGCCCCCTCCTCCACGTCTAGGGTGGCCTCGCGCAAGGCCTCGCGGGTGTTGGCCGGATCCATTTGGTAGCCCCGGCGATCACCTTCCTGGGGGGCGCAGTCGGCGGCGTCGCGAAAAGGCCCGTAAAAGGCCGAAGCGTACTTGACCGCATAGGACATGATCGCTACCTGATCAAAATTATTTTCATCAAGAATCGCCCGGATTTCACCGACCCGGCCGTCCATCATGTCCGAGGGGGCGACAATATCGGCTCCCGCCCTGGCGTGCGACAGGGCGGTCCGGGCCAGAACCTCCAGGGTCGCGTCGTTGTCCACCTGGTGCTCGTGCATGATGCCGCAATGGCCATGGCTGGTGTATTCGCAAAGGCAGACATCGGTGATCACGGTCAGTTCGGGGGCCTTGTTCTTCAATTCCTTGATCGCCCGCTGGATTATGCCGTCGGCGGCATGGGCCCCCGAGCCCACCCGGTCCTTCTTTTCCGGCAACCCGAAAAGAATGATGCTGTTAACCCCAAGCTTGCCGCACTCCTGGGCTTCCCGGGCCAATTGATCCACCGAAAGGCGAAAAACCCCGGGCATGGAGGAAATCTCCTCCCGCTGCTTTTTGCCGGGCATGACGAAGAGGGGGTAAACTAGCTGGGCCGGGCTCAACACGGTCTCCCGGACCAGGGCTCGGAGGTTATCATTGCGGCGCAAGCGCCGGGGGCGATATTCGGGATACATCATGGCATTAAGCTCCTGAATTGAGATAATCTGACCAAAAACGCCGACCGGGGTGGTCGGCAAGGGCAAAACCAAGATTCAGCAAGGGGTTCTGGCCGCCGCTAACTCTTTGATTGACGACAATCTTGACAAGTTTTTAAATAAAAAGCGACCTAAAGGCAAGCGAGGTTGCATCATAACGACAAATAGCTGCGGGTCGGGCAGGAATTGCAGCGCTTTTGCGCGGGCCCGTCAATTGGGGGATTAAGGCAGCTTGCAATCCCGGCCCGGCGGGCCCGGCACGGGGAAATTTTACTCAAGACCGGCCCTGATCCGGAAAGACCGGTTAAAAAAACCAGGCGCCGAGGCTTTTGCATCTGTTTGCCAAATCCCCGGAAATTTCACCGTTTCTTAAAGATTCGCCGGTTTTCTTGGGAAAGTCACTCCAGCTTGAAAGCTTTGCTCACCACCTGATTAATGAAATTATCCGGGGCATCGATGCCGGCGGCGGGAATGACCAGGGCCGGGGGATTGCGGCGCTGACTGAGCAGGCGCAGGCCATACTCCATCGCCTGCAGCACCTGATCGCAAACCTCGTTGACCAAGGCTTCCTGGCGCGGGCAGCGGGCCAGGATCCGATCGACCGCTTCTTCACTGAAGGTCAGGTCCAGGCCGCACTCCTCGGATATCCGACGGGCCCGGTCGTTGACCAGGTTAACCAGGTCGATGAAACGTTCACAAACCTCACGGGGTTCAAGGTCTTCTTCCTCGACCTCATGGGCCATCATCCGCAACCGCTCCGGAGTGGCCAGGACATCGTGACTTTCCAGGTAGCCGCCCAGCTTGGCGCGGATGAAATCCACCAAACGATTGATTTCCTCGCTGGCCAGCCGGGCGCATTGCCGGGCATGCTGCTCGCGGTAACGGGCATCCTTGAGCAGGCGCGCCAGCACCGCTTCAGGGTCCGCCACCAGGGCTTCACTGACCACCAGGTGGGAGATCCCGGTGGAAGGGAGTTTTTTTTCAAAATGGAGCAGCACCCGTTCCATGACGCTGACCAGGGCCCGGGCCCCGGTGCCTTCACCGGCGGCCAGGGCGGCGATCCGGCGCAGAGCCTGGTCTTCAAAGCGCAGTTCGATGCCGTAAGCCCGGAAATCCTGCTTTTTGCCCACCACCACGGCTCCGTTGGGATTGCTTAAAATGGCGTAAAGGTCATCTTCGCTGAGCTCTTCCAGCACGGCGACCACAGGCAAGCGACCGACGAATTCGCTTTCAAAGCCGTAGGCCACCAGGTCCTCGGCCTTGGCCCGGTCCAGGAAAGTTCCGGACCTGGCCGGGGCGGCGGCGGCCACCGTGCTTTCAAAGCCGATGGAACGCTGCTGTCGGCGCTGGCGGACGATTTCATTGAGCCCGGCAAAGGCTCCGCTCATGATGAAAAGAATATGGCGGGTATTGACGGTCTGGCGGCGGCGCTGCCCGGTCGTCCGGTAATGCTCGACAGCCTCGATCATCGAGATGGGATCGTGGGGCACCTTCATCTCCACCTCGGTTTCTTCCATGGGCTTGAGCAGGGCTCGCTGGACCCCGCTGCGGGAAACATCCAGGCCCCGCTGGTGGTTGCCGCCGGCCGCGATTTTATCGACCTCGTCGAGATAGACGATGCCGAAGCGGGCCCGTTCCACATCGTTGTCGGCCTCCCGGACCAGATCGCGAATCAGGTCTTCGACGTCGCCGCCGACATAACCGGTTTCGCTGAACTTGGTGGCATCGCCCTTAACGAAAGGCACTCCGATATACTGGGCGATCAGTTTGATCAGGTAAGTTTTGCCCACCCCGGTGGGGCCGATCAGCAGGACGTTATTCTTGATCCGGCCTATGTTGCGGCCGACCGCGCCGGACGCGCCACCGGACCGCGCCAGGCTGCGGCTGATCCGGTTGAAATGAGTGCAGATCTTGGTGGCCAGAATGGCCTTGGCCTCCTCCTGGCCCACCACATACTGGTCGAGATGGGCTATCAGCTCCTCCGGGGCCAGGTCAAAATGGAATTTTTTCTCGGCCGCCGCACCACCGCTATCCTCGCCTTCTGGATCGCTCTCGGCCAGGGGCAGCTGGCCGGTGGATACGATCCGCACCCTGCGGCCGTACTTATTACTCAAATATTCGCTGATTTCCCGCTCCAGTTCCTTCTGGCTGGGAAAGTTCGCTTCCTCTAAAGCACTCATTATGTCGGGTCCACCTGTTTCCAACTCCTTATCGCATCTTGCGGCCCGCCAGGATGGGGCGGCAAGTAACCGGTTCGTAACTCAAGGTTAAGGTTCAGGTTCCTCTCCTGCCTGTTCCTTATCTCTGTTCTTACTCCATTTCCAGGGTTTTCATCTTCTTGTGAAGATGACTGCGTTCCAAACCGATTTGTTCCGCCGTTTGACTGATATTACCACTATTGTCCTCCAGGCACATCCGCAAATATTCTCGTTCAAAGAGCCGCTTGGCATCCTTGTAGCTCAGGCGGCGAAACTCCCCGAGCCGTGCCGGGGCCGGTTCAGCGGCGGGGCCGGCAGCCGGGGCAGCGGCCCCGGCTGCCAGCAGGTTGCGGACCAGGTCCGCTTCAATCCGCTCCTCGGGACTCATGATCAGGGTCCGTTCAATAAAATTGCGCAGTTCGCGTACATTGCCCGGCCAGGGATATTCCTCCAGCACCGCCAGGGCCGCGGGGCTGAACTCCTTGGCGCCCAGTCCCTTGCGGCCGAACTCCTGCAGAAAATCGGCCACCAGCAGGGAAATATCCTCGCGGCGCTCGCGCAGCGGCGGCACGAAGACCGGCACCACGTTGAGGCGGTAAAAAAGATCGGCCCGGAAATTTCCTTGCTCGATTTCCTCCTCCAGGTTCTTGTTGGTGGCCGCCAGCACCCGGACATTGACCTTGATGGTCCGGCCCCCGCCCACCCGCTCAAATTTCTGCTCCTGAAGGATGCGGAGAATCTTGGCCTGGGTTTTCAGGCTCATGTCTCCGATTTCATCGAGAAACAGCAGGCCGCCGTCGGCGAGATCGAACTTGCCCCGGCGGGAGGTGGCCGCTCCGGTGAAGGAACCCTTCTCATGGCCGAAAAGCTCGCTTTCAATCAACTCCTCGGGAATGGCGGCACAGTTGAGCTCGACCATGGGCCGGTGGGCTGCCGGCGAAAGGCGGTGAATGGTCTGGGCCACCAGTTCCTTGCCGGTCCCGTGTTCCCCGCGGATCAGGACCCAGGCATCGGTGGGAGCCACCCGTTCGATCTGGCGCCGGAGATGGCGCATGGGAGCGGATTCGCCGGTCAGGGAATGCTGCTTGGCCTGGCCCCGCAGGATGCGGTTTTCCTCTTCCAGGCGGCAAAGGCGCAAGGCATTGTTGATCGCCAGGATTACCTTATCGTAGGAAAGGGGTTTTTCAATGAAGTCGTAGGCCCCGAGCCGGGTGGCCTGGACCGCGGTTTCAATGGTGCCATGGCCCGAGATCATGATCACCGGCAGGCGGGAATGGAGTTCCTTGAGCCGGGCCAGCACCTCCATCCCGTCGGCCCCAGGCATCCAGATATCCAGCAGCACCAGATCCACCTGCTCGGTCTCGAGCAAGGCCAAACCGACCTCGCCGTTGGCCGCGGTCAGAGGCGCGAAACCCTCATCTGCCAGAATGCCGGCCAGGGCCTCGCGAATCCCCGCCTCGTCATCAATCACCAGTATTCTTTTCATGGCACCAAACCGTCACCTGTCTGTGTTAGAGCCGCGCAAACCTCAAGCTATCCGGGGCCCGCAAGGGGTGTCAACCGGTCAATCACGGCCGGATGGCCGGGGATTTCAGCCCTGACTATCATCCCGGGCCAGTGGTAATTCCACCACGAAGCAGGCACCATGGGGTTCGTGATCACGGACCCGGATGGCTCCGCCATGGTCGGCGACCACGGTGCCGGCGATGGCCAGGCCCAGGCCGGTTCCCCCCTTCTTGGTGGAGAAATAGGGCTCGAAGAGGCGGAGCTTGTCCTCCTCGCGAATGCCCGGCCCGTTATCCCGGACCTCCAGCAAGGCCAGCTCCTGCTCCCGGTCAAGACCCAGCACCAATTTGATTTCTCCGCCGCTTGCCGGCACCGCCGCCACCGCGTTGTCCAGCAGGTTGATCAAAACCCGCTTAAGTTGCTTGGGATCGAACATAAAGGGCGGCACCGGCCCACCCTCCCGGCTGAATTTTATTTCCTTGTGCCCTTCCCGATAAAGCACCAGGACTTCATCGACCATGGCCGCCAGATCACTGATGGTCCGATGGATGGCCGGCATCCTGGCGAAGCTGGAAAATTCCCCCACCAGCTTCTGCAGCTCCTCCACCTGGTTGATGATCGTCTGGGTGCAGAGATCGAAGACCTCGCCCTCCCCGGCCAGGCGCTTAAGGTATTTCTTGCGCAG
>Ga0114946_10002790_pt1 | contig 11927 bp, 6 predicted proteins | sample WalLakDeSediment_FD_88676 | JGI IMG/M metagenome (GOLD analysis project Ga0114946, IMG submission 88676) | Lake sediment microbial communities from Walker lake, Nevada to study Microbial Dark Matter (Phase II) - Walker Lake 11/02/13 Deep Sediment | ecosystem: Environmental > Aquatic > Freshwater...
GATGCGGGTCACCACCCAGCTCTTCGCCCTGGATGTCGCGGGGAACACGGTCCGTCAGCTCACCGACGAGAGGGCGGCCCTCTCCGTGACCCGGGACGACGACTCCGGGGTCGTCCTGGTGAGCTACAACGATCCGACGACGCCCCCCACCGCCTTCGCCGTGCCGGGGGGACTGGCCCAGGTGGGGAACCGGTCTCGGTGGGTGCAGCTGGAGGACATGAACCCTGAAGTCCGGGGATTCGCCCTGGGAGAGACGGAGGAGTTCACCTGGACCAGCACCGACGGCAAGGAGGTGGGCGGCGTCCTCACCAAGCCCGTGGGCTATGAGCCGGGCAAGCGCTACCCCCTCATCGTGGCCATCCACGGAGGGCCTGCGTCAGCCGACGTGCTCCGGTTCAACGGCGGCTACGGGGCCCAGATCTATGCCGGGGCCGGGTACGTGGTCCTGAAGCCCAACTACCGGGGATCCACCAACTACGGCGAGGCCTTCAAGACGGACATCGTGGGGAACTACTTCCCCCAGGGCTACGAAGACATCATGGCGGGTGTGGACGCCCTCATCGCCCAGGGGATCGTGGACGGGGACCGCATGGGATCCCTGGGGTGGAGCGCCGGGGGGCACTGGTCCAACTGGATCCTGGTCCAGACGGATCGCTTCAAGGCTATCAGCTCCGGGGCCGGCACCTCCAACTGGATCTCCATGTACGCCCAGAGCGACGTCCAGCGGAACCGGCAGTTCTACCTGGGGGACGACCTCCCCTATCACAACTATGACGCCTACTGGGACCAGTCGCCCCTGAAGTACATCACCAACGCCAAGACCCCCACCATGATCCACGTGGTGGAGGGGGATCCCAGGGTGCCCAGCCCCCAGTCGGTGGAGCTCCACATGGCCCTGAAGATGCTCGGGGTGGACACGGAGCTCTTCATGTACCCGGGCCGGAGCCACGGCATCCCCGACGCCCGGAACGCCCTGGCAAAGTCCGTGAGCGAGATGGCGTGGATGGACTACTACGTCCGGGGCATGGGGGAGAAGTTCTCCTGGCGGCAGGCGCTGGAGACGCTGGAGAGGTAGAGGGGGAGGACCCCCCGGGGGCGGTGGTGGCCCCCGGGGGGATGCCGCCCCCTCTACCACTGGAAGGCCATGAAGCGCTCGTAGAGGGGGGCGATGCGGTACCTCCGCTCCGTTATCCACGGTTCGCGGCCGGGCCTTTCCTCCATCTCCAGGAGGCCGAACCCTTCGAGGACGTCCAGGAGGCGGATTTCGAGGACGCTGTCAGGCATGCGTAAGCCGGGTAGCGGGGGAGGGGCTTCCAGGACGTAGGGAAGGAGGAGGGGCTTCACCAGCTCCTCGGGGGTGCGCCAATCCCGGGCCGCCTCCGTCAGGTGGAACAGGGAGTACGCGATGCCTTGCTGGAACTCGGGCCCCGCGGGATGCCGGTCCAGGTAAGCCAGATTCATCTTCCTGAACTGGGTCTCGAACAGGAGGGCGAAGAGCTCCCCGGCCCCCTCGTCTTCCAGAAGCTTCTTCCCCTTCTTCGTAGCGACGAAGCGGCCCTTGAGCTTCCGGATGAGGCCTGCCAGATCCGAAAGGACCCGGAGCCGGTGGAGGGAGAAGAAATCCCTTTCGTTCCAGACCTGGCGGATCTCCTCCGGGGCCATCCCCCGGAACCAGACCCAGGCTCCCTCATCCATCATCCTCCGGACGAAGGCCCGGTTCAGGTTGCCGGAGGTGGTGAGCTTGGTGCCGTCCTCCTCCACCAGGAGTCGAAGGAAGGACCGGGTGTTTCGCAGGTCCCGGGACGGGGCCAGCTCTTCCAGGGAAAGCCCCCGGTTCAGGACAAGGGGGCCTCCCTCCTGGCCCCAGTCCTGCTGGAGGAGACGCTCCACCTGGTGGGGGGAAAGACCTCCCATGGCATCGACGGGTCGCTGGTTGAAGCGGTCCATGATGCCCCCGATCCGGATGTTCACCTCCTCCAGGGGAAGGGACTCCATCTCCGGAAGGAGAGCTTCGATCTCGGCCCTGGCTTCCTCGTCCAGGAGGGAATCCGCCAGGGATCCGGGGCCTAAGAGGGGTCTTGCTCCGGGAGGGACGCTCCCCGACGGCCCGGCCGGGGGAAGCTCTTCGCCCCGCAGATCACCCCCCAGGAAGGCGTCGTCCCAGGCCAGGTCGTCCCATTCGTCCTCTTCCCAGGCATCGTCGTCCAGGTAATCGTCCGGCGGAAGATCTTCGTCCAAGTCGTCATCGTCGAACACCTCGTCCTCCAGGTCCTCCATGAGGTCCTGAAGCTCCCGAACCAGGAGGTGAGCCCCCGTCGTCGGGTCTGTCCAAGCCAACGGCACTACCCGGGTGCTCGCCGGCTCCGTCTCTTCCACCAGATGCGTGATGGCCCGGAGGGTGAGGATGAGGTCCTCCGTGTCCTGGAGGGAGATCCCTCCCCCAGGGGTGTTGAAGGAGGTGAGGATGGGAAGGGCGGCGGGGGCGGCTACCGGCCAGCCCTTTCTGGCGATCTCCTTGCGCATGGTGCGGGGAAGGTCGTCCGGACTCCGGAAGAGGAGGGAGTAATGTCGACCCTCCGTATCCTCCAGGATGTCCTCGAAGGAACGAGCCGAGTGGGACAGGGCGGCATCCACCACGTCCTCGAAGAGCAGGCATCCGGGGGGTGCCGCAGGGCCACCGGAAACGGCCGCGAACCACCTGCGGCCGCTGGGGATCCGGATTTCGGTCAGGTGCCTGGCCAGGAGACGTGTCCACGGCTCGGCCCTGAAGAAGGCGGCCGCCGCCTGGAAGACCTCCACCACCGTCGTGTCCGGGAGCCCCCACCCCCCCCAGGTTCGGGGGGAGGCGGCGATGGACCGCACCAGGGGGCCCTCCTGGTCCGCGAGGAGGTGGGCCGTCATGTCGTCCACCTGATCCAGGAAGGGGTTGACCTGGAGCCCGATTTCGTGCCTGTGAAGGAAGGGCATGAGCTCCCTTCCTACGCTCTTGTGGCGGACCAGCACCTCCTGTGGGTATTGCCCGAGGACCTCCAGGGCCCCTTCCATACCACGCTGGAGCTCCATGGCCACTTCAAGGCCCTCACTCGGAGGGCGGCTGAGGAGGTCCAGGAACACCACCACCTCCCCCGCCATGACGGTGAGGGCCCCCGGACGGGCGTCCGGGTCGCTTTCGAAGGAGAAGGGAATTGGGGCGATGTCCACCTCCCAGACGGACTGCCTCCGGGCGTGGGACAGGGCTTCCGGGGGTAGGTGCCGTGGCAGTGGGCCCGGATGGGAATCCCCTCCGGTTCTGGAGGGCCCCTCTTTCCCGAGGCAGCAATGCTTGTATTTCCGGCCGGATCCGCAGCGACAGGGGTCGTTTCGTTTCGGAGTCATGCGTCGATATCCTCCGGCGGATGATCATGGGCCCCAACTCGGGGCCCCGGCCCACCCTCGCGTTGGCATGGCACGTGGGGCGACAAGGATGAAGAACACGGACTCGCCGCTTATGGCAAGGAATGATAGGTGCGGGCCAGACTCCGGGGGATGAATCCCCGGGAGTGTCAACGCCCGCCCGCCCCGCCTCCCGAGTCCGTCCGGGACATCCGCCGGAAGACGTCGAAACCGTCCACCTGCATGGAGGGAATCCGGCCCCGCTCGTCCAGGGAGAAGGTCACGAAGGCCCGCCCTGCCCCGGGTCGCCGCCAGACGGCCCGAAATGTGTCGTGGTGCCAGTGATGGAGGTCTGCCACGTACTCCGGCGAGTAGTGCAGGACCAGTCCGTCACCTTCCATCGTGACCCGCATCTCTCCGAAGAGTAGGCTGCTGAATGTACCGGCGTAGTGATCCAGCTCCCGTGAGGGGTGGGTGTCGAGAAGCCGGGCGTCCTCCAACTGCCGGGCCGTTTCGGCGGAGCGGACCTCTCCCCGGCGGGCCACCTCCAGGTACTCGGCGCTCCAGTCTCGGGCTTCAAGCCCCATCAAGGCATCCAGGACCCGGTAGGTGAGGGCGAGCTGCAGGTTGCTGCTGCTGAGGTTGGCGATGGCCACCACGCCGATGCCCTCCGACGGGATCATGCTCACCTGGGTGCGGGTGTAGTTGATGGACCCCGAGTGGTTCACCAACTTGCGGCCCCGGTAGTCATGAAGCCTCCACCCCAGGGCGTAGGCCCAGAAGTTCGTCTCAGGGAACATACGGTCCGCCACGCTGTCGGAGCGGATGACGGTGTGGGGGGTGTACATCTCCGCAAGGACGGAATCACTGAGAAGCCGCTGTCCTCCGAACATGCCGCCGCCCAGATGCAGGCGCATCCACTGGGCCATATCCCATGCGCTCGAGAAGACGGCGCCGGCGCCCCCGATGTTGTCGTAGTTCCTCCTGGGAACGGCCCGGACATGGCCGTCCACCTGGGTATGAGAAGCCGCCACGTTTCCCCGGGCCTCCACCACGGCGGCCCGGGAGCTACTCCGGGCCATCCCCAGGGGTCCGAAGATGCGCTGTTCCAGGAAGCCGTCCCAACTCCCTCCCGATACCTGCCCCACCACCTCCCCGGCTGTGATGTACATGACGTTGTTGTAGCCGTAGCGGTCCCGAAAACCGTCCACGGTGGGGAGATGCCGGGCCCGTCGCAGGATCTCGGCCCGGTCGAAGGGGGCCGCGACCCAGATGTTGTCGTGGCGGGCGACGCCCGCCCGGTGGGTCAGGAGGTCCCGGATGGTGAGCTCACGGGTGACGTAGGGGTCCAAGAGCTCGAACCCGGGGAGATGCTTCGTCACGCGATCGTCCCAGCTCAGCTCCCCCTCGTCCACCAGCATGGCCAGGGAGGCGGAGGTGAAGGCCTTCGAGGTGGAGGCGATGGCGAAGAGGGTGTGCTCGTCCACCGGCGACGCTTGCCCCAGCTCCACTACCCCGTACCCCCGGGCAAAGAGGATTGAGTCGTTCCGGACTACCGCAATGGCCAGGCCCGGGACTTCCCAGTCCCGCATGGCTGCCTGGATGTAGGCGTCGAGGCCCGTGAGTGGAGCCTGTTGTGCATGCAAGCCCTGGGGATGGGAAGGGAGGAGGGTGAGGAGAAGAAGGACGGGGACGAGTCGGGCCGCGGTGCGAATGCCGGACATCTGGCCTCCGGGGATCGTAAGAGGGACAGGGACGGACGGCGGTCAAAGTAGGGCCAGCCGGGTGGCGCTACAAGGACAGCTGGGCTGTCAGCCCGGAGCCGCCAAAGGAGGTGAGACCGTCGGGCGCGAGCCTCCGTCGGAAGGAAGGGCGCACGGGTGCGCGGAGCTTTGGATGTAGCCAGAAATCCGGTCGGCCCCCATTATGCCTCGGTTCTTGTACCGGACTCCCATGCTCCGAGGCCGCCGCCGTGAGTGAGACCAGGCAAACCCCCTCCCTCTTCCAATCCCTGATCCCCATCTTCAGCATCGCCCTCTTCCTGGGCGTGGGGTACGGGATCTTCAAGTTCCGCATCGAGTTCCTCCTCATTGCCGCCGCCGCTGTCTCGGGGATCATCGCACTCCGTCTCGGCTACACCTACAAGGAGATGGAGCAGGGGATCGTCCACAGCATCTCCAAGGGGATGCCCGCCATGATGGTGGTCATCGTGGTGGGGGCACTCATAGGGACCTGGATGTCGTGCGGGGCCATCCCCATGATGATCTACTACGGCCTGATGATCATCTCGCCGGCCTTCTACCTGGTGACGGCGTGCGTGGTGTGCAGCATCATCTCGGTGGTGACGGGGACATCCTACGGGACGGCGGGGACGGTGGGTGTGGCCTTCATCGGGATTGCCCAGGGGCTGGGGATTCCCCTCTCCCACGCCGCCGGGGCCATCGTGGCGGGCTCCTACTTCGGGGACAAGCTGTCGCCCTTCTCGGACACCACGAACCTGGCTCCCATCGCCTCGGGGAGCAATCTCTTCGACCACATCAAACACATGCTCTGGACCACGACTCCCGCCTGGCTCATCGGGCTGGTCATCTATTACTTCCTGGGCAGGGGTGCCCAGGGGTCCGTGGAGTCGGAGCAGATGGCCACCATCATGGCGACCATCCCCGAGACCTTCCGGTTCAGCGTCTTCCTCCTCATCCCACCCGCCATCACCCTCTACGCCGCTCTCTCGAAGAAGCCCACCATCCCGGGCATGCTGGTGTCGTCCCTGGCGGCCATGATCCTGGCCGTCACCTTCCAGGGCGTGGCGGTGGTGGACGCAGTGGACGCCGTGGTCCACGGGTTCACCTCCACCACGGGGATACCCTTGGTGGACACGCTCCTCACCAAGGGTGGCATGCTGAACATGATGGATGTGACCCTCATCGCTCTCTGTGCCTTCGCCTTTGCCGGAATCACCCAGAAGGCCGGCATGTTGGACGTCCTCCTCCAGCACATGAGCCGGTTCGCCCACACCACTGGGCGCCTCATCGCTGCCACCTCCCTGTCCTCCGTGGCCGTGGCCGTCATGACCGGGAGCTCCTTTCTGACCCTCCTCATTCCCGGCGAGCTCTTTGCACCTGCCTTCAAGAAGATGGGCCTGGCGGCCAAGAACCTCTCCCGGACCATGGAGGACTCGGGGACGGTGGTTGTGCCCATCGTGCCCTGGAGCATCGCCGGGGTGTACATGGCGGGGACCCTGGGGGTGCCCACCCTGTCGTACGCTCCCTTCGCCTTCATGTGCTACCTGGGGATCGTATTCGCCTGGCTCTATGGGTTCACGGGATTCGCCATCGCACCCAGGATCCGGGACGACGAGACGATTCCGGGGAGTTGAGGAGAGGGCGTACCACTCGCCCTTACGCGGCTCCCCCTACCCGCGGCCTGCTGGATCCGCCAGGGGGGGAGGTCCTTGGCGGCCGCAGCGCTTCGGGGGTGGCCGGGTCCCTTCTGGTTACGCCGCCCCCACCATTCTGAGTGCCTGCGGCTCCTCCTGGAAGAAGAACCGCTCCGCGAATGCCGGGCGAAGCTGGTCCAGCCAGGTAGCCCGGGGGTCGAACTTGGCGTAGAAGGGCCTTCGGACCCACTCGCTCTTCCGTCCTTGGAGCATGTCCAGGACGAAGACCTTCTCGCCCCGGATCTCGCTGACGCCCAGGACCCGGACCTTGCCGGGAAAGGCTGACATGGATGGGCCCCGGACGGTCCGGGCCAGGCCGGTCACCTGGCTGTAGGCGTCCCGGAAGATCTCGTAGACCCGAACCAGGGGGAGCTCGAAGTAGCTCCGTGCGCCCGTGTCCCGCTCCACGAACATGTAGTAGGGGACGATCCCCAGGGCCACGGCCTCCCGCCATAACTTCGCCCACGCGTCGGAGTCGTCGTTCACGTGCCGGATGCACGGGCCCTGGGCCCTGATCTGGGCTCCGGTGTTCCGGATTCGGCGCACCGCTTCCTGGGCCATGGGGGTGGAAAGCTCCACCGGGTGGCTGTAGTGGGCCATGAGGGCCACGTGCCTTCCCGTAGCCACGATCTCCTCGAAGAACCGCAGCAGGTCGTCGGCGTCGTCGTCCGTCACGAACCGCTGCGGCCAGTAGGCCGGCGACTTGGAGCCGATGCGGATGTTGCTCACATGAGCGAGTTCGTCGGTGAGGAGCGGCTCCAGGTAGTTTCTCAACACCCGAGTCTTCATGATGAGGGGATCCCCTCCGGTCACCAGGACGTCGCTCACCTCGGGGTGGACCTTCAGGTACGCCGCCAGGTCCTTCGACTCGGTGGCCTGAAACTGCATCTCCGGCAGGTCCACGAACTGAGCCCAGCGGAAGCAGTACGTGCAGTAGGCGTGGCAGGTCTGACCCCGGGCCGGGAAAAAGAGCACGGTTTCGTCGTACTTGTGCTGGAGGCCCGGGAGGGGCCGGCCATTCAGCTTCGGAACATTGTGGGTAAGCTGACCGGCCGGATGGGGGTTCAGGGAGAGGCGGACCTCCCGCACGGCCGATTCAAGGGCACCCTTGTCCCCTTGCTCCATGAGGCGACGCATCCGCCGGTACACGTCGGGGGCCAGCATACCGGGCTGGGGGAAGGTGAGCTGGAAGATGGGGTCATGGGGGATGTTGCTCCAATCGATGAGCTCCTCCACCACGTACTCGTTGGAGCGGAAGGGAAGGACCTGGGAGACGACGGACACGGCCTCGCGGATCTCGGGATCCAGTTTCTCCCAGAAGGCGGTCTTGTGGATGTTGCGGGAGGTGACGGGCCGATAGCGTCGGCCCTCGGCCGTTGTGGTCGGACGTGACTGCATGAACTTCCTCCGGGATGTGTGGCCCCTGCTGCGGTCCCGGAGGTCCCGAGGGCGCTACCGGTTCCGACGAGGCGTGCTCAAGGTGCTCATCTGCGAGCGTCGTGCTCCTGTGGGCGAGAGTGGGCCCTGGGCCGGAGATGGATCCAGCTATCCGCTCCGGCGCTTTCGCAAGATAACATTTTCTTCAGGAACGTGCTGGCGAAGGGGCGACACTGAAGCTGATGGCGCCTCAGCCTTCCTGTCCCAACCACTCCTCCAGGGCATCCATGGCCCCGCCCACTTCGTCCTCCGACCCGGCGAAAGAGATGCGGAGGTAGCCACTGCCCCGTCCGGGGTCGAAGTCGGTGCCCGGCGTTGTGGCCACGCCGCACTCCGCCAGCATTCGCCGGCAGAAGGCTTCGCTGTCTTCGGTGAGGCTCCTGACGTCGGCATAGACGTAGAAGGCACCGTCGGCGGGGCCCCACCCCCGGATTCCCACCCGGGGCAGGGTGTCCAGAATGCGCCTGCGGTTACGGGCATAGCGGGCCACGTGGGCGTCCAGCTCGTCGTAGGCCTCGAACACCTGCACCGCCGCCACCTGGGAGAGGGTGGGGGGGGAGATGAAGAAGTTCTGGGCCAGGCACTCCACGGGCCTCACCATCTCCTTCGGGAGCACCATCCACCCCAGCCGCCATCCCGTCATGGAGTAGTACTTGGAGAAGCTATTGATGACCACGGCATCCTGAGTGAGCTCCAGGGCCGAGTGGGCCGTCCGGCCGTAGGTGATGCCATGGTAGATCTCGTCGGAGATGAGACGGATCCCTGCGTCGGAGCAGTACCTCGCCAGGGCCGCCACCTCCTCCCGGGCCAAGACCGTCCCCGTGGGGTTGGCTGGGCTGGCCAGGACAAGACCGTCCAGGGCACCCGGCGCTTCCTCCAGGAGCTCCGGAGTGAGGCGGAACCCCTCCTCCTGGGAGGTGAGGATCTCCACCACCTCCACGCCCAGGGCCGAGAGGATGTTCCGGTAGGCCGGGTACCCGGGGGAGGCCACCGCCACCCGGTCTCCCACATCGAAGGCGGAGAGGAACCCCAGGAGGAAGGCTCCGGAGGAGCCGGTGGTCACCGCTACCCTGGCCGGGTCCAGGTCGATTCCATAGATGTCCTGATAGTGCCGGGCGATGCGCCGGCGCAGGGGCGGGATGCCCATGGCGTCGGTGTAGCCCATGCGGCCACGGCCCACGGCGTTCCGGATGGTCTCCACCACGATGGACGGGGCCCCGGTGCCTGGTTGCCCCACTTCCAGGTGATAGACGCGCCCGCCGGCGGCCTGGCGCTCGTTGGCCGCCCGCAGGACGTCCATGACGATGAACGGTGGGATGCCTCCGCGGCTGGATGTCTTCAGGGGCATGGCTCGTCCTTCCTCCCGGGTGCTGGGTGGGACCCGCCGGTGGGTCCCGGCTCCTGGAGAGGCGCCGACCCGACCGTTCCCGGGGTTCGCCGCCTTCCCTCTTCCAGGGCCAGGGTGCGGTTGGCCTCGTGGGTCTGGAGGTAGAACGGCGAGAGATCCGGGGACAGCTCCGGCTCTTCACCCGACAGGAGCTTACGGAGGTAGCGTGCGTTCCGGCGCAGGAGCTCGGTGCCTCCCACGGGGCCGTGGGAGGGGATGACGAGGGGGTGCCTCCCGCCGGCGCCGGGGTGCCCCTCCGGCCCCAGGGTCCGGCGCTCCAGGTCCCGGGCCCAGCCGTCCAGCTTCCGGGCCCACGCCTCGAGGCTGGCCATCCAACTCTCCGCTGGGCTCCCCGGGTTGAGGAAGGGCAGGGGAGTCTCCACGGCGTCCCCGGCCAGAAGCACCCCCCACTCCGGGACGAACCCCACCACGGTGTCGGGCGTGTGGCCGGGAAGGGGATGGAGCTCCAGGGTGATCCCGCCCAGGTCCAGGGTGACGGCGCCCCGGAAGGTCCGGGTGGGGGGAATCAAGACGACGTTGTCGTATTCTCCCGGGGATGAGACGCGCCTCTCGGCAAGCGTCGCCTGAAGTTCGCCGGCGAAACGGGCCCCGCAGGCCTCGTGAGCCAGGATCTCGGCCCAGGGGCGGGTGAGGCCCGCCGTCCCCCAGACGTGGTCCCAGTCCCCGTGGGTGTACACCACCGTGAGGGGGAGGTCCCTGGCGAGCTCGGCGACTCCTTCCATGTGAGCCGGTCGGGCCAGGGTGTCCCAGACCACGGCCCGTCGGGAGCCGGCCACCACTGCCCCCCGGACATGGAAGTCCTCCACGGCAGTCTCCACCAGCCAGAGGCCGGAGCGGAGGGTCCGGATCTCAGACAGGGGGGGACTCCAGTCTCTCCAGGGCCTCCATGGCCTCGCCCCACCGGGCCATGGCCTCGTTCAGCCTCTCCCGGGCTTCTTTCAGGGCGGCTGTGAGGCGGGCGGCTTCCCGGAGACCCTCAGTGCCTCCGCCGTAGAGGTCGGGGTCCGCCAGGGCGGCCTCGATCCCGGACACGGTCTCTTCAGCGGCGTGAACCTCCCTCTCGGCGACCTCCACCTCTCGTCTCGCGGCCCTGACCGGGGCGCCCTCCTTGCGCTTCGCCTCGTTGGACTTCCGGATTCGGGCCTTCTCGGCGTCCCGGTTCTCCCGCTCCGCCTGAAGGGCCGCCCTCGTCCGCTCCGCTTCCTCCTCCGCCACCTTCTGCTCCCAGTCCACGAAGGGCCCGGGATAGTCCTGGAGACGTCCGTTCCTGAAGGCCCACACCCTGGTGGTGAGCTCCCGGAGAAGGGCCCGGTCGTGGCTCACCAGGAGGACGGTCCCGGGGTAGCTCTCCAGGGCGTCCTCCAGGGCCTCGATGGACTCCACGTCCAGATGATTGGTGGGCTCGTCCAGAGCCAGGAGATTCGAGCCCTGGAGAGTGATGAGGGCCAAGGCTACCCTGGCTCGCTCCCCCCCGGAGAGGGAGTCCGTGCTCCGTTTCACCTCGTCTCCGGAGAAGTTGAAACGGCCAAGATGGTTCTGGATCTGCCCGCGGCTCCAGGTGGGTCGGGCGTTGGCGACACAGTCGTATAGGGTCTTGCCCACAGGGAGGTGGGCGTGGTCCTGCCGGTACCAGGCCGGCGTGATGCCGGTGCCCGCCCGGACGGTCCCGGCGGCTGGGGGATGATTTCCCAGGAGAGTGGCCAACAGGGTCGTCTTGCCTGCGCCATTGGGCCCCACCACAGCGATGACGTCCCCCCGGCGGGCCACGGCGGAGAACTCATTCACCAGGATGCGGTCCCCCACGGCCACCCTGAGCCCTTCCGCCACCAGGACCTGATCTCCCCCCCGAGCCGAGAGCTCGAACCGGACGGCCATGGGATCGTCCTCCTCGGGGGGAGGGGAGAGGCGGGGGAGGCGGGCCAGACGCCTGCGACGGGCCTGGGCCTGGACAGTCTTCTGGCCGGCGATGTTGCGGCGGATGAACTCCTCTTGTCGTGCGATCTCCTTGCGCTGATCGGCGGCCTGGCGCTCCAGGGTGAGAAGGGCCTGGTCCCGCTGGAGGACGAAGGAAGAGTAACCGCCTCGGTAGGGGGTGGCGGAACCCTGGGCCAGGTGGAGGACGTGGTCCGCCAGATCGTCCAGGAACGCTCGGTCATGGCTGATGACCATGACGGTGCGCCCCGACTCCGCCAGATACCTCTTCAGCCAATCGATGGTGTCCAGGTCCAGGTGGTTGGTTGGCTCGTCCAGGAGGACCAGATCCGCCGGGGCCGC
>Ga0114946_10002791_pt1 | contig 11926 bp, 10 predicted proteins | sample WalLakDeSediment_FD_88676 | JGI IMG/M metagenome (GOLD analysis project Ga0114946, IMG submission 88676) | Lake sediment microbial communities from Walker lake, Nevada to study Microbial Dark Matter (Phase II) - Walker Lake 11/02/13 Deep Sediment | ecosystem: Environmental > Aquatic >...
ATGTTTGGCCGCATGGATGGGAAAATCGTTGCCACCGGAATCACCTTCGACGACGTGCTCCTCTTGCCCCGGCATTCGGCGGTGGTGCCGGCCGAGGTCGATGTCGGCACGCAGCTGACCCGCGGCATCCGGATCAACATCCCGATCGTCAGTTCTCCGATGGACACCGTCACGGAGAGCGAGATGGCCATCGCCCTGGCCCAGGAGGGGGGGCTGGGCGTGATCCACAAGAACCTGTCCATCGAGCGGCAGGCCGAGGAGGTCGACAAGGTCAAGCGGAGCGCCAACGGGATCATCATGGATCCCGTCACCCTGCCCCCCGCCGCGACGGTGGCCCGGGCCCGGGATGTGATGGATCAGCACAACATCTCGGGGGTGCCGATCACCGCCGAGGGGCGGCGGCTCGTCGGCATCATCACCCGCCGCGATCTGCGGTTTCTGGAGAGCGGGGAGACGCCGGTCGCCGAGATCATGACGAAGGACGGGCTCGTCACGGCCACCGGGGCCGTCTCGCTCGACGCGGCCGAGAAGATCCTCATGGCCAACAAGGTCGAGAAGCTGCTCCTCGTCGATGGCCAGGGTCTGCTCACCGGGCTGATCACGATCAAGGACATCGACATGATGAAGCGGTTCCCCGATGCCTGCAAGGACCGGCAGGGGCGGCTGCGGGTCGGGGCGGCGGTCGGCGTCTTCGACTTCGAGCGGGCCGAGAGCCTCATCGCCAAGGGGGTCGACATGCTCGTGGTCGACAGCGCCCACGGCCACTCCACCAACGTCATCGAGACGGTCACGGCGCTCAAGAAGCGCTGGACGATCGAGGTGGTGGCCGGCAACGTCGCCACCCGGGAGGGCTGCCGGGATCTCATCAAGGCCGGGGCCGACGGCGTGAAGGTGGGCATCGGTCCGGGCTCGATCTGCACGACACGGGTCATCTCGGGCGTGGGAGTGCCGCAGATCACCGCGGTGTGGGATGCGGCGCAGGAGGCGAGCGCGGCGGGCGTGCCCGTGATCGCCGACGGCGGCATCCGTTACTCCGGCGACATGACCAAGGCGATCGCGGCCGGGGCCCACTCCTGCATGATCGGCGGGCTCCTGGCTGGCGTGGCCGAGAGTCCGGGCCAGACCGTGCTCTACCAGGGACGCACGTTCAAGTCGTATCGCGGGATGGGCTCGCTCGGTGCGATGGTGAAGGGCTCGAGCGAGCGGTATCGCCAGAAGGCGACGGGCCGCACCGGCGACAAGCTGGTGCCGGAGGGCGTCGAGGGACGGGTGCCGTTCAAGGGGCCCTTGAGCGTGTTCGTCTATCAGCTCGTGGGCGGCCTGCGGGCCGGCATGGGCTACTGCGGTACGCGGACGATCGAGGAGTTGCGCCGCGACGGCCGGTTCATCCAGGTGACGGCCGCGACGGTGCGGGAGAGCCATCCGCACGACATCGCCATCACCCACGAGGCTCCGAACTACACCGCCGAACACTCCAAGGCGGGCGAATAGCGGCAGGCGGCGAAGGCGGGGCAATCCGGGGCGTTTTCAGGCCCGCCGCGCCGTGGGTTCCGCGGAGTCGGGCGGCCGGTGCGGCCAAAGTTGCGGTCGGTCGGACGACGAAGAAAGGGTGTCATCTCGTGCGGGGGGGCCGCGCGGGATTCTCTCCGGGGAGTTCCAGGATGCCACTCGCTGTCGACTGCCGTCGGAGTGCCGCCGCGCTCGTCGCCGCCCTGGTCGTGGCCTGGGCCGGAACCGCCTCCGCCGACGAGTTTGTAGGCCTGCGTCTGCCGGAGTCGGTGATCAGGCTCGTCTCGGCCACCACCGAGGTCTCCGACACGGCCTGCGGATCGGCCGCGAAGGAATGCCGTGACGCGCGCGACAAGCTTCGCGGTGACGCCATCGCCGGGCTCGATCTCGACATCAAGGTCGGGGGACGGCCCGGTACCGATTACCCATGCGAATGCCGGCTCGAGTCGGGTGCGTACGAGCCGCGGCGGTTCGCCTCCACCACGTTCACCTGGCAGGCGGCCGGATACTGCCACAAGCCGCTCTACTTCGAACACTGGACGCTGGAACGCTACGGTCACTCGCGCGGCTTCGTCGCCGACTCGTTCTGCTCGGCCGCCCACTTCTTCGTGACGCTGCCGGTGCTGCCCTACAAGATGGGCGTGGAGCTGCCGTGGGAGTGCGTGTATCCGCTGGGCTACTACCGCCCGGGCAGCTGCGCCCCGTGGACGGTGCCGGCCCTGCCGATCAGCCCGCGGGGCTTCGCCGTCGAGGCCGCGACCGTCACGGGCCTCGTCTTCCTGCTGCCGTAATCCGCTGGCTGCGCACCCCCGGACTTCCGTCCGGGGCTTTTATTGGTGAGCAGGCAACCCGGGCTTGGGGGGTGGGCTCAGGCCTTCGTGATCGTCGCGATGTAGGCGTAGCGGCGCGCGACGGGTTCGAACGAGACCTCGGCCCGGCCGGAGCGGCCCAATTCGGCGAGCGCGTCATGCACCTCCGGGCGGTAGTGCACGTGGAAGAGGGCCAGCCACCGCTTGAGCAGGCCGGCGAACGCCGGCGGCAGCTCCTTCTGGTCCCAGAAGTCGACGATCAGCAGCTTGCCGCCCGGCTGGAGATTCGCGAGCGCCGCCTCGAGGGCTCCGGGCCACGTCGGGATCATCGAGAGGCAGTAGGAGAAAAAGATCGTGTCGAACGGCTCGTCGCGGCCGAACATCCGGCGGGCGTCGAGCTGTTCGGCGAGGCCCTGGCGGAGCACGATCGGCGGCCGGCCTGGAGCGGGAACGCGGTGCCGCCGAATGCTCGCTGCGGCCGTCTCCAGCATCTCATGCGAGGCGTCGAGGCCGTGCAACAGCCCGGGATCGGGCCGCCGGGCCAGCTTGATGAGGTTGCGGGCCGTGCCGCAGCCGACCTCGAGCGTGGCCGACCGCGGCGTCGTCACGACCTTGTCGAGCAGCCGGTCGCGGCCGAGCAGGTAGTAACGGCGGGTCACGTCGTAGACATGCCGCGTCAGCCGATACATCTGGTCCATCGCGGCCGCCTGGCCGGCGGGCTCGCGGCGGTTGTTCGATGAGGAGACGGGCCCGGGGGAGCCTGACCCCGGAGCAGGCGATCCGGGAGAACGTGAACTGACGTGGGGTGTGGTCATGAGGTGCCCGGGAGTCACTGCCGCGCGGGTGGCGGAGCCACGCGATCGATTTCGGCCGTCAGCGTGGCGTTCACCCGGACGAGTTCACGGCCCAATTCGACGACCCGGTCTTCCGTCGCCTGCCGTTCGGTCGTCGTGCGGCTGACCGCATCTTCGAATCGACCCGTCAGCCGTTCTGCGGCGGTCACGTCGCGTTGCCATTGTTCCAAATCGGCCGTGAGCTCCTCGGCGACGGTGGTCGTGGCGGTGGTTGTGCCGGCCACACTGGCGAGCGTCTGCTCGAGCCGGGCGGCTGCCGCCAGCAAATCGGCCTTCTCCTGCCGGAGGGCCCGCATCAGGGCGGCGGCGCCATCCGCCCGCACGCCGTCGCCTCCATCCTCGGCCGGCCCACGTGCGGAGACGATCCCGCCGTGCAAGAGTGTGACCGCATCGACCAGCGGCCGCCGATAGATCAGGCCCACGATCTTGGCCGTGCTGAGTTCGTCGCGGAGCGTCAGGGCCGTGCCCAGGTCGAACTCGGCGCGTTCGCCTGCGACGTAGTCGCGTTTCGCCTCCTCGCTCCCCTCGGCAAACTCGTGGTCTGCGGTTAATTCGACCTCGGCCCAGTAGGTGCCGTGGGGAACGCTCCCCGCGGCGAGCTTCGCGGCCACGTCGTCCCACGATTCCTCCGGCACCGCCTCCTCGTGCTGGGTGAACATCTCGACGAACGCCTCGACGAGCCCCTTCACCTGGGCGGCCGACGGGTCGTCTGGCAGCATGTCGGCGGAGAGCACTTCGGTCACGGTCTCGGCGGCCACCTTCGCCGGCTGCGGTGCGATGCCGGTCGCGGCGGCGGCCCGATCGGCCGGGGTGCGGTAGAAGGCGAGCCAGCGATCGACGGGAAGATCCTCATATACCGTCACGGCTGGATGATCCGCCTGGAGGATGCGGGCGTCGTAGCCGTCGCGGGCCGCCGTCTCCGTGACGGTGAGCACATGACGGTTGCCGCGGAACTCGCTCTTCTCGACCCGGAACTGGCCGAGGTAGCGGCCGCCATCCTGGAGATCGGCCTCGTCGACGAGAAACACGACGGAGCCGGCGGCGAACGGGGGATCGTCGGCCGCATTGCCGTCGGGCGGAAGTTCGATGAGCCCGGTGCCGCCGGCCTCCCGCGGCGGTGAGAAGGAGGCGCCCGGCCAGATCCGGCCCTGCCAGTCGCGGGCCTTCTCGAAGGCCCGCCGCCACCGGTCGCGCTCGGCCCGCAAGACGTCGAGGGACGCTTCCTCGGGGATGGGGGCGAGCACTCCCCGCGGGCCGGGCTGGAGTGCGTCGCGGACGCGGGCCAGATCGGTCTGATAACGGGTGATGGACGTGGCCCAGACACGTTCGCGGGCGGCCAGCCGGGTCACGAGGTAGAGGTAGCCCCCCGCGGTGATCAGGACGAGCAGGCCGGCGATGACCGTGCCCCAGCTCCAGCGGGCGTGCCCTGCCCCCAGGGCCACGAGGCCGCCCAAGAGCACGAGGCCGACCAAGGCAAGAACCACGTAATCCATCGATGCAATGACTCCAGAAGACGACACTATATCGGCAACCCTGCGTTTCGGTCATCGCGAACTCTCCCGCAGGCCCTCTCGTCCGTGGCTGGCCGGCGACGCGGCGTGCCCCCGGTGTCGCCGTCCGGCGACACGCCACCCGGCCACGGCCGGCGCGCCGCCCGCCATTCGGGGGCATGAAGCGAATTTTTTCCCGGTAAATCCAGGGGAAATGCGCGGCCTCGGCACCGGGCATGGCGACCGTGGCATCGGATTCGCTCTCTCCGCTTCGCCGGCCGCGGAACCCCTCCGCGGCCGCCCTGCCCCGGAGACGCCCCTGCGGCGCACACGATGCCACTCGCCCCCGTCCTCCCCGCGAAGTCCCGCAAGTCCGCCCCCGCCCGTCGCACGACGGCCGCGATCGACGATCCGGTCCGGCTCTACCTGCTCCAGATGGGCGGCATGCCGCTGCTCTCCCGGGAGACGGAGGTGTCGAGCGCCCGCCGGATCGAGCGGTGGCGGCGGAAGTTTCGCCGCACGCTGCTCGCGAATGACTTCGTGCTGGCGGGGGCCGTTCAGTTGCTGGAGCGGGTACAGGCCGGCACCGTGCGGCTCGACCGCACGATCGAGGTCTCGGTGACCAACACGAGCGAGAAGAAACGGATCCTGTGCCGCCTCGGTCCCAACCTGGAGACGCTCCACCGGATCCAGGAGGAGAAGCAGCGGTTGTTCCGCACGGCGATGTCGCGGTCGGTGCCGCTGGAGCGGCGCCGGGCGGCGTGGCGCCGGCTCGTGCGGCAGCGAAACAAGGCCGTGCGACTGGTCGAGGAGATGAACCTGCGGATCCAGCGGCTCTATCCGCTGCTCAAGGATCTGCGGGGCCGGGGTGAGCGGCTGGACGTGCTCGACGGGCAGGCAGCCCGGGCGGCCGATCCGGCCACACGGCAGGCCCTGGCTGCCGAGCAGCGTCGGCTGCTGCTCTCGACCCGCGAGAGCCGGCGCACGCTGGCTCGCCGGCTCGCGCTCCTGGAGGATCTCCAGAAGCGTTACGACGCCGCCAAGCGGGACCTCGCCGAGGGCAACCTGCGGCTCGTCATCTCGATCGCCAAACGGTATCGCAACCGCGGCCTCACGTTCCTCGACCTCATCCAGGAAGGCAACTCGGGCCTCATGCGGGCGGTCGACAAGTTCGAGCATGCCCGGGGCTTCAAGTTCTCGACGTATGCGACGTGGTGGATTCGGCAGGCGATCACGCGGGCGATCGCCGACCAGAGCCGCACGATCCGCGTGCCCGTGCACATGGTCGATCTGATGAACAAGCTGCGGAACATCACCCGCGAGCTCGTGCAGGAGCAGGGCCGCGAGCCGACCATCGAGGAGCTGGCTGCCCGCGCCGGCGTGTCGGTCGACGAGGCCGAGTGCGTGTGGCGGATGTCCCGGCGGCCCGCCTCCCTCGACCAGCCGCTCGGCGACGGCGAGGAACACTCCGTGGGCGAGTTCGTGAGCGACCGTCGCGAAGAGGATCCCCTCGCCGACTTGAACCGGCAGTCGCTGCGGGTCGGCATCGCCCGGGCGCTCGAGGGCCTGAGCTACCGGGAGCGGGAGATCCTCCGCCTCCGGTTCGGTCTGGCCGACGGCTACTCCTACACGCTCGAGGAGGTGGGAACGATCTTCGACGTGACCCGGGAGCGGGTCCGGCAGATCGAGGCCAAGGCGGTGGAAAAACTACGCCAGCCCGGGGCCAAGGTCGACCTCACGGGTTTCGTCGACTCGGCGCTCGCCGACCGCTGGCGGCCGAGCGAAACGCCGCGTGTTCAGGCGGAGCCGGTCGGCGTGTGACCGGCCCCGCCCGCACGCCAGCAAAACCGCTCGGTCAGGCCGACTTGGCCTCGTCGAGGGCCTGCTGGAGCCGCGCCTTGGGCTGCACGCCCATGAACTGCTGCACCAGCTGGCCGCCGTTGAAGATCATGATCGTGGGAATGCTCTGCACGTTGTAGGTCATCGCCAGCTGATTGTTCTCGTCGACGTTCACCTTGCCGATGCGGAACGTGCCCGCGTTCTCGACCGACAACTCCTCGATCGTCGGTCCGATCATCCGGCAGGGACCGCACCACGGGGCCCAAAAGTCCACGAGCACCGGCACCGGCGAAGAGAGGACCTCGCTCTGGAAATTGTCGTCGGTGAATTCAAGGGCACTTCCCATCGTCGTTGAGTTCTCCTGTAGTCCGCGGGGCGGTTCATCTCACGTCGTTGCTGGCGGTAGGATACGAGCTTCCGCCTCCGGCCTCCGATCGCGGAGCCGTCGAGTCGAAGTATAGCCGTCCCCGCCGCCCTGCCGCGTGAGCAAAATTCACACGATTAACCTGACCGATGCCTGGGAGGGAACACAGGCACACGGGCTGAAGCGGTGCTTCGGACGTCCCACGGGCCTGACGCCGGCCGACCGGGTCTGGCTGGCGTGCGAGTCGCCCGCCGTTCGCCCCGGGGATGACGTCCGGCCCCGCGACATCCGGCTGAACGGCACGTCGCTGCCGGCGCTGGTGGGCGGCGGTCGGCGGCGGGCCGATGTCACGCCGCTGCTCGTGTCCCGGAACGAACTGGTGTTCGTGGACTCGGGCGTGGGACCGTGGGCCGGTCGTCGCCGTCTGCCGGAAGAGGTGGGCCGGGTCTGGCTGGAGATCGAGGCTGCGGGCTGACCCCGCCGGTGCTTGACACGCTGGTCGCGTGACCGCTACCAACCACTCGAGACATCGTCCGTTCCAACCTTGCACGAGAGAGGCAGCCATGTCGGTCATTCGCGTCGGAAGCACAGGCACGTACGCCGAGGGCTGGGAAACGATCTTCGGCGGCGGCAAAGGGGCCGCCCGTCCGAAGGGGGCCGCACCAAAGAAGGCCATGAAGAAAAAAGCCGCGGCCCCGCAGAAGAAAAAGTCCAAGCGGAAGTGATGGGCGTGGACGAGTGCCCGGCCCACCCCGCCGGTCGACGGCACCGCCCCTGATGCTTCGCCGACAAGACGCCGACCCGTGGACATAAAAGCCCCGGACGGAAGTCCGGGGGTGCGTACGTGTGACTGCTTCAACCGGTCGCCACGAATTCTATCGATACCAGATTCCCGCCGACGTTCCATTTCCTCCACCACGAATCCCATCGATCCCGGATCCCCGCCGACCTCCCACTGCATCGACACTCGCAATCGGACATGCTGCTTCGTGGTCCGGCTGCGGCACGGCAGTTGTGCGGCAACGTCGTCGTGGATCAGGCGTCGTGCGTGATCGTGGTTCGTGGTGTGTGCCCCGGCGCGATCACACCCCCGGACTCCCGTTCGGGGCTTGTATGGCTGGGGAGGGAGGCTCCTTCCTGGCCACGCTCGGTCTCCGGCAGACTCTCCTCCGCCGTGCCGCCGATGAGCCCTGAACCGCAGCCGCGACCCAGAGCTGGTTGCGGAAGTGCCATTGACCCTGCTATCTATTCAGGGCTCCGCCGGCTCGGGGCCGGTTCGACGTTGACTGGCCAGCGGTTGTTTCCTCGTCCCTGTCCGCCCTTCCGCCCTGGTGCCCCCATGGTCCGCTTCGTTTTCACGATCGCGGTGCTCGCGTGCACCGCGCCCATGCACGCGGCCGAGCGGATCGAGGCGGACGTGGTCGTGTATGGGGCCACGCCGGCTGGTATCGCCGCCGCACTGGCTGCGGCGGACGACGGCAGTTCCGTGCTGCTGCTGGACGCGACTGCCCGAGTCGGCGGGCTGCTAACCTCTGGCCTGTCGCACACCGATTACCACGCCTTCGACGGACTGACGGGCATGTTCCTCAGCTTCACCAAGCGGGTCGAACAGCACTATGTGGACACGTATGGAAAAGGCTCGCAGCAGGTGCAAGACAGCTTTCGGGGCACGTTCGGCGAACCGAGCGTGAACCTCAAGGTGCTGGAAGCGATGCTCGGAGAGCGGAAGCACATCACGTTGGAACGCAACGCCAGGCTCCAGGCCGTTGCCACTGCCGACGACGGTGCGCGGATGGTTTCCATGACGTTGAAACGGGCGAACGCCACCGAGTTCGTCGTGTGCGGAGAGGTGTTCGTCGATGCCACCTACGAAGGCGACCTGATGGCCGCCGCGGGGGTGCCGTGGCGGGTCGGCCGAGAGGGGAAGAGCGAGTACGGTGAGAGTCTCGCGCCCGCGAAACCCGACGACCAGCTGCAGGCGTACAACTTTCGGTTCGTGATGACCCGAGAGCCACGTAACCGCATCTCCGTAAAGGCCCCGCCGGGCTACGACCGCACTGACTTCGTCGCCGCGCTCGAGGCACTCGACAAGGGCAAGGTGCGATCGGTGTTCGGATACCCATCCGAGTGCGTGTTCAAGGCGCAATTGCCGCCGTTGCCGAACAACAAGTATGACATCAACGACGTGTCTCTCGCGCCGATCCGGTTGTCGCTTCCGGGCGCGAACAAGGACTGGCCGGACGGTGACGAGGAGGCGCGCGGCCAGGTGTTCACGGAGCACCTACGCGACCAAGTCGGGCTGTTGTATTTCCTTCAATCCGACGAGGCGGTGCCGCAGGCGCTCCGCGAGGAGGCCCGGGAGTGGGGTTGGTGCGCCGACGAGTTCGAGGACACGGACCACCTGCCGCCAAGGCTCTATGTGCGCGAGGCGCGGCGGATGGAGGGGGTGTACGTGTTTTCGCAGCGTGACAGCGAGGTCGTGCCCGGCGATGCGCGGACGGTTTTGCACAGCGACTCCGTCACGTTCGGCGAGTACGGGAACAATTGCCACGGCACAGGGCACGAAGGCCCTCGGTTCGGCGGCGTGCATACCGGCGAGTTTTACAAGGCCACGCCGCCATACCAGATTCCCTACGGGGTTCTCCTGCCGAAGGTCGTCGAGAATCTGCTGGTGCCGGTCGCGGTCAGTGCAACGCATGTTGGGTTCTGCGCGTTGCGGCTGGAGCCGATCTGGGCCTCTTTGGGCCAGGCGAGTGGTCACGCAGCGCATCTCGCGCGGATCGAGAAGGTGCCAGTTCAGAGGGTTCCGGTGGCACGGCTGCAATCGCGGTTGCACCAGGCGGGCGCGGGCACGGTGTACTTCAGCGACGTGCTCCCGGGGGATGTCGACTTCGCTGCCGTGCAGTGGTGGGGCACGGCCGGCGGGTTCCACGGCCTGTTTCCCGCGCCGCAGGGCGGGCCGCGTGGGAGAAACATCACGGGGCAGTATTTCGAGTCGTATCCGAACCACGCTGCCGAACTGGGCGAGGTATTGAACCCCGACCTCGCCGACCGGTGGGTGCAGCTGGCACGTGATATGAATCTGCCGGTGGAGAAGCTGCCCGCCGCGGACGGGACGCTGACCCGCGGTGAATGGGTGCGGTCCGCGTTCTCGCTGGTGCGGTAGGGCCGTCCGGGGCTTGTATGGCTGGGGAGGGTCTACCCCGTTTGAATTCACGCGGAGCGGCCGAGTTCGGCGGACCGGCGGGCGGCGGCGACGACAGCCGCGGCGATCGCGGCGGGCACGCCACGCTCGTCGAGCAGCGTGAGGCCGGCGAACGTCGTCCCTCCCGGGCTCGTCACCTGTTCTCGAACGGCGGCCGGGTGGGCGCCGGATTCCACGAGGAGGGCGCCGGTGCCGGCGAGCGTCTGCGTGGCGAGCGCGAGCGCGAGCGGTTCGGGGAGTCCGGCCTCGACGCCTCCTGCGGCCAGTGCCTCCACGAACCGGGCGATGAAGCCCGGCCCCGAACCCGACAGGCCCGTCACGGCGTCGAGGAGCGACTCGTCGACCTCGTGCACTTCGCCGACCGCCGCGAGCAACTGCCGCACCCGCTCCCGCGCTTCGGCCGGCACCGCTGTGGCCGCGGCAACCGCCGAGACTCCGCGGCCCACGAGGCAGGGTGTGTTGGGCATCACGCGGATCACCCGGTCGTTACCGACAAGCCGGGCGAGTGACGCGAGCGACAGCCCGGCGACGATCGACACGAGAATCGGCGGCTGGCCCGACGCGGCGTCCAGACAGCCCGCCACCTCGCCACAGGCCGTCGCGGCCTGCTGTGGCTTCACGGCCAGGAAGACGATGGGCGCTGCCGCGGCCGCCGCCGGTGAGTCGACGAGCCGGATGCCCGGCACCCGCGCGGCGATGGCGTCGCGGGCTCCGGCGGCCGGATCGTAGACCGCGATCGCCTCGGCGGGCACGAGCCCCGCCGCGTGAAACCCGGCGGCGAGCGCCTGCGCCATGCGGCCGCCACCGATCATGCCAATGTGGATGTCGTGGCTGTCACCTGCCATCGCCGGCTCCCGCCTCGGGTCCGTGAGGGGCGGCATCGACAGGCAGGGCCGAGAGGGCGGCATCCAGCGGCAGGGCCGCGAGGACGGCATCGAGCGCGTCGAGGTCGAGGCGGCTCACCCAGAGTTGGCTCGCCGGTCCGCGGCCGCCGTCATCGGGGCCACGGCCGCTCGTCCAGAGCAGCCGGGTGCCATCGGGGGAGAAGGCCGGCAGCACGTCGGCGGAAGGATGGTCGGTGAGCCGCACGGGCTCCGTCGTGCGAAAACCGGCAGCCGTCGCCTGATAGCGGACGATCCACAGGTCGTAGTTCGGCCGCTGCGTGGGGTCGGAGTGATCCGCCCCGGTCCAGATGAGCCAGGGTCGGGTCGGATGCCAGAAGGGCGCCCAGTGCACCCCCTTGCCCGCGGTGACAGCCGTGTCGCCGCTACCATCGGCACGCATGACGTGGATCTGCAGCGCGTCCTTCTCGAGCCGGTCGGTGCGGTAGGCGATCCAGGCTCCGTCGGGAGAGAAGAACGGGCCGCCGTCGTAGCCCGGTGCGTCGGTCAGCTGCCGCACGTTGCCGCCATCGGCATCCATGACGTAGATGTCCGGATCGCCGTCGCGGTCGCTCACGAACAGAATCCGAGCACCGTCGGGCGAAAACGAACACTCGGCGTCATACCCCGGCGCGTCGGTGAGCCGCGTGAGACCGCCCGTCGCCAGGTCGGCGACGAAGAGATCCATGTGGGGATCGAAGTCCCATTGGTAGCGGCGCCGACGTCCCGTGCGGGCGTCGTCTGCGGCTTGCGCGCGGGCGGCGGCTTCCGTCGCGTCGAGAGCGGGATCGAGGTGGCTCGACGCGAACAACAGCCGCTCTCCTGCGGGTGAAAACCAAGCGCATGTCGTCCGTCCGCGGCCCGTGCTGATCCGCCGCGGCGGCCGCGGCCCCGGGTCATCCGCGGCGAAATCCTGGATATAGATTTGATAGAAGGGATAGCCCTGCGGCACGGCTTGGTAGGCGATCCGCCGGC
>Ga0114946_10002792_pt1 | contig 11925 bp, 8 predicted proteins | sample WalLakDeSediment_FD_88676 | JGI IMG/M metagenome (GOLD analysis project Ga0114946, IMG submission 88676) | Lake sediment microbial communities from Walker lake, Nevada to study Microbial Dark Matter (Phase II) - Walker Lake 11/02/13 Deep Sediment | ecosystem: Environmental > Aquatic > Freshwater...
ATCCGTTTCTCCTTTTCCCCCGGTGGGACCCGAGTGCGGACCCTTGGAGGCGGGCGGCGGTTTCGTCTCTCGAGCTTCTCTCGCAGACGGCGCAATGCTGTGGCCTTGTTCCGGTGCTGGCTCCGCTCCTCCCGGCTGGTGACCACGACTCCCGTGGGGAGGTGGGCCAGGCGGACCCCGCTTTCGGTCCGATTCTGGTGCTGGCCTCCCTTTCCCCCGGCCATGAAGGTCTCCACCCGGCACTGTGCCAGGAGTTCGTCGTCGCTCTCCGGGACGGGAAAGAGGTCGGGGGCGGGCATTTCATCGTTCATGAGAACAAGATGGAGGATATCACCGAAAACGCCATGTGGGCAGGATCCCCGTTGCAGGCCAGCTTCGGATGATCTAAGCTTCGGCCACACAACCCACTCCAACCTCGCCACGCATTCAGCCATGACCAAGACCCCCGAGGCCCACGGCGCAGACCCCTCGAAGGTCGGCGTAACGGTGGCCCTGGTGTTCCTGCTCACCCTTGTCTTCTTCTGGCCCACACTGGCGAGTTTTCCCGGAACATGGGCCGGCTACGGAAGGTCTCATGGATGGTTCGTGGCGGGCCTCGTCGGGTGGATGGTGTGGAGGGATCGGCGGGAGCTCCTGAGGGGGATGGGTGGGAATCCTTGGATCCTGACCATGCTGGCGGCCCTCTCCGTGCTCTGGTTCGCCGCCACAGTGGCGCACATCCAGGTGTTCCATCAGACGGTACTGCTTTTCCTGCTGATCTGTTGGGGCCTTGTGGTCTTTGGAGGGCGAGCTCTTCGGACCCTTCTGGTGGCGGGCGCCACCTTCCTTCTCGCCCTTCCCCTTTGGGACGTGCTGGTTCCAATCCTGCGTCCCCTCACCACGCTGGCCAGTGGCGCCATGGTGCTGCTCCTGGGGATCCCGGCGGAGATCGAGGGTGACCTCGTCCGGATTCCGGCCGGGACCTTCATCATCGCGGATGGCTGTGCGGGACTTAACTACCTCCTTGCGGGCCTGGTGGTGGGAGCGTTCTATGCCCACCTCCTGGTGAGGGGATGGCCTGCGAAGCTCGGCATTGTGGCATTGGCGGGCGCGATTGCCATCGTCGGAAACTGGATCCGGGTCGCTGGGGTCATCGTCATCGGGCATGCCACGGAGATGCAGTCCGGGCTTGTGGAAAGCCACCTCGGCTTCGGCTGGGTGATCTTCACCCTTGGGCTGGTGCCATTCTTCCTCTTGGCCCGGGTCATGGAGAAGCGGGCCGACAGGAAGTACGCCGGCTCGGAGCCCGAGTCAGCAGGCATGGACCCGGAGGGGGACACGGGGGAGCAGAAGGCCGTGTCCCGCCGTCTTGTCTGGCGGGCGGCTGCGGCCACCGCCGTCGCCATCCTCGGCCCCCTCCTCTACTTCGTCTTCGGGGCTCTTCCGGCTGTGAACGCCGGGGAAGGGGGCCTGGAAGACGTGGCCGGCGGTGACCCGTGGCGCATCGCCGAGTCCCCTGTTGAGCGTCCTTTTGGCTGGCGGCCGGCCTACCAGGGAGCCGACCAGCACGACAGCCTGGCCTTCACCGACGGCGAGCGCACCGTCTACGGTGACCGATTCGTCTACCGGCAGCAGGCCCAGGGAGCCAAGCTCATCGGGTACCCCAATCGCATCGCACCCAGGGCGGACATCTTCGAGGAGCGCCTCATGGGACCGGTGGACCCGGCCCGGGGACTCTGGGTGAAGCAGGCCGTGGTACTCAACCCGGAGGGGCCGGTCCTGGTCTGGTATTGGTACCGCGTCGGGGGGATGGACACCTTCTCCCCGGTCTACGCAAAGGTGCTGGAGGTGCCGGCGTTCCTGAGCCGGCGTCGGGCTTCGGAGCTGATGGCGTTGAGCGCGGCCTGCGAGGCCGACAATTGCAGGGAGGCCTTCGAGGCCCTGGCGGGGTTCATGGGGGTGCGGATTTTGGACGCTTCAGGGGGAGAGCCTGTTGAAGCTTCGGATACTACGGAGGCCGCAGATACCACCGGAGGGCCTCAATCGTAGGAAGCCAGCTCCCAGCCGGGGCTCGAAACCCGGTTTCCCACTATAGCAAACCCTCACCACCGCCCGTTATCTTGAAAAAATGGGGTCCTGGCGGACACGGAGCAGCTTGGTCAGGATGGGTTCGCCGGCTTTCCTCCCGGGACCGGCCGCCCAGAACGGAGACTCATGGTTTTCGAACGGATGGAGCAGAACCCCGGAACCAGGTTCCTCTTCATCATGGCCATGGTGGTGGTCGTGGTGGCGGGGCTCCGGTTCGCCGCCCCCATCCTTCTACCCTTCTCCCTGGCCCTCTTCCTGGCGGTCCTGACTCTGCCCGTGGTGCTGTGGCTCCAGAAACTCAGAGTGCCCCGCCCTCTGGCCGTCCTGCTGGCGGTCCTGGCGGACCTGGCCTTCTTCGGCCTCATCATCCTTCTGGCCAGCCAGTCCATCGCCGACTTCCAGGACCGCCTTCCACGGTATGCTGATCGCCTGACGGACATTTGGCGGGTCTGGATCCTCACTCTGCAGACGACGGAGTTCCCCGGGGCCGCGAATCTCGCAAGCTACCTCACCACCGAGATGGTGAACCCCGGCCAGATCCTCACCATCGCCCAGGGGACGCTGACGCGGGCCTTCGGCTTCGCCTCCTTCGCCTTCCTGGTGTTCCTCATCCTGGTTTTCACCCTGGCGGAGGCCACCGTTTTCCCCGCCAAGTTCCGGGCCATCCTGGGCCGGGAGAAAGGCCACTCCAGCCGCCTTACCAAGATCGTGTCGGAGGTGCAGGAGTACCTGGTGATCAAGACCTTCATCAGCCTGGCCACGGGCATCCTCCTTGGGGCCTGGTGCTGGGTCATGGGGCTGGACTTCCCGGTCCTGCTGGGGATCATCGCCTTTCTCCTGAACTACGTCCCCACCATCGGCTCCATCATCGCCGGCGCCCCGGCCATCCTCCTGGGACTGATCCAGTACAGTCCGGGCACGGCCCTGGTGGTGGGGCTCGGTTACGTCGCCGTGAACCTGGTCTTCGGGAACCTCATCGACCCCAACCTCATGGGCCGGCGTCTGGGTCTCTCCACCCTGGTGGTGATCCTCTCCCTTATCTTCTGGGGATGGGTCTGGGGGCCCGTGGGAGCCCTCCTGGCCGTGCCCCTCACCATGGTGGTGAAGATCATGCTGGAGAACACCTCGGACCTCAGGTGGATGGCCATCCTCCTGGACAAGTCGGCTCCGGAGCCCGCCCTGGCCAACCCCCTGTCGGAGGACGGCGAATAGGGGGAGAGCGGCCCTACCGCTTGCCCTCCCCGTCCCTCACCAGCTCCAGCCCGAGCTCACGCCCCTTCTTCACCGCCGGCACCCCGTCCGCCATCCATACGGGCATGGGGGCTCCCAGGAGGTAGTGGTCGAAGAACTGCTGCATGCGGATGGTCCAGTCCTTCTGGTTCTGCGTTCTCCTGAGTCCGTGGGCCTCGCCGTTGTAGTTGAAGAGCCACACGGGCTTCTCCAGCCGCCTCAGGGCCATGTACATCTCGATACCCTGGTACCAGGGCACCGCGTCGTCCTCGTCGTTGTGGAGCATGAGGAGGGGTGTGGTGACCTTGTCGGCCTCGAAGATGGGGGAGTTGCTGATGAAACGTAGCGTCTCATCCCACAGGGTCCCGCCGATCCGGCTCTGGGTCCGCTCGTACTGGAACTGGCGGCTCATGCCCGTGCCCCAGCGGATGCCGCCGTACGCGCTGATCATGTTGGAGACGGGGGCTCCGGCCTCGGCGGCGGCAAAGATGTCGGAGCGGGTGATCATGTGGGCGATCTGGTACCCGCCCCAGGAGTGCCCCTGGACCCCGATGCGGTCCCTGTCCACGAAGCCCATGTCCACCAGCTTCAGGATCCCGGGAACCACGGCGTTGAGGGCGCTCTCCCCGGGGTAGCCGATCTTGTAGGGGATGTCCGGGACGAAGAAGACATAGCCCCGGCTCACGTAGAAGCTGGGGCTCACGGAGGTTCCGGCTCCGGGGCTCCGGTACCGGTAGAGGCCGTCGGAGCTCCGCTCGTAGAAGTAGACCATGAGGGGATACTTCTTGCCGGGATCGAACCCCTCGGGTTTGATGAGAATGCCCTGGAGAGGGATTGCGTCGGCGGAGACCCACTCCATGAGCTCGGCGTCGCCCCACACGTACTCGGCCTGCTGCGGGTTGGCGTGGGTGATCCTCTCCATGGTCCTGAAGTCCCGGTCCGAGATCCAGAGGTCCGGGTACTCTTGGAAGCTCTGCCGGGTCAGGACATAGACCTCGGCGTCGTCGGCTTTGGCCGGCGAGCTGAACGAGTAGTCGTCCATGATGAGGAGCCGGGGCTCCCGGTTCCCGTCGAACCGATCCCGATAGAACCCGGACTGTTTGATGCCGTGGTGGAAGGCGGACAGGAGCACGTCCTTGGCGGGATCCCGGCCCTCGGCGGCCCGGGCCCGGCGCATGGCCGGAGAGTCGGTGTCCACGACCCGGAAGGTGATGTCGTTGGCCCTGCCCACTCCCTCTGTGAGGTTCCGGGGGGCCGTGCGGCCGGCGGGATCCACGCTCCAGATGTCGTACCGGTCCCTCACCAGGAGCGCCGCGTCGTCCTCCATCCACCCCTCGGTGCCGTAGGAGCCCGGCGGCTGGGGGGTGTCGCTGAGCTCGTTGTGGACGGGGTGGGGAAGGGCCGCCGTGACGTTGCGGATCTCCCGTGTGGCCACGTCCATGACCATCCAGTGCTCTTCGGTGCCGTCCCACCAGCTCAGGTAGCGTGCCTCCGGGGAGAACGAGGCCCGTCCCCCACGAAGCATCTCCAGGACCATCTCGGCCTCGCCGGTGGCCACGTCCATGAGGTAGACGTCGCCGTAGGTGCCGTCGTAGGAGACCATGGGCCCGTAGTGGGCCGTGGCGGACCCTACGGCCAGGGCTCCCTCGCCGTTACGGGACACCGTCACGTCCGGGATAGCTTCCGTGGCCAGTTGCACCACCCGGAAGTCGACGGTGGAGGCGTAGGCCATGTAGGTGCGGCTGCGCTCCCGGTTGGCCTGCACCAGCTGCATGGGTTGGATGAGGGGGTCGTGCCAGCTCCAGATGTCCACCGTCACCCTCAGGTTGGCGGGGACGGTGTCGGTGGGCGGTGCCGGCGGCCGGGGAGCCGTCCCGAAGAAGAGGCGGTTGCCTTCTCTGGAGAAGGAGATGCTCCCCCCTTCCGGCACCCACCAACCATCCGGAATCCCGGGCGAGCCCTCCAGCGCCACCACCCTGGCCTCGCCTTCGCCCAGGACGGCGTGGAAGAGGGTGAACGTGGGCTCTTTGGCCGCCCAGTCGTCCCGGTTGCCGACGAACGCCACCTGCCTGGAGTCGTCGGCCAGGCTGAGCTGGGTATACTTGCCCTCGCCGGCGAGGAGGGGATAGGTAGCGCCGGTGGAGGTCCGGACGGCGTAGACACCGTCGGCAGTCCCGTCCTTGTTGGATGCGTTGTAGACCAGCCACTGGCCGTCGTTGGTGAAGGCGTAGGCCATGACGTCCTCGTACCGGCTCTCCTGCCCGGTTTCCAGGTTCCTCAGAATCAGAGGATTTCCCTCGTCCTTACGTCGGTCCGGCCGTGCTTCCTGCCCCTCCTGTTCCTGGCCGGCCTGTGAAGCGATGGGCCGGGCCCCTCCCGGAGCGCCGCCACGGGCTCCACGGGCGGCCTGTCCTCCCCTGGTGCCGGCGGCTGCGACGGCTCCAGGCTGCGTGGGCTCCCCGCCTGCGGCCGCCGTACCCGCAGCCGCGGTGTCGGCGATTGCCGTGTCCGGCTGGGACCGCACGTCCAGGAGGTAGGCGAGGTAGGGGGCCGCCTCCTCCGGGATCTGCCACGACCGCAGGGGGCCTGCCCGGAAGTCCGGGACCAGGGAACCGTCGGTTGCAAAGGCTCCGGCGATCCGGACCGTTCCCACCGAGTCCCTGGGAAGGTCGTTACCCCGCTTGCCAGCCCTCTCAAGGGAATCCACCACGGCGTGCATGGGGCGGATGCTGAAGACCAGGAAGCGGCCGTCGGGCGTGATCCTGGGCCCGGAGCCTCGCTCCACGCTGCCGGATCGCAGGTCCCGGCCGCCCAGGGAGCGAAGGGTGAGGGTTCCGTCCCCCACCCGGGGCGAGGTCACGTAGGTGATCCACCGCCCGTCGGGCGACAGGGTCTGGGAGCCCACGGAGTTCCAGATGTCGTAGGCGTCGTGGTCCAGGGGCTTCTTTCCGGCAGGCTGGGCCGAGAGGAGGGCCGGCGCGGCCAGCAGGAGGAGCCCCAGGGTGACGAGGCGGCGAAGCAGTCGTGAGGATTCCATGGTGGGACCCGGCGGCTGAGGGAACGGACCCGGAACCTCGCGCCCCGGATTCGGCTGGGAATGATCGTCCCTGACGGTCCCCGGGGCAACATTGGAGGGGCCGTGGGGGCGGTGGTGGCCCGGGTCCGGGAGCGAGGCGGGGCATCTGAGAGGTGGGACTCGCCCCCTGCTCCGTGTCCGGGCCTTCGCCCCTCTCTCCTTGCCGGCGGAGCCCCTGGCTTGCCAGCGGAGCCTCCAGCCGAAATATTCCCCCGGTTCCAGGCCCCGCCTCGGGGCATCCTAGCCATGCAGCCAGGAGTCCGGTATGACCCAAATGGCGGAGGCCTCCATCGGTCCGCAGGGGAAGCAGTTCTTCGGCCACCCCCGTGGTCTGTCCACCCTCTTCTTCACGGAGATGTGGGAGCGGTTCACCTACTACGGGATGCGGGGAATCCTCATCCTTTTCATGGTGGACGCTATCGAGACGGGGGGGCTGGGGATGGACGTTCCCAAGGCCGCCGCCATCTACGGACTCTACACGGCGGGGGTGTACCTCCTGGCCCTCCCGGGGGGGTGGTTCGCCGACCGGTTGGTGGGAGCCCGGCAGGCCGTGTTCCAGGGGGGCGTCCTCATCGCTGCGGGTCAGTTCACCCTGGCCCTGGCGGCCAATACCACTGCGGGGTTCTACCTGGGGCTCGTCCTCATCATCCTGGGCACGGGCCTTCTGAAGCCCAACGTGTCGGCCATCGTGGGGGACCTCTACCCCGAGGGAGGGGCACGGAGGGACGCCGGGTTCTCCATCTTCTACATGGGCATCAACATCGGCGCCTTCGTGGGCCCCATCATCTGTGGATACCTGGGGGAGACCATCGCATGGAAGTGGGGGTTCATGGCGGCGGGGATAGGGATGGTGCTGGGGCTGGTCCAGTACAGGATCGGGGCGGGGCTTTCGGGCATGGGTGAGCCGCCGAAGCTGGAGCAGGGGGAGCTGAAGCAGGCGTACCAGGGACTGGCCCTGGGGGCCCTGGGTGCCGTGGTCCTTGGGATCCTGGTGTTCTGGCTCCAGATCAGCGGGATCACGGCCATCTCCTTGCAGCAGGCCGCCGGCGCCACGGGCGTCATCATCGTGAGCCTGGCCATCTTCTACTTCGCCTATCACCTGGCCCTGGGGCCCTGGAGCCCCGTGGAGAAGAAGCGGCTGGCGGTGATCTTCTTCCTCTTCATCGGGGCGGCCCTCTTCTGGTCCGGCTTCGAGCAGGCCGGGTCGTCCCTGAACCTGTTCGCGGCGGACCTCACCAACCGGGTGGTCTTCGGATGGGAGGCCCCGGCGAGCTGGCTCCAGTCCATCAACCCCATCTTCATCATCATCTTCGCCCCGGTCTTCGCCTGGCTGTGGGTGGCTCTGGCCCACCGGAACCCCTCCATCCCGGCGAAGTTCGGGTTGGGGCTGGTGCTGCTGGGCGTGGGCTTCCTGGTCATGGCCTGGGCGTCGGTGTATGCCTCCCCCGTCCAGGGGGTCAGCCCCGCCTGGCTGGTGGTGACCTATTTCTTCTTCACCGCTGGGGAGCTCTGCCTGAGCCCCGTGGGGTTGTCGAGCATCACAAAGCTCTCCCCCCGGCCCCTGGTGGGGCAGATGATGGGGATCTGGTTCATGGGGGCCGCCCTGGGCAACCTCATCGCCGGCCTGGTGGCGGGCCAGATGGCCACGCTTCCGCTGGTGCAGCTCTTCGGAACCGTGGCGGCCCTGGTCATCGGGTCCGGGATCCTGTTCATCCTCTTCAAGGGGCCCATCCAGAGGCTGTCGCCGGGGGTGGACTGAAGAGGGCTGGGGCGCGGACAGGAGCCGCCGCCTGAGGCGGGCGCGAGCGTGGCCCGTCTCAGGCAGGGCCGGCGCCGCCCCGGCTACCTCGGGGAGTCCGCTCCCAGCTGCCGAGCCAGAAAGCGGGCAGCCTCCGCTTCCGCCCAAAAGAAGGGACGGCCCGGGGCGGTGCCCGCCACGAACCCCACGTGGCCTCCGTGGCGGACGAAGGCCGCCTTGAGAGCCGGGTTGCGGTCCGGAGCTCCGTAGGGGATGGCGTCCGGCGGTAGGAAGGGATCGTCCTGGGCATGCACCAGGAGCGTGGGCACCCTGATCCCCTCCAGGAACTGGCCGGAACTGGACCTACGGTAGTAGTCCGCGACGTTCTCGAACCCATGGAGGGGGGCCGTGGCCCGGTCGTCGAACTCCCGGATGGTCCGGGCCCCGTAGACCCTATCCAGATCCAGGAGGGGTGCCAGGATATGCTCCTTGGCCCGGACCTTACCCTTGAGGGAGTCCAGGAAGTACCGGGTGTAGAAGCGCCCCATGGGGCCCCGCTCCAGGCGAGCGGCGCCGGCGTCCAGGTCGTAGGGCACGGAGATGGCCGCAGCGGCCTGGAGAAGCCCGCGCCCTCCGTCGTCCCGCTCCCCCATGAGCTTCAGCAGGACGTTCCCTCCCAGGGAGAACCCAAGGGCTCCCAGGGGCCGTCCGGGCCAGCGGTCCATGATGGACCGGACCACGAGCTCCACGTCCCCCGTGTCGCCGGAGTGGTACATGCGGGCACACCGGTTGGGCTCCCCGGAGCAGGAGCGGAAGTTCAGGGAGACCGTGGGGACGCCCACCGCGGCCAGGGTCCCGGCGGCGTGGAGAACGTAGGGCCGGCGGGAGTACCCTTCCAGGCCGTGGAGGAGGAGCACCAGGGCCCCGCCGTCATGGGCGCCGGGGGCGAAGTCCAGGTCCAGGAAGTCCCCGTCCGGGGTGTCGATGCGCTCACGCCGGTAGGCAAGGGAAGGGAGGCGCCGAAGGTACTTCCCTCCCAGGGTCTGGAGATGCCCTCCCGGGAGCCACCAGGCGGGATGAAAGGGCCGCGGCGAGAACACGGAGCTCGTCACCAGGGCGATGCCGGGGAGGCGATTCGGGGGAAGGGCGGTGCTGGGGAGCCTGTCCAGGGAGCCGGAGCCGGTCTCAGCGATACGGGGGACCGGGTCATGAACCCTCCCCCGGGGAGGCCATCCAGGGCGGGGACAACGCCGCGATCTCCCGGAACACGGGACACCGGGAGCCATGGGCCCCGGGGAGGTTCCCGGTGCTCACCAGGACAGCCCCCCCTGGTTGGTTTCGAGGGCCAGCCGCTGGAAGAGGAGGTCGTCGTCCCGGAGGGGGAAGCCGTACTCCCGATCGTGGTAGGGCCCATGCCAGGGACGGCCCATGGAGGCGCCGCAGTAGCCGGGAAGGGGTTCGGATTCGTGCATGAGAGGAAGATAGGCAGGGGATCCGGGGAAGCGAAGGTCAGGGGGCTCCGGGCGGACCCCGAACCCCGGGGCCCACGGGCCACGAGAAGCAGTCGCCTCGTCCGGGGAGCCCTCCCCGCCGGGGGTGGTCCCAAGGCTCGGAGCCCCGCCGCATGATGACCCGTCCCTCCCCCCACGTGCCCGGAATCCCCCCGGGGCTGGCCCTCCTGGTGGCCGTCCTGGCGGTATCCTTCGCCGGTCCCCTGGTCCGGTTCTCGTCGGCGGCGGCCCTGGTGATCTCGGCCTGGCGTCTCCTCTTCTCCGTGGCCCTCATCGCCCTGATCCTCCTGGCCCGGCGAAGCCTCACCGGCGGGGTGCGGATCACGCCGAGGGACTGGGCCCTGGGCATGGTGGCGGGACTCCTCCTGGCGGGCCACTTCTGGGCCTGGATCGCCTCCATACAGCTCACCACCATCGCCAGCTCCGTGGTCCTGGTGAGCACCCAGCCCCTGTTCGTGGCGGCCTTCTCCGTAGCCTTCCTGAGGGAGCGGCCGGCCCGGCGCCAGTGGCTGGGGATCGGGGTGGCGGTGGGGGGAGCCGCCATCATCGGATGGGGAGATTTCCGGGTGGGAGGCACGGCCCTCCTGGGAGACGCACTGGCCCTCTCCGCCGCCGTCATGGCCGCCGGCTATTTCACCATCGGCCGGAGCCTCCGCCAGAAGCTGGACATCTGGGCCTACACCGGGGTGGTGTACGGGGCGGCGGCGCTCCTCCTCACGGTGGCGGTCCTGGCCTCTCCGGACGTGCCCCTCACCGGGTATCCCCGGACGGACTGGCTGGTGTTCCTGGCCCTGGCGGCGGTCCCCATGATGCTGGGGCACACGGGAATCAACTACGCCCTCCGGTACCTGCCGGCCTACGTGGCGAACCTGGCCTCCCTGGGGGAGCCCGTGGGGGCCACCCTCATCGCCTGGCTCCTGCCGGCCATCCGGGAGGTACCCTCCCTCCAGACGCTCCTGGGGGGCGTGTTCATCCTGGGGGGGATTGCCCTGGGCACGCTGGGGTTCCAGTCCCGGCCGGGAGACGGCGAGGGCGACGAGGACGGCGAGGACGGCGACGAGAATGGTGGGAGGGGTGCGGGCGTCCACGGGAATGGATCCCCGACGGACCCCGGGGTGGATGGCGGATGACGCCGCCCCTGGCCGCCAGGGTCCCCTTCTCCCCTGGGCTCCGGTATGCCGTGGCCGGGGCCCTCTGCTTCGCCCTCATGACCGCCCTGGCCAAGCTTGCCGGCTCTCGGATCCCCATCCAGGAGATCATCCTCATCCGGGGCCTGGTCTTCGGCGGCTTGACCCTCCTCCTTCTCCGGCGGAAGGGGGTCAACCCCTGGGGCCGGGAGCGAGGCCTCCTGGTGCTCCGGGGGCTCCTGGGGTACAGCGCCCTCACCTGCTACTTCTACGCCGTCATGCACCTCCCCCTGGCAGACACCACCACCCTCCACTTCACCAACCCGGTCTTTGGCGCCCTCCTGGCCACCGTGGTGCTGGGGGAGACCCTCCGCAGGGCCGAGGTAGCCCTGGTCCTCCTCTCCCTGGTGGGGGTGGCGGTGGTGGCGCGCCCGGAGTTCCTCTTCGGGCAGGAGTCGGCCCTTCCCCCCCTGGCGGTGGGGGTGGCCCTCCTGGGGGCCGTCCTCACCGGAGGCGCCTACGTGGTGGTGCGGCGTCTCACCCGGACCACCGATCCCCTGGTCATCGTGTTCTACTTCGCCTTCCTCTCGGTGGTGGGCTCCATCCCCTTCAACCTGGTGAGCTTCGTGACGCCCACCCCCCGTGAATGGGTCATGTTGGTGATGGTGGGGTTGGGTACCCTGGGAGGGCAGGTGTTCCTCACCCTGGCACTGCGCCTGGAGAAGGCCGTCCGGGTCATGGGGGTGGGGTACCTCCAGATCGTGTTCGCGGCCATCATGGGCCTCGCCCTGTTCGGGGAGGTGCCGGACCTGTGGTCCGTGGCCGGGGCCGGCATCATCATCGGCTCCACCTTCCTCATGGCCCGCCTCCGGCCGTTGCCGGCGGCTGCGGGGAGGTGAGGGGGCTCCTCGGGTCGCACATTCACTCCGCTAAGATGGATACCCCGGTGCGGACTAACCATTCTCCCTGCTGGATCAGCCCGTCGCCACGCTCTCGGGACGCCACTCGAGGTTGAGCTCTCTCTTCGAATCCGCACAGTCCCGGAGATACAGATTGATCAACGTCTGGTACGGTATGCCCGTCTCCTCAGCGAGTCCCTTGAAGTAGTCCACCGTGGGGCCGTCCAGCCGTATGGTAACCCTTCGCTTCAGTCTCTTTGCGTAGGGGTTCTTCTTC
>Ga0114946_10002793_pt1 | contig 11925 bp, 10 predicted proteins | sample WalLakDeSediment_FD_88676 | JGI IMG/M metagenome (GOLD analysis project Ga0114946, IMG submission 88676) | Lake sediment microbial communities from Walker lake, Nevada to study Microbial Dark Matter (Phase II) - Walker Lake 11/02/13 Deep Sediment | ecosystem: Environmental > Aquatic >...
CCTTCCGGTCAAAGTCATGTCCTCCTGTAAACAAGAGGGCAGGGATTTTCTTATTTTGGGCAAAGGTTTGAAATAGAATACATATGAATAATGAAGCGGAAAATATGGTTTTCATGGTTATGGGAGGTTGTTGGATTTTCGGTTTATCACTTTATATGTTTATGAGTGTCTGCATTGGGACAAGTAATTGTTAAATTCCAATCTAAAGTCTCAGAACGCTAAATTTTAGGGTATTTTGGCCAAATAGCATTTTTTTGAAAATAAATTTAACTTAGATAAATATCCGTGTTCATCCTAAATATATATTCATGCTACACTGACTAAATATAATTTCTGACCCCTTAAAAACCTAAATATGAAAACCAACCTTCAAGAAAAGTTCTTCAAAATATCTGACCATTGGCATCCTTATATCATAGGGGAACTCAATGAAAATTATGTCAAGCTTGATAAACTGAAAGGTCACCTGATTTGGCATAGTCATTTGGAAGAGGATGAAATGTTTGTAGTCCTTTCCGGAACTTTGATGATGGATTTTAGGGATGGGGAAACAGTGATTACAGGCCCTGGAGAGATTTTGATCATTCCCAAAGGAGTCGAACATCTTCCTTGGACAAAAGACGGGGAAGAAGTACAGGTGATGTTGATTGAACCCAAAACTACCAAACACACCGGAGAAATTAAATCTTCCCAAACCATAGAAAATCTGGAATGGATTTGATGGTTTCATTAAGGATCAAACTCCCTGTCAAGAAAATGTGGTACTTTTAAGTATGAAAGCTTTCTATCTGACCAAAAATGGAGATGCCCAAAGCGCATTCGAACTTCGGGACCTTAATCTGCCTGATCCTGCTGAAAATGAAGTGGTACTAAAAACAGAATCCTTCGGGCTCAACTATGCAGATGTCATGGCGCGCCTTGGCTTGTACAGGGAATGTCCGCCTATTCCCACGGTGATCGGTTATGAAGCTGTGGGAAGGGTTGAAAAAATAGGATCCAAGGTTAAAAATGTAAAGATTGGGGATAGGGTTTTGGCTTTTACCAGATTTGGAGGTTATGCCAGCCATGTTTTGACTCCAGAGCTTGCTGTAATTCCTATTGACGATGAAATACCTTCCGGCATAGCCCTGGCCTTATCAGTTCAATATAGCACAGCTTGGTACGCGCTTGAGGAATGTATGCATTTACATCCAGGGGATAGGGTCCTGATCCATGCCGCAGCTGGAGGGGTTGGTACGGCCTTGATCCAAATGGCAAAAAGAAGGGGCTGTCTGATTGCAGGAACAGCCAGCAGTCATAAGCTTGATTATCTAAGGAAACAAGGTGTAGATTTAGCCATTGATTACAGGAACAAAGATTTTGAGCAGGAATTGCTAACAGCAGGTTGGGGGGCAAAGATGGATGCCGTTTTTGATCCGGTTGGAGGTGTTTCAGTCCGAAAAGGTATGAATTTATTGGGAGGTGGAGGAAAAATGTTGGTTTTTGGGGGAAGCAGCATGTCGGATGCAGGGAATATTATAAAAAAAATAAAAGTGGCAGCAGGATTTGGAATCTGGTCTCCCATTGTTTTGATGAAACGGTCGATTTCTATTATTGGCGTAAATATGTTGCGGATTGCCGAAAGTAAGCCTGAGCTTTTGCACCATTGCATGTCCATGGTAATGGATCTGTACAAAAAGGGGGAGTTTAAGCCTGTAGTAGGTAAGGAATATGGTGCTAAGGAATTGGCAGATGCGCATATCTTTTTAGGGTCTAGGCAATCGATCGGCAAAATTGTTGTGCATTGGGATTTATAATAGCTATGGAGGAGTCAGATAAAAATAAACTTTTTTGGGTTAAGACCCTTCACACTGCCATTTGGGTATTTTTCAATGTGGTGATATTTTACCTGGTATATGCGGTAATTTTCAATAAAATTGATAAGTGGGTTTGGATATGTTTGGGATTGATTGCAATGGAAGGTTTTATCCTATTGATTTTCAGGGCAGTGTGTCCTGTTACATTAATAGCAAGAAAATACTCCAATTCCCAGTCACATAATTTTGATATTTTCCTACCGGAATGGCTTGCCAAACATAATAAAAGCATCTACACCACCATTGTGGTCATTTCAGTTCTTATTTTGATTTACCAATTGGTTTGGAATTCCAGACCTTAATTTGCTGCCCGTTTGTTATCAGTTTTGGCATTTGAATTAATATTTTTCAAGATTATTTGAAACCTATATCCGGATTTTGGGTAAATTATTATATGGAAAAACTGGTTTTGGAAATAAGAACTTATAAAAAAATCAAAAAGTGGACCGCATTTGCTGGATGGTTCTTCATCCTTTTAGGTATTTGTTTTTTTCTCATGGCTTACAGATTTGAAAATGTTCCTTTTTGGATTTCTGCTTTGAGTAGTATTTTGGGAGTAATAAGTCTCTTAGCTGTGTCTTGGTTGAAATCCAAAAAGAAAATAGGAAAACTGATTATTAGATCAGATAAAATAATATTCAAATTGGGGACGGAAAAAAGGGCTTTAAATTTTTCCAAAATTTCAAAAATCAATCTTATTCTCGCCAGTGAGGCTGAGGAGTTCCACCGGGACTGGTGGCCTGGAATTGAAGGGAAAAGGGTTTATGAGCCCAGTTCAGAGAATTTTATCCATATAAAGCCTGCAAAAGGCAAGCCGGTTCAGACTTCTTTTTTTATACCGGAAAAGACATTGGAAACCAAATTGATCAACTTACTTGAAAAGCATTCGAGGAAGGGAAAAATGGAACTGAAAATCGGATAAATCACAAATTAATTTTTCTCAAAGACCAAAAAATGCTGGACATTCATAAACTGCCCGTTTTGGATCAGTTTGAAGCCATTGGCATTTAATTCCTTCGTGACCTGATCCACGGTCATTTTGTGCAAAGGTTTGATCATCACTTTGGGGTCCTCGCCCCGGTATTCGATGAGCAACAATTTCCCATCAGCTTTGAGGGATTTTCTGATTTCCTGTAAGACTTCATGAGGATACAACAATTCATGGTACACATCTACCATAAGGGCTAGGTCAATCGCATTTTCGGGAAGATTGGGAGATTTCTCACTCCCTTTGATGGTTTTGACGTGGTCAAATTTCAACTCTTTGCTTTTCTCTTCCAGGTATTTGATGGCGGGATCCTGGATTTCCACGGCATATACCAATCCCTCTGGAACGCGTTTGGCAATCCTGAAGGTATAATATCCCGAGCCTGCACCAATATCTGCCACAACACTTTGTTTGGTGATGGGCAGGTTCTTAATCGCCAATTCTGTATTTTCCTCTTGTGGGCGTGTAGCTCTTTCCAACCATGCCATGCCCATAAAATTCATTACCTGAGAGATTTCCCTTCCCATATAGACTTTACCTGTGCCATCCCGGTCAGGCGTTTTGTAAGAATATATCTCTTTACCTGAAATCTCTTTTTGTGGATTTTGGGCATAACAAAAAACTGACAGAAAAAAGAAACTAAGAAACAGAATAGGCTCATTCATCATATCGGAGTTTTATTTTTTCCATGATTTTATAAATGTAGTATAAATACTATGTTTTTTAAAAAATCCGATTATCCGCAATCTTGCCAGTAGAAGAAATCATCGTTGATATAGTGTTGTTTCCGAATTAATATCTAATATCAATAAATATCTAAATAGATGAAATACAAGTTTTATTTGGCTAGCGGCATAATAGCGGATATACATATTAAAAAATATAGATCAGTTATAAATTGGATTTTCCACCGTTTGATTTTTTATTTTTTAATAATAAAAACACAGCTGTAAAAATGAAAGGTAAATTCAACATCTGCCTCCTATTCAAGATCATATCCGACTCGAATCCGACCTGATCAATTTTGAAACTCCCTTTTAAACCTGTGGTGTAATCAGTCTAAAACCAGGATGTATCCTAATGTTGAAATTTTACTTTACAACATGCATTGACTTTAATGTGCGCATTGATTAATTTTATACGTATAAATATTTAAAAAAATAGCTATGAAAAAGCGGTTAAATATCACTGTCAAGGAAGACCTGATCCAAAAAATGAAAAAATACGCGGATTTGAAGGAGACAAGTATTTCCAACCTTGTGGAAGAGCATTTTGAGGAATTGCTAAAAAGCCAATCCAGAATTCCAAAAGAAATATCTCTTGTGGAATATGTGAAAGCATTGCCGAAATCTAAGGAAGATTATCCAAAGGATTTTGATTTCAAGAAGGAATATTATAAAACCAAAGCCAAGGAATACGATGAGCAAAATCCTGTTTGACACCAATGTACTTTTGGATTTCTTTCTCCAGCGAAATCCTCAACCTGAAAAAATAGAAAAGTTGTTTGGCCTGATTGACAACAAAACCATAGAAGGGTATATAACCCTATCCATACTTCAGATCTTTGCGTATTATTTGACCTCAGCAAAAGGGGTGGAAGTTACTAAGGGGATTTTAGAGATGGTAATTTTTAAATTTCAGCTTTTGGAAGGTAATCGTAAGACAGTTTTGAATGCCTTAAAATCCGAGCATCAGGATATTGAAGATGCCATTCAGTATTTCATTGCCTTAGAGCATGAAATGGATGCGATAGTAACTTTGGACAAAGACTTCCTCAAAATGTCCTCCCCAAATTTACCAATATACAATCCCATTAACCTATTGGAGGAGTTCGAATCGTTTTGAGCGGATGCGGACAAATACTGTTCGCAATTGATATGATGTAAATACTAAAATGCCCTGCAACCTCTAAATGAAGGTTTTTTTGATTTTGGCACCTTTTTGGGGTATTGGGTATAAGCTGTTAAAAAGCTTGCCCTTTTTAAATACTAAACCAACTATTCAGACATATAAAATGTCACCACTAAAAAAGAGGCAGCATAGATTATAATGGGATAGGGTTCCACCAAGGAAAGAATCCATGCCAAAATTCCATTTCCAAGGTTTGTTGCCTCACCTACCGAAACGTTCTTTTCACAGAGGTATTTTAGTTTAGTGATACAAAGCAAGGCCCCAATGATGTTGGGGCCTTGCTTTTTTTCATTCTAAATATTTTCAGAAATTTCTCTATATTGAACGATAGGTACATACTTCTATAGAATTTAATCTGGTCAAAAGCTCCAATATTGGAAAGGGCAATAAATCAAAAAGAATCATGCTAGATGAAAACAGTCAATTGCCTTTTCTATCCGCAGTTGAAATTCTGGCTAAAATCCATTCTAAAAAAATAAGTATTGAGGAAGTTGTAAAAATATTTCTTGCACGGATTAAAAAATACAATCCTGTTATCAATGCCATTACAGATATAAGAACTGATGAAGATTTATTGGAAGAAGCCAGAGAAAAGGATAGATTATTGGCTGAGGGGATGATTTTGGGAGATTTACATGGCCTCCCTATGACAGTGAAAGATGGTTTTAATGTTATAGGACTTAAAACTTCAAACGGACACCCATCCTATCGAAATAATATAGCTACTGAAGATGCTGAGCTTGTAAAGAGGCTTAAAAACTCGGGAGCGATTATCATGGGAAAAACCAATTTGCCCTTATTTTCCATTGACTGGCAAAGCACTAATTTTTGGTTTGGACAAACCAATAATCCTTATGATATCAATAGGGTTCCCGGAGGAAGTTCCGGTGGTTCTGCTGCAGCCTTAGCTATGGGATTTACCCCATTGGAGTTAGGTTCTGATGCAGGCGGGTCTATCCGCGTTCCTTCCCATTTTTGTGGTATCTGTGGTATAAGAACGACCGAACAGGCTTTGTCTAATAGGGGGCAGTTTAAATTCCATGGCAAGGCCCAAGGTCAAAGGATGGTTACCACATCAGGACCTATGGCCAAAAATGTGGATGACCTTTTGCTCGCCCTCAATGTCTTATGGACGAAAGGAAAATTGCTGTCCGAAATCCCACCGGTTGATTTTCACAGCAGTAGTTGGGAAGGTGAGCAATTGAAAATTGCTTATTCTTCAACCCTTTATAATCTTGAAGTTGACTTGGAGTATCAAAGCTTGATAACTGCTTTTCTGAATGAATTGAAATTGGATGGCAATATCCTCCAAGAAGACAAGCCTATTTATGATGCAGACAAAGCCTATGACTTAAATGGCGTTTTTATGGGTCACGAAATAGATGCCTCATCCCCAACCCCTTCTTTTTTGACAAAAATCTTTATTTATTTCTTCATTTTGATAAAATACCGGGATCATGCATGGGCCAAAGGGGCATCGAAAGGTATAGGAATCAGTTCAGCTGATTTTATGAAGGCTTTGGATGAGAAAGATAGTATTGCCGATTCTTTTTCCGGATTTTTTGAAAAGTATGATGTATGGATTACACCCGTCGCTTCTATCCCTGCATTCAAACATCAAAAAGCAGGGAAACCATTTTTGGTAAACGGGAAGAAAGTGAAGTATACTGATGCCATGGGAAGATTTAGTTTCGATACCGCCATGGGGGGACATCCGGTTGTGGTGATTCCCATCGGTCAAACCAAGGAAGGCCTTCCTGTCGGTATTTCTATCCATGGAAAAAAGTGGACAGACAAAAGGCTATTACAAATCGCCAGGTATTTTGAAAAATTCACGGATGGTTTTAAAAAACCTCAGCTAAAATAACGGTTTCCTCTCAGCGATTAATCAATTTAAAGAATCCTTGATTACCCATATCATTTTTTTCTTTGTCCGCTCACGAACAAAACTGTCCGTCTATTTTACCGATTACCCTGTTTTATGGTTAGAATTTGGCGGTTTTAAGCGCTTTTTGGAATGGCATGATAAAAGTAGGAAGATGGGGGTGGTAAGTAGGAACATGGATGATGAGGATGCCTGTCCGAGTGTTGAGTAAACTCAGAACTTGACAGGCAGTTTGGATGAGTCCCAGTCTTGTATCCTTTATCCCCGAAACTCGGGCAGGCTTTAAGTCTTCTGTCTTGTGTCTCGTGTCTTGTGTCTTCAATCTCATGTCTAAAAAAATGTGGAAAAACTATTTCAAAGTATCCTTTAGAAACCTGATGAAGCGGAAGCTTTATACAGGTATCAATATTTTGGGTCTTACGGTCGCCATCGTCAGTTTTATTGCCATAGCCCTCTATGTGCACCATGAAGCCACCTATGACAGCATGTATTCGGATTCGGAACGTGTGGTAAGGTTTGCGCAAAAATTTGTTAGGTCCGGAGAGGAACAAGTCGTAGGAATGACACCTTCAGCCTTGGTCCCCGTCCTAATGGAAGAAATTGAGGAAGTGGAAATAGCTACCCTGATTTTTGATTACAGCATCTTTTCTTCGGTCCTGATAGACGGCGGCGACGGAAACCGGGAAGAGACCAAGTTTGCTTTTGTGGATGAAAACTTCTTTGAAATCTTCGACCTGGAATTATTGGCCGGTGCAGAAGGTAAACTACTGGCAGAACCCAATCAGATTGTACTTACCTTATCCGCTGCCCAGCGGTATTTCCAAAAGCCTTTTCTTGCCGTAGGAAATACCATCAAAGTGGATGGAAAAGATTATCAGATTACAGGGATTGTAGCGGATTTCCCAAGCAACAGCCATATTGATTTTGAGTTTTTAGCCTCTTTTATTACCACCAGGCATGGCAAAGACCCCCAATGGTCCCCAGCCAACTATTATTCCTATGCTAAACTGAAGCCTCAAACCGACAGAGAAACCTTCACCGGAAAACTGGATTTAATGGTGGAAAAGTATCTGGGCGAACAATTGAGAAGCTATGGCTTTGAAGTGGCCATATTGTTTCAACCTTTGACCTCCATTTATTTGGGAGACAGTCAACTGAAAGAAATGAAACCTGCCGCTGATGTCAAGAACCTCTATATTTTTGGATCAGTTGCTTTTTTACTCATATTGATAGGTATCATCAATTATGTCAACTTGGCCACCGCCGAGTCTACAGAACGAAATAAGGAAGTAGGTCTTAGAAAAGTTTTGGGAGCAGATAGGCCGCAATTATTCGGACAGCTCCTATCCGAATCCATGATACTTTCCACAGCTGGGGTCGTATTCAGCCTTTTAGTGATTTACCTGATGAAAGGATTTTTCATGGATTTCTCAGGAGTACCGCTGAGATTAGATTTGTTGTTTAGTCCCGCTGGAATTTCTGTATTGCTTGCATTGCTATTGTTGATCGGACTGTTTTCAGGGTTTTATCCTGCGCTTGTTTTGTCGGGATTGGAACCGCTTAAAGCATTGGGTAAAAAATTCACCGGTATTGGTGGAGGTGCCTGGTTAAGAAGAAGCTTGGTGATCTTTCAGTTTTTTGTATCTATTAGTTTGCTACTAGCCACTTTTATCGTCAAGAATCAATTGGATTATATGCAGACGGTCAACCTGGGCTATGACAGAGAACAGGTAATTGCCCTCAATTTTCACTACAACATGAGGGAAAAGGTGTCCTCCTTCAAAAATGAAGCGGATAGAATCGGTGCTGCACATTCTGTAAGTCTGACCAATTCCCTGCCCATATTTATTCAGGCCGGATACTCTGTATCACCGGGGGGAGACAGCGACAAGGATTTTATGATCACAGGTTTTGCAGTAGACCATGATATCCTCAAGACCCTCAACCTGAACCTGATGGCAGGTACGGATTTTTCAGGACAGGATATCAGTCAGACAGATGCCTATGAAAGTGAATCAGAAATGAACATCATATTCAATGAAGCGGCTATCAGGGAATTGGGATGGACAGTGGAGGAAAGTATCGGCCGTAAAGTGAATTATAACGGCCTTATTTGCAATATCAAAGGTGTGGTTCAGGATTTCTATTTTAACTCCTTACACCATCAGGTGGGACCGTTGGCTATATTTATCGAACCTTCTGAAGCCAATTGGATTTTAGCTAAACTTCCAAAGGGAAATCCCACTGAAAGCTTGACTAAATTAGAAGAGGTCTGGAAAGGCATATTTCCTGACAGGCCTTTTACCTACCGATTTCTTGATGAAGAATATGGTAAAATGTACCAAGCTGAAATGAAAGTCAGCAGCATATTCGGATTGTTTGCAGGCATTGCCATCTTTATCGCCTGTATGGGATTGTTCGGTTTGGTATCCTATGTGGCCTTGAGGAGAACAAGGGAAATCAGTATCAGAAAAGTAATGGGCGCCAATGCAATAGATGTACTCAAGGTGTTGTCCTCGGATTTCTTTATGCTGTTGGGAGTATCTGCTGTCATGGCAGTAGGTTTTGGGCTTTGGTTTTCCAGACTTTGGTTGGAAGGCTTTGCCTATAAAACCAATATTTCCTCTGCCATCTATCTGCTGTCTATTTTGCTGGTGACTGTTATCGCACTTCTTACCATCGGTTATCGAACATTCAAGGTCTTCGCCTTGAATCCAGCGAAGACGCTGAAAGATGAATAAAAAACACAGCCGTAATCCATGCAGCCTGATTGGGAAATCTGGCTAGATACCAATATTTCTCCGGCAATTGCTAATTTTTTGACCACCAGCGAACAAAATTGTCCGCTTAACTGCACAGGAATACTCCTAAAATGCTCATTCTAGCGGATTATAAAAGAATTGGCATGGCATAGATATGGATTATTGGATGATTGACAAAAAAGATTTTCAATCTATTGAATCTAAGTATCCAAAAAGTAAAACAACCATGCTCCACAACTATCTTAAAATATTTATCCGAAACCTGAAAAAAAATCCTGCTTATATACTCATCAATATTTTGGGTTTGTCGGTAGGAATGGCGGCAAGTATTCTGATTTTTCTTTTTGTACAGCATGAGCTCAGCTATGACAAGTACCATGAAAATGCGGACCGAATCTATAGGGTGTCCCGTGCCTGGTTCAATCCTGATGGGGAAACCAACCTCCATTTGGGTCATGCTGCGCCTCCATTTGGACCTTTGTTGAAATCCGACTTTGAAGGACAGATTGAGGAGGCCGTAAGGGTGATGAATGTCAAGGTCATTCTCAAAGAAGGAAACAATACCTTCGAAGAGCCCCGATTTTTCTTTTCCGATCCTGAAGTATTTAAAGTTTTTTCATGGCCACTGTTGGAAGGTGATGCTCAAAAGGCTTTGACTTTTCCCGATGGGTTGGTGATAAGCAGGACCATGGCTATGAAATATTTTGGAAATTCCGATGTAGTAGGGAAGTCATTGGAGGTAATGATCGGGTCAGAGAAATTCAATATGCAGGTAAGGGGAGTGATGGAGGATATACCTGACAATTCCCATTTCAAGGTTGACTTTCTCGCTTCCATGGAACCTGTGGTCAATTTCTATGGGGGATATGAAGCCATGATGAAAAACTTCGGCAGTAATAATTTCGGGACTTATTTGCTTCTGGAAAGAGGGGTAGAGGCCAAAGATGTTGAAAGTCAGATTCCGGCTTTTATAGACAGGCATATTCCTGCCAGTTCTCAAGGTTTTTCTGCCTCAGCCGGAACCAAGCTCTTTTTATGGCCCCTGACTTCCATCCATTTGCACTCCAACTTGGATTCTGAAATCGAACCCAACAGCAGCATAGAATATGTCTATATCTACAGTGCCATAGCCATCTTTATCCTGTTGATTGCCTGTATCAATTTTATGAACCTTGCCACTGCCCGTTCTGCCAAAAGGGCATTGGAAGTGGGTTTGAGAAAAGTCCTGGGAGCAGACAGACAATTATTGATCAAACAATTTATGGCTGAGACAATATTGATGGCTTTTATAGCCTTGCTCATTGCTGTGTTGATTTCATTTATTGCCCTGCCTTTTTTCAGCAACTTCACTGGAAAGTCATTGACCCTAAATTTCCTGGATCATCCTGAATATTTGCTTGGTTTATTGGTTTTGGTCCTGATAGTGGGTCTGTTGGCCGGAAGCTATCCTTCTCTTTTCCTATCAGGATTCCAACCTGTCAAGGTGTTGAAGGGGACCTATAAAATCGGTTCCATTCACGAAAAACTGCGGTCAGTATTGGTAGTCGGGCAATTTGCCATTTCTGTGGTTTTGATCGTCTCGGTATTGGTGGTGCTCAACCAACTTGATTTTATGAAAAACAAAGACCTTGGTTTCGAAAAGGATGAAATCGTGGTCCTGCCTGCCTATGCTGAATTTACTGGAAATTATGAAATGATGCGTGAGAGACTCTTACAGCATCAGGGCATAGACCATGTTGCCTTAGGTAGCAGAATTCCTTCAGGAAGGTTGTTGGATGCACAGGGTGCGCAGGCGGAAGTTGGGGGACAGCTATTGCCCATAGATGTGAGGATTTCGGATATCCATGTCAGTCATTCTTTTATGGAGACTTTCGGGATGCAGTTCGTAGCCGGACGGGATTTTGATTTCAATCTTGCAAGTGATTCTACGGAGGCCTTTGTACTGAACGAATCTTCGGTCAGGGCCATCGGTTGGGCAAATGCCGAAGAGGCCATTGATAAGCCCTTTCAGTATGGTATCAGAAGAGGTTATGTAGTTGGCGTAGTGAAGGATTTCCACTTTGAATCCCTTCATCAACCCATCTCTCCCATGGTATTTTTGATCCCCAAGGATCGGTTCAATGAAGTTGCCATCAAAATCAATGGGGATTATAAAGATGCAGCTTTGGATTTCTTGCGGGATGAATGGCAGGCCATGAAGCCGGATTTCCCCTTCAATTATTACTTGGTTTCCGACAAGTTTGAACAACAATATGAAGCGGAGGAAAAAGTCGGCGCCATCTTTGGATTCTTTGCAGGATTGGCAATATTGATCTCTGTATTGGGTTTGTTTGGTTTGGCAGCCTATGCCACCGAACAGCGAACCAAGGAAATCGGCATCAGAAAAGTCATGGGCGCAAGTATTTGGAGCATTGTGTCCCTGCTGGGCAAAGATTTCCTGAAACTCGTCTTTTTCGGATTTCTCTTGGCGATACCCGTAGCCTGGTATGGCATGAACGGCTGGTTGGGCAATTTTGCCTACAG
>Ga0114946_10002794_pt1 | contig 11920 bp, 10 predicted proteins | sample WalLakDeSediment_FD_88676 | JGI IMG/M metagenome (GOLD analysis project Ga0114946, IMG submission 88676) | Lake sediment microbial communities from Walker lake, Nevada to study Microbial Dark Matter (Phase II) - Walker Lake 11/02/13 Deep Sediment | ecosystem: Environmental > Aquatic >...
AAGCCTGGATGGAAAAACGCTTCCTGACTCCCTATTTACGAAATACCCTCTGGGACCTCGGTTACGCCTTGGATACCCTGGAAACAGCTTTGCCCTGGGAGAAAATCCAGTCGGGTCGCATCGCAATCCTTGATGCCATCCGCCACGCCCTGGAAGACGAAAACGAAACCGTGCTGGCCTTCAGCCATATTTCTCACATCTACACCAACGGCGGTTCAATGTATATCACCTATCTCTACCGCAGGTCACTCGACCCCCATCAAACCCTGGCTCGCTGGCGAAAGATTAAAGGCGCAGCCAGTAAATGCATCACCGCAATGGGCGGAACGATCAGCCACCAACACGGTGTTGGACTGGATCATAAACCCTATTTGCACCTGGAAAAAGACCAGACAGGCATGCAAATTATTAAAAATATAATTAAAACGGTTGATCCTGATCAGGTCATGAACACCGGTAAACTGATTGATGTTGATTAATGAAAGGTAATGTAAATGCTCACTCAAGCCTGGCGTGAAGCAACCTGGCGAGACCTGGATCAGCCCTGGGACATCATCGTCATCGGCGGCGGCATCACCGGGGCAGGAATCTTCAACATGGCTGCCCAAAAAGGCCTCAAAGTCGTGCTGGTCGAAGCCAATGACTTCGCCTTTGGAACCTCCAGCCGCTCTTCTAAACTCATCCACGGCGGTATCCGCTATCTGAGGAACCGTCAGTTTGATGTCGTCAGGGAATCCGTAAAGGAACGCGAACGAATGTTGCGTGAATCCGATCGGTTGGTGGAACCCCTGCCCTTCATATTCCCAGCCTACGAAAATAACCAACATGAAACCAAGAAGATGAAATTGGGGGTTATTGTGTACGATTTAATGGTGCCAAAATGGCAGCATCGCACCCTGGGTAAAACAAAGACGCAAAAAGCTCTGCCTGCACTCAGTGATGAGCTTTTAATTGGTGGGGTCAGGTATTATGATGCACGCGTCGATGACTCCCAGCTCGTCATAAGGATCATCATGGATGGGATCCGGTTTGGGGGATCAGGGATCAATTACTGCCAGGTGATCGAGCTGTGCAAATCGAAAACAGGGATTGTGGAAGGTGTAATTGTTGAAGATAAAACAGGCACCATGCAACCAACCCACGTTGAATTACGTGGCAAGGTCGTGATCAATGCCACTGGTCCTTGGTCGGATGCCCTCAGGAATCAAATCAAAGGTGCGCCAAAGTTACGTCGATTGCGCGGCAGCCACCTCGTCTTTTCACTTGAGGCTATTCCCCTCAACGCTGCAGTGACCATGCTGCACCCCAGGGACAAACGGGCATTATTTGCCATTCCGTGGGAAAATCGGATCATCATTGGCACGACCGACCTGGACCATGACCTCAGCGAACCGTCCTTTCAGGAGAACAAGGACGAAACCAGCATCACACCTGCCGAGGTCGACTACCTGATCGAGGCTGTGCACGATAGCTTCCCGGATTATACAGTCAATGAAGAAGACATCATCTCGACATTCTCTGGCCTGCGCCCAGTCATTAACACCAATGCGCCTACACCATCACAAGAATCCCGTGCCCATAAAATCTGGCGCGAGGATGGTTTGGTAACTGTAGCAGGGGGGAAACTAACCATCTTTCGGGTGATGGCAGCCGATGTCCTCAATTTCTGCGCCAGGCAGCTGCCGGGAAATCCAGTCTTTCATCACCATGAACCATGTTTCATCCATCCCAAACCCCAAGTCCGCCAAGATCTCACCAACCCGGACTGGAGGATGATGGCGGGCCGTTTAGGCAGGGATGTCAACCAATTCTTCCAAGAAGCCAACCCTCAAGACCTACAGCCGATTGACCCCATCCCCGAGTTGTGGGCTGAGCTGACATGGGCAGCGAAAAATGAAGCCGTCGTTCACCTGGATGACCTCCTCTTGCGGCGGGTCAGGTTTGGTGTTCTGTTCCCTCATGGTGGCATGGATCTTATTGACCAAATCCGAAAAAGAGTACAGGCACCTTTGGGTTGGTCAGATCAAACTTGGACAACCGAAGTCGACCGGTATCAGCAAATATGGCGGGAAAATTATCACCTGCCTGGTTGATGCGAGTTTAATCCATTCCTTAACGTATTTATCGATTATGATATACCATAAATACAGCTAAAGGCACAATAGCCATCAACCGGAGGAAACCATGGCAGGTGAGCAAATCCTGGCAATCGATAATGGTACGCAGAGCGTCCGAGCGCTCATCTTTGACTTGAATGGGAAATTGATCGCCAAAAAGCGCATTTCTATCCAACCCTATTATTCAAAAAAACCAGGCTGGGCGGAACAGGACCCAGAATTGTTTTGGGATGGTGTCTGCCAGGCCTGTCAGAGTCTTTGGAAGATGGATGGAGTCAATAAAGATGCGATTACGGGGGTGGGTTTGACCACCCAGCGTTCCACAGTGATCAACCTGGATGAGCACCAAAAACCATTACGCCCTGCTATCGTCTGGCTTGACCAACGCCGCACAGAAGGGCTACCGCCAGTTGGGGGACTATGGGGTTTATTATTTAAGCTGGCTGGCATGCAAGAAACAGTGCGCTACTTCCAGGCAGAAGCTGAAGCCAACTGGATAAAAACCCATCAGCCTGAAATCTGGAATAAAACCGACAAATATGTACTCCTGTCTGGATACCTGACCTATAAATTGGTTGGCAAAGTGATCGATTCTATTGGGTGCCAGGTTGCGTATATCCCCTTTGACTATAAAAACCAGGCTTGGGCCAAGCCCTCCGATTGGAAATGGCAGGCCGTAGCGGTTGAGCGTGAGATGCTTCCCGATTTGGTGCAGCCTACCGAACACCTCGGTTTTATCACTCAGGAAGCCTCTCTCGCAACTGGCATTCCTGAAGGTCTGCCTTTAATTGCTGCGGCAGGCGACAAAGCCACCGAAGTGATTGGCGCTGGCTGCTTGGAACCGAATATTGGATGTCTGAGCTTTGGCACAACTGCAACCATCAACACCACGCATAAAAAATATGTTGAAGTCATCCCCCTGATCCCGCCATACCCGGCAGCCGTACCTGGCGCTTATTCACTGGAAGTGCAAATCTACCGCGGCTTTTGGATGGTGAGCTGGTTCAAGGAAGAATTCGGCCTGGTCGAAAGGCGTGAAGCTGAGCGCCGCGGCGTTGAACCTGAAGTCTTGTTTGATGAATTGCTTCGCACCGTTTCCCCTGGTGCAGAGGGCTTAATCTTACAGCCCTACTGGTCCCCCGGATTAAAAATCCCCGGACCGGAAGCAAAAGGCGCGGTGATCGGTTTTGGCGATGTTCATACCCGGGCGCATTTCTACCGGGCAATTATTGAGGGTTTGGCGTATGCCTTACGCGAAGCCATGGAACGCACCGAGAAACGATCACGCATCCCCATCACCGCCCTCAGGGTAGCAGGTGGCGGCAGTCAAAGCCCAGGTGTGATGCAGATCACCGCAGACATTTTTGGACTCCCGGTTACCCGACCACATGTTTATGAAGCCTCAGGCCTTGGGGCAGCAATCGATGTGGCTGTCGGGTTGGGTCTCCACCCAGATTTTTCAACTGCGATTGCTGAAATGACTCACCTTGGCGATACCTTTGAACCAGATACCGATCGGCATGCGAAGTACAGCGACCTTTTTGAAGGTGTTTACAAGCGCATGTACAAACGCTTGCAGCCGCTTTACAACAAAATCCGGGATATCATCGCATAAAGAGCACAAATCATCAACAGGAAACCACACAGGTGCAACCATCTACAAAATAAATACTTTGTAAAGGATCTAATCTACATGACACGACCTGAAATCACCCAGCAAATCACTTTTCTACACACCCAAGATCTTGAAGAAACCCGCCGGTTTTACACGGAAGTGTTAGGATTGAAGCTTGCACGCAATCAGGGAACCTGCCTCATTTTCCAGGTTAACAAGGCCGCTTTCCTCGGTTTTTGTGAGCACATTGAACGCATTCCTCCCGGTCGTAAGGTGATCCTGACCCTGGTCAGCGATGATGTGGACGGTTGGTATGCTGCACTCAAAGAAAACGGTCAGAATTTGATCGACCCTCCCATAGCCAACCCTAAATACCAAATTTATCACTTCTTTATCCCAGACCCGAACGGCTACTGGATCGAAATCCAGAGATTTGATCAGCCCCTATGAAAATCTCGCGGTCGTTAATAGGGCAGATGGGGAGCTTCATCCTAATCTGCCTGGTTGCCTGCACGGCTCCCCAGCAAGGACCATCGACACCAACCCAAATGGTTGGTCCGGTTTCCCCCACATCCGACGATCACCTAGCACCAACACCCAAAGAGAACTTAATCACCCCCATAGAGACACCTTCCACATCGGGCAGAAGTCCAACCGCCACAACCCAATACTTTTTGGATGTCGCACTCGACTACGAAGATAAACAACTTGATGTTTCTCAAACAATAAGCTATACGAACAATACAAATGATACGCTTTTCGACCTGCTCCTGATTGTTCCGCCTGCGTACAAAAAAGGCGTGTTTTCCTTAAATTCCGTTAATACCAGCCAAAACCCACACGGATCTGATTCAAAAGTCAAAAACGCCTACATTCATTTGTCGCTGGATACACCTCTGGAAATAAATCAGCAACTCGAAATAAACCTTGAATACCAGCTGCGCCTACCCAGAGGCGACCAAGCTTTAGGCTACACCCATCGCCAGTTGCTCCTTGCGGATTGGTATCCCCTGATCCCACCCTACCACGATGATGTTGGCTGGGTTATCAACCCACCCGGGAGGGTGGGGGAACACCTGGTCTACCCACTGAGCGATTTCCACCTGAACCTATGCCTGGTCCCAGCTTCAGAAGATCTGGTCGTGGCAGCCAGTGCCCCCGTCGTAAAAACGCAGGGGAACTGTTACCGCTATGAACAAGGACAATCACGAAACATTACCCTGGCTGTCAGCCCTGATTACCAGGTCTCCACCATCGAGGACGATCTGGTGACAGTGATCGCTTATACCTTCCCTGAGCATGCTGAGCTGGGATTGCGATCAGCGGCATTGGCAGTCCAAGCTTGGGGTACTTTCACTGAGCTGTTTGGGGAAAACCAGCGAGAATTCCTCAGTATTGTGGAAGCGGACATATTCGACGGGTTAGAAACCGACGGTTTGATCTATCTCAGTGAGTGGTATTACCAAACCGCCGACCCTTCCCCGCAGAATTACTTTGAATTACTGATTGTTCATGAAACAGCCCATCAATGGTTTTATGCTTATGTCCACAACGACCAGGCCAGGGAACCCTGGCTCGATGAAGCCCTGGCAACTTATTGTGAAACCCTGTTTTATGAGATTCATCACCCCGAACTGGTTAATTGGTGGTGGCATTTCCGAGTGGCAGCTTATTCACCCGAAGGGCCAGTCAATGCCGATATTTATGCCTTCAGGCAGTACAGGACCTATATCGATGCGGTCTACTTACGGGGAGCATACTTTTTACAGGCATTGCGAGACGAAGTGGGTGATCCAGCCTTTTTCGAGGGATTACGGAAATATGTCCAATCCGTTGATACACAGGCTTTACGGACAGGTGAAGCGTTCTTCGATGCATTCTCCCAGGTTACAGATGTTGAACTTTCCGAAATCTTAGCAGAATATTTCCAATAATCGCAGGCTCAAGGTTATAATAAATCCCAGTGGAAAACATTCAGAGCAATCTTGCACCAGGAAATCTCGCAAGAAGAATATGTACAGATCATCAAACTTTTAGAAAGGTATAAAATGATGCGCTTTGGACTCATGGAAATGCAATTGGAGCGCCTGGTCCCCTTAAATATTGATGCAAAGGAGGCGATCAATCGCATCTTGGATTTTGACCGCGGGCAGCTCGTCAGGGGTCTTGCCCTGGCGGGATTCTCGCTGATTGAGTTGGGCGGCGATTTAACTTTATTCTTTCCCTCAGCCTATCAACCAGAGAACATCGAGCGGCTGTTAGCGCTCAAAGAAGAATTGAATTTATCCTTCACCGTTCACCTGCCGCTCTGGTCAGTCGAGCCCTCAACACCCCTCGAATCCGTCCGGATGGGATCGGTGGATGCCATTATCGATGTGATCGACGCTGTTGAACCCCTTGAACCAGAGGTGTATGTCTTACATGCAACCGGGGCTTTAGCAGCCGAATTCTACCGCATGAATCTTCCCGAAATGGCCAAATCCCTGGCGTTAAAACAGTTCCAGGGTGGAGCCATCAACTCCATCCAAGTCATTTTAGAAGAAACAGGCTTGCCAACCCGAAAACTGGCCGTCGAAACGATCGAATTTCCTCTTGAATTGACCCTCGAGATGGCAGAGTTACTGGACCTTTCAATTTGCCTTGATACCGGCCATATCCTGGCAGGGTTTTCTGGTGCGTTTAACATGGCGGATGCACTCAAAGTCTGCCTCCCCCGTTTGGCCGAAGTCCACCTTCATGATTCTTCGGATTATATGCAAACCGGTCAATTGGGATATGGGCAGGATCATCAACCCCTGGGGACCGGCGCGCTGAATGTTGGCGACCTTGTCAACCAGCTTGAGGAAGTAGGATTTGACGGACCGGTAATCTTTGAGCTGACTGTTGATGAAGCACAGGCATCCCTTGCTCACCTTAGATCCCTCGGTGTAAAAACATGACCACCTTCTCGCTACCCTATGGTCACAGCCATTTAGACATTGAGATCCCCGGATCGCTCCAGGTTGATCAACTTCTCCCCCAACCTGCGGCAGTGATGGAGGACCCTGACTTGGTGATTGGAAATGCCATCAGTGCACCGATCGGTAAAGATAGTTGGCAAACTTTCATCGGCGCGAAAACTGTGGGCATCGCCATCAACGATAAAACCCGCCCGATATCCAAGCCAAACCCCATCCAGCACTTGTTGAATCACCTGGAAGCCTTTGGTTTCGAAGCGAGTCAAATCACCCTCTTTGTTGGCAGCGGCACCCATCCCCCAATGACCCTTGCTGAGCTGCCGCGCATCCTCGACCAGCCCATCATCGATCGCTATCGAGTTGTGATCCATGATTGTGACCATTCGCCCATGGTTGACCTGGGTGACACCAATTACCACAACCCGATCCAGATCAATGCAGATTATTATTATTGCGACCTGAAGATCTCAGTTGGCAATATTGAACCTCATCATTTCATGGGGTTCTCTGGCGGCGTAAAAACAGCAGCCATCGGTTTAGCCAGTCGTAATACAATCACAGCCAACCATGCCATGCTGGCCCATCCCAAAGCCCAGACGGGTGTCTACCACCTCAACCCCCTGCGCCAGGAGGTGGAGGAAATCGGAAGGAAAGCCAGAGTCCATTTTTCGCTGGGGACGATCCTGGATGAGGAAAAACGCATCATCGACGTTTACTTTGGCGAACCGATTGCTGTAATGAATGCGGCCATACCGGTGGTACGGGGGATATTTGGTGTCAGCATTCCCCACTTGTTTGACCTGGTGATCGCCTCACCAGGCGGCGCGCCAAAAGATATCAACCTCTACCAAAGTCAAAAAGCGCTCACCCATGCTGCTCGAATAACCCGGGATGGCGGCTGGGTAGTTTTGCTGGCAGCTTGCCCGGAAGGCTCTGGCAGCCAGACCTATGAAGACTATGTAACACAAGCCAAATCCCACCAATCGATCATAAATCATTTCTCTAGGGGATATTTTAAAGTCGGCCCGCATAAAGCCTTGCTGATCGCCAGGGATGCAGTGCGGGTCAACATTGTGCTGGTTTCAGACCTGCCGCCGCAAACTGTTAAAGGCTGGAAACTGACCCCCAGCCAGCCTGAATTAGCTAATGCCCTGGTAAAATGGGTTGAGTCCAAGCTTCCAAAGGTTGCGCGTGTCGCCATCCTGCCTGCAGCTACCCGCACCATGACCGAGGTAAATCAATGACAGACAACCCACATTTACGCAACCCCCATTTACCTGGTGAGGATTTTTTCTTTTCCCATACAGAACCCTTCACAGAAAGGAATACAACCGGGATCTTGCTCATCCATGGCTTCACGGCCACCACGGCCGAAGTCCGCCCAATGGCAGAAATGCTACATCAAGCCGGCTACACCACGGCAGGCCTTCTTTTACCTGGTCACGGCACCGATCCAGACGACCTCAATCGCGTCAAATGGCCCATGTGGGTGGAAAAGACAAAGCAAAGTTACCAAGCCCTCAGCAGGCGTTGTCAGCGTGTTTTCGTCGTCGGTGAATCGATGGGCGGCGTTTTGGCCCTCGAGCTGGCTCGCCAGCACCCAGAGATCGCTGGCCTGTTCTTGTTTGCGCCGGCCAACAAAGTCAGGGGTACCTGCCTGGCCCGCCTCCTTTGGCCTTTAATTAAACACTTAAAGAAAAAAGACAAAGAAGATGGCCTGGCTTGGAAAGGCTATAATGTTTACCCGGTCAAAGCCATTTCTGAGCTTAGTAAACTCCAAAAACACGTCCAACAGAATCTGCCCAACATCACCACACCCATCGTGGTATTCACCGGTGAATACGACCAAACGATCGCCGCTGATACAGCAGATATCATCATGGAAAACATCGGCTCGACAGTCAAGTTTCATCTTCACATGGCCGAATCCGGCCATTGCATCGTACTCGATCGCGAGCTTGACCTGGTGGTTCAGCATGTCTTAGGTTTTATCGAAACAGGACTTGCCGAATAAAAAAAGCTCACCAAGTCAGTGAGCTTCAACATTGGATTAAGCTGGCAATAAGCTAACAGATATCAAAGATGATATCTGACAACTTTGTTCGAATTCAAAATTATGATTTGGTTGCTGTATGAAAATAAAGCACAGCAACTTCTACACATCTTGAAGGGCTTTTAACAATTCGCGGCAGAAATCAGGGATATCAGGCACCACGCGGCCCCACACAATATTGCCGCTGCGGAAGGCAGGTTCATCAAGCCAGGTTGCACCCGCATTAATCAAGTCATCCTTGATTCCCTCAGACCCGGTTGCACGATGTCCCTCAACAATCCCGGCACTAATCCCAACCAACCCGGCATGACAGATCATCGCCACGATCTTACCGCTGTCATACATCTCTTTCACAATCTTTTTGACCAATGGGTCACGTCGTATTTTATCCGGTGCCCAACCCCCTGGCACAATCACTGCATCAAAAGCGCCTGGCTCAACCTGGTCAAAACCAATATCAGCTTTGCCTTCCATACAATTACCATGCTTCCCAAAATAGGATTTGCCTGCCTGCTCACCTGCTACAATCACCTCAGCATAGGCTTCCTGCATACGCATGACCGGAACAAAAAATTCCAGCTCTTCAAATCCCGGGCCGATCAAAACAAGTACTTTCTTTCCATCTAGTGTCATTCTGATTAACTCCTAATTCTTCTTTTTGATTAATTGTAACTGCTTTGGTCATCACGGTCAAAATCTAAGCAGGATTTCACGGTCCTTTTAATTGACAAGCCATCCACATCGAGGTAAACTTGTTTTCTCGGGAACAAAATCATACGCAAACCTCACACCTACGTGATAAAACGAATGTAGGTGAAATTCCTGCATATCGAAATATTTTATTGTCAGTACGTGACCAGTTTCATATGTCCACTTAAGGGTCATGATGAACGTGTAAAGAACTGGAGTGAAATTATTGTGTCTAATAAAAATTATTATGACCTTGACCTGAGTCAAACCATCACTAAAAATCGTTTAGCGGGTTTATGGCGCCTGATGAAGGGGTACCAGTGGCTCTACCTAGGCGCAACGACTGCACTGGCGATAGCGACGATCTCGCGCACCGGTATCTTCCTGGTGTTGAGGCGGTTCATCGATGATATTGTCATCCCTGGCGATTTTGGGACTGGTATGCTCCTCATCATCCTGATGTTTTTTGGTTTGGCACTAATCCAGGGAGGGTTCACCTTCATCTCCGGTTGGTTGGCTGCAAAAACGGCAGAAGGTGCCACCCGACGCCTGCGTAATTACCTGTTTGATCACTTGCAGCGCCTGCCGTATGCTTACCATGCCGATGCACAAACAGGTGACCTGATTGCCCGCGCAACCTCCGATATCGATGCCATCAATCGCTTTTACACCGACCAGGCGATTGGCATCGGCCGCATCCTGTTGATGTTTATCGTAAATTTTGTTGCTCTGCTCCAACTCAATACCCGCCTGGCATTGATCTCTGTAATCGCCATCCCGGCCATTATTGCGATTTCGATTTTCTTCTTCGCACGAGTCTCCAAAGCCTACGAAGCCTACCAAGAACAAGAGGCCACCCTCAGCAGTCGCCTGCAGGAGAACTTGACCGGCGTCCGGGTCGTCAAGGCCTTTGCAAGACAAGGTTATGAAAGTTATAAGTTCGACCAGGAAAACTGGCAAAAATTCAGGTTGGGCAAGCGCCTGCTCTCCATTCATTCCCTATTCTGGCCAATTTCAGATATCATCTGCGCCGCCCAGATGCTGACATCTTACTTTATCGGGGCCATTATGGCCCTCAATGGAGAAATAACCATCGGCACTTACATGGCATTTATTTCTTTGGTCATCTGGATCATCTGGCCGATGCGTAACCTGGGTCGGCTGATTGTGCAGACGTCAACCGGGATGGTCTCATATAACCGGGTTGCTGAACTTCTCAAAGAAGAGCGCGAACCGCTTTTAACAGGCGAATATCATCCTGAAGGTGATGTCGAGGGTCAGATCATCTTCAAGGATGTGTGCTTTGAATATGAAGCGGGGCATCCTGTCCTCCAAAACGTTAACTTCACGTGTAATCCAGGGGATGTGATTGCCCTCTTAGGCTCAACTGGGTCAGGTAAGACCACCCTGGTCAACTTGCTGCCCAGGTTTTATGATCCCAACAGCGGTTTGATCACCCTAGATGGTGTTGATATTACCAAGTATCCGCGGAAATACCTACGCTCTCAGATCGGAATCGTCGAACAAGAGCCCTTTTTGTTCTCAAGATCAATACGCGAAAACATCACCTATGGCGTCCATCGTGAAGTCTCAGAAGATGAGATCACACAAGCGGCTAAATTTGCCGCCATCCATGATGTAATCATGGAATTTCCGAAAGATTACGACACCCTCGTCGGTGAACGGGGTGTGACCCTTTCCGGCGGACAGAAACAGCGGGTAGCCATCGCACGAGCATTGCTCAAAAACCCGCGCATCTTGATCCTGGATGATTCAACCTCGAGCGTCGATACCGAAACCGAAATGCACATTCGGGCTGCCTTGGAGCAACTGATGCAAACTCGCACAACCTTTATCATCGCCCATCGCATCCAAAGCGTGATGGATGCCGACCTGATTCTCGTATTCGATGAAGGCGAAATTGTTCAAAAGGGCACCCACCAGGAGCTGATGCAAACCAGTGGCATGTACCATGACATCTTTGATATCCAAACCAGAATTGAAGTCGAATTAGAAAAGGAAATTTCAAGTGTCAACCTTTGAAGAATTTGAAGAAAAAGATTACGGAAAATTAAACACCCACATTCTCCGTCGCCTGCTGTCACTCTTAAAACCACATTGGCGCAGGGTGATTGGGTTTCTCATCTGCATTGCGTTGGTGTCAGTCTTTGAAGCTTTTACAACCTATCTCAGTGCCCAAATTATTGATCAGGGCATCCTTGCTGGGAGTCGTGCGGCCATCATTCGAACCATCACGATCTACGGTGGTGTCATGCTGCTCCAGGCGGGGTTTGTTTTCGGATTCATTTACCTGACCGGTGTTCTGGGTGAACGCGTGCGGTATGACATGCGGAAAAATATGTTCAACCACCTCCAGCAGCTCTCACTGTCCTATTTCAGCCAAACGCCCGTGGGCTGGATCATGGCCCGCCTGACGTCAGACACAGAACGCCTGGCAGACTTAATGACTTGGGGTCTTCTTGATATC
>Ga0114946_10002795_pt1 | contig 11920 bp, 10 predicted proteins | sample WalLakDeSediment_FD_88676 | JGI IMG/M metagenome (GOLD analysis project Ga0114946, IMG submission 88676) | Lake sediment microbial communities from Walker lake, Nevada to study Microbial Dark Matter (Phase II) - Walker Lake 11/02/13 Deep Sediment | ecosystem: Environmental > Aquatic >...
ACGGCCAGGACCGGCGACACCGGCGTCAAGGGGCGCTCCGGCAGGTCCTCGCCATCCGACGGCGGCGCGGGCGTCGGGCTCGCGCTCGGCGCGCGCACCATGGTGATCGCCGGGTCCTCGACGTGGGGCGTGGGCATCGAGGTCGACCCCGCCTCGACGAAGGTGGCGCGCGGGCGCGAGCGCTCGCCGGTCGCGCGCTCGTCGTCCACTGGCAGGCGAATGTCGGCCGCGCCGAAGCCCGCCGCCGTGAAGTCGGTGACCTTCGGGTCGGGCTCGACGTCGTGGTGGGTGGCGTCGAGCGAAGGGATGTCGTGCGGCGACAGGGCGCTCTCGTCCTCCGGAGGGGGTGCGGCGGCCTCGGGCGCCTCGCGCTCCGGCGGGGCCGCCTCGGGGCCGCGAGCGACCGGCGCCGCCGGCGCGGGCCGCTCCGCGCTCCTGAACGGATCCTCGTGCTCCGCCAGCGGACGGTGCAGCGCCGGCACGCCGGCCTCCTGCAGCCGCAGCGCGATCTTCATCGCGCGGTCCTCGCTGGCGGGCCTGGTGATGACGCCGGGCATGCGCGCGACCAGCGCCGCGGCCCGCGGCTCGTTGAGGGCCAGCGCATCGCACACGCGCGACACGGTCACCTCGCGCGCCTCCTGGAGCCGACCGACGACCTCGACGACGAAGCGGTTGCCCTCACTCATGCCTTCACCCCTCCACGCGTCCGTAGCCATGATGGGCCAGAACGGCCTCGGCGCGCGTCAGGAAGTCCTCACGACCCCGCGCCGACTTGAACCGCCCCGCCAACTCGTGCAGCAGGGTTCCGAGCTGCTCCTCGGGGAGCAGCCGCGGGCTGTGGCCGATCGCGTCGAACGCCTCGTCGACGAAGATCTCGCCGATCGGCCCGGCCACGGCCACGGCGGCCCACATCAGCCCGGGCACGACACTGGGATCGACCAGCTGCGTCGCCGTATAGGCGCCGTTGCGGCCGGCCACGGCGGCGTGCTGGCCGCCGTGGCCGTCGCGCTCGATCGACAGCGACAGCAGCAGCGCCTGCACCGGCAGGTCGACGCTGCTGAGTGGCGCCATCACGCCGACCTGGAACGTGAAGCGGCCCTGCTCCCAGCCGAGCATCCGGTCGAGCGCCGGGGCAGCCGGGAGGCCATCGAGGTCGACGTGCAGGACGCGCCCGCGGGCGAGGTAGACGTGCCCCGGCGGGTCGCCGTCGGCCCACACGCTCAGCCGGCCCACGGCGCCCTGCAGCGCCAGATACTGCAGCAGGTGCGCCAAGACGCCCGGGCCGAGGTTGCCCTGCAGCGCATTCACGGTCCCAGCATGCCACGCGCCGGCGGCCGCCGGTCCACGGTGCGCGGTGGCCGCGCACCTGCGCGCCTGGTGTAACCTCGAACGCGTGAAGCGCGCTCGTCCAGTCGGCGTCCAGGACGTGGCCACGGGCCGCGGGGCGGCACCGTGAGCTACGCCCTCTCGCAGGCGCTCCGGGCCATCCGCGGGAACTGGATCGCCAGCGTCGCCACCATCACCACGATGACGCTGTCGCTGACCATCCTGGCCGGCTTCAGCCTGGTCAGCCTCAACCTCAACCAGGTGCTGGCGGCCCTGCAGAGCGAGCTCGAGGTCACCGCCTACCTGAACGACCGCGCCGATCGCGCGCGGCTGCTGGACACGGTACGGGCCTGGCCCGAGGTCGTGCGGGTGGAGTTCATCGGCAAGGACCGCGCGCTCGCCGAGCTGGTGTCCGACCTGCCCAGCCTGGCGGTCGCCGCCGAGCTGGTCGAGAACCCGCTGCCCGACACCCTCCGGCTACGGCTGCTGGACCCGGCCCAGACGACCGTGGTGCGCGTGCGCCTGGAGCAGCTCCCCGGCGTCGACGACGTCGAGGACGGCTCCGACGCGGTCAACACCTTCCTGGCGCTCAGCGACGCGCTGCGCGTGGTCGGCGTCATCCTCATCGTGGTGCTGCTGTCGTCGGCCCTGTTCGCCATCGTCAACTCCATCCGCGCCGCCATCACCGCCCGCGAGGACGAGATCGAGGTGCAGCGGCTGGTGGGCGCGACGCGCGGCTTCATCCGCGCGCCCTTCCTCATCGAGGGCTTCCTCCTGGGGCTCATGAGCGCCACCGTCACGCTCGCCCTGGTCATCCCCGGCTACCAGCTGGTGGTCGCGCGGCTGACGCCGCAGCTGCCGTTCGTGCCCTTCGTGCGCGACCCGGCGCTGCTGGGGCAGGTGGCCGGGCTGCTGGCGCTGCTCGGCATCCTGGTGGGCCTGGTGGGCAGCGCCATCTCGGTTTCGCAGCACCTGCGGGAGCGGAACTGAGGTGCGCCCGCGGCGCCCGGGCCCGCCCATCCGCAGCGCGGCGCGCGGGCGGTGGCGGTCCGCGGCCCTGCCCGCGGCGGCGTTCCTGGCGGCGTCGCTGGCGCTGATGGCGCTGCCCCCCGCGGCGGCGCAGGTCGACCGCGGCGAGCAGCTGCGGCTCGAGGCGCAGATCGCCGATGGCCAGCGGCTGCTCGAGGCGCGCCGCGCCGAGATCGATGCCATCACCCGCGAGTTGGGCGCCACCGAGGCGACGCTGCGCGGCCGCATCGACGAGCGCGACCGGGTCAGCCGCCAGCTGCGCGAGCTGGAGCTGCAGCGCGACGACCTGCAGGCCGGCATCACCACCCTGCGCGCTGAGGTGGCCGACACCGAGGCCCGCGTCGCGGTGCTCGACGCCGACCTGGAGCGCATCAAGGGCCGCGTGCAGGGGCTGCTGCTCAACCTCCACCGCCAGCGCGCGGCCGGCTACGGCACCAACCTCGCGCGCGCCGCGTCGTTCCACGACCTGGCCGTGCAGCAGCGCTTCGTCGGCCTCATGGCGGCGCAGGACGTGGCCGTCGTCACCGAGCTCGCCGCCGTCATCACGGAGCTCGATCGCGCCCGACGCGAGCTCGCACGGCAGATCGGCGAACTCGAGACCCGGCGCCAGGCGCTGGCCGCCAACGCCGTCGAGCTCGAGGGTGCGCGCGTGCGGCTCGACACCCTCATCGCCGAGCTGCGCGCCACCGAGGCGGGCCAGCGTGCCCAGCAGCGCTCGCTGCTGGAGGCGCAGGAGGCGCTCTCGGCGCAGCTCGACGCGCTCGACCGGGCGCTGGCGCAGGAGATCGCCCGGCTCGAGGCGGAGGAGCGCCGGCTGCGCCAGCAGGCCGAATCGTTCGTCACCGACCGCGCCCGACAGGCCGCGCTGCAGGCGCAGGCCGACGCCACCCGGGCGCGCATCGACAACCTCACGGCGCCGGTGCCCGCGCCGGCGGCGGGTTACGTGGCGCCGCTCGAGAGCAGCGTCCTCGTCAGCCGCTTCGGCGAGGGCAACAACAGCTTCGTCAGCCTGCGGGCCGCCGCCGAGGGCGCGGCCGTGCGGGCCGTGCGCGGCGGGGTGGTCATCTCGGTCGCGCCGATCGGCGCCAACGACGGCTACCTGGTCGCCGTCCGGCACGACGCCAACACCACGACGGTGTACACCAACCTGCGGCCGCCGGTGGTCGTCACCGGCGACGCGGTGTCGGCCGGCGGCGTGCTCGGCTACCTCGGGGGCGGCACGCTGATCCCGCCCGACGTGCTGCGTTTCTACGTGCGCCGCACCGACGCCGCCGGCAACGCCGTGTTCGTCGACCCGGCGCCGATCCTGGGCCTCTGACGCCGCCGACCCCGGCGTGACGACCGTCACATCGATGTCAGCGAGTCGTCAGAGTCGCGACGTACTCTTGGAACGTGAACTGCTCGGCCTGCGGCGCCGCGAACCCGCCCGGCATGCGCTATTGCGGCATGTGCGGACGGTCGTTCGCGACCACCGTCGAGCGCGAGCGACGCCGGGCCAGCATCGTGTTCGTCGACCTCACCGGCTTCTCCGGCCTCACCCACGACCTCGATCCCGAGGACCTGCGCGACCTGGCCGACGACGTGCTCACCAGCGTGGCCGCCGTGATCGAGGACTACGACGGCTACATCGACGCCTTCCGCGGCGACGGGCTCATCGCCGTGTTCGGTGCCCCGCACTCGCACCCCGACGACCCCTACCGCGCGGCGGTCGCCGCGGAGGCCGGGCTGCAGGCCATCGAGCGCGTCGGCCGCGAGCGCGGGGTCGACCTGCGCGGCCGCGCCGGGGTGGCGACCGGTGTGGTCATCGCCGGCTCGGTGGGATCGGGCCGGGTGCGCGAGTACACCGTCATGGGCAGCACCGTCAACCTCGCGAGTCGGCTCGAGAACACCGCCGGCCCCGGCGAGGTGTGGGTCGGCCCCGAGACCTACAGCGCCACGCGTCACCGCCTGACCTACGAGACGGTGGAGGGGGTCGTCCTGCACGGCTTCCCCAACCTGACGACCGCCTACCGCCTGGTGGCCAGCCGCGCCCGCGAGGTCGACCCCTTCGCCCACCTGCCGTTCGTCGGCCGCCAGCGCGAGCTGGCGCAGCTCAGCGCCTGGCACGCGACGCTCGGCCGTCGCCGGCGGCGCCCGCGCGTGGTCTGGGTGGTGGGCGAGGCCGGCAGCGGCAAGTCGAGGCTGCTGCACGAGTTCGCGCTGCGAATCCAGCCCGCCGGCGAAGGCGGCCCCGTCGAGGACGGCCCCGTCAGAGACGGGCCCCGCGCCGCCGGCGCGAACGACCCGGATGCGCCGGTCGCCTTCCCGCGCGTCGTCTGGCTGCGTGGCGACCCGCAGGACGCGCCCGGCTGGAACGCGTTGGCACGCCAGCTGTTCGGCCTCTCGGACGCCGACGACGAGCGCCGGCGCGCCGAGCGCGTGCGCCAGGCGCTGCAGGCGCTGATCCCCGACGAGCCCCGCTGGCAGCAGCTCATCCTCGCGAGCCTCTTGCTGGCGCCCGAGCCCGCCTGGACGCGGCTCGAGCGTCGGGCCGTCGACCGCAAGGTGCTGGCCTGGCGCGACGTGTTCGTCGCCGTCGCCGAGCGAGACGCCGACCGTGGACCCCTGACCGTGCTGGTGGAGAGCGACCGGCTCGACCCCGATCTCGCCAGGTTCGTCGACCAGTTGGCGGACACCGACGCGCCGCTGCTGCTGGTCATGGCGTCGCGCGGCCACGGCCTGCCGGCCGGGGCGACCGCCCTCACGCTCGAGCCGCTGTCGCCCGAGGAGAGCATGCGCCTGTTCTTGCAGGTGGCCGACCCCACCTTCGAGCGGGCCGGCCGCGCGCTGATCGGCCAGGTCGGCGGCGTGCCGGCCTCGGTGTTCGAGCTGGGGCTGGCGCTGGCGATCACCCAGGACACGCACTTCCGCGGCTCACTGACCTCGCTGCTGCAGTCGCGCCTCGACCTGCTCGAACCACGGGCGCGCCGCATCCTGGCGCTGGCGGCCGTGTGCGGCGAGCGCAGCTGGGAGGGCCTGTTGCGCGCGGTGCATGGCGACGTCCGCGCCGACCTGAGGTCCCTTCGCGACGAGGACGTGTTGGTTCGGCAACCCCTGTCGGCGCTGCCGGGCGAGACCGAGTACCGCTTCCGTTCCGAGCTGCTGCGGCACGCGGTGCTCGACATGACCCCCAACGCCGACCGCCGCGACCTGCACCTGCACGTGGCCAGCTGGCTCGAGCAGCAGGCGCCGCTGGCGTTCTCCGAAGTGATCGCCGAGCACTTCGAGCGCGGCGGCGCCGACGACGCGGCCTACGCCCACTACCTGGCGGCGGCCGCCGAGGCGGAGGCCGCCGGCGACATCGGCCGCGCCGAACGCCTGCTCCAGCGCATCGCCGCCCTCGACCTGCCCCCCGACCTGCGTGTCCAGGGGGCCCTGGTGTACGCCCAGACCGCCATCACGCGGGACGACACCGAGCTCGCCGGGCGCCAGCTCGACCTCGCCGAGGCGACCCTCGCGCGCTGCGAGGTGGACGCCTGCGTCCAGCTGCGCGCCACGGCGGCGCGACTGCGGGACGACCTGGTCCATCTCGCGCAGCGCCAGCGCGGCGCTGGCTCGGCATCGGCGCGCGAGCGGTCGATGGCCGTCGGGCCGTCGTCGGCGGTCGACTAGGCCTCGTCCCCGAACGTCCGGAACCACGCCCGAAAGCCTGGTTCCACCCGCATCAGCGCCCGCGCGACCTCGCCGCGGGCGTCCGGCCCGCGGCCCGCGGCGATCGTCCCGCGGCCCGCGGCGATCGTCCCGAGTTCGCCCCGGAGCCGCTCCGCGAAGGACCAGCCGTCCGCGCGCACCAGCTCCCACGCCCGGAGCGCGAACGTGCCCTGGAACCACACCAGCTCGGGCAGCCGCAGCCGACCGCGCGGCGTCTCGAAGGCGCCGAGGTCGCGCCGTGGCGCAGGGGGCGGCCGGCCGCCCCGGCCGGCGCGCGGCGGCAGGGCCTCGGCGGCCGCCGCGCCGCCGGTCACCTGCACGTCGGCCCAGGCGAGGAAGCGGCGCAGCACGTCGTCGGCGCCGATCTCCCGCAGCGCGGCCAAGAACAGCGTGGTGGCGAGCAGTTCGTCGAGCCATTTCACGCGCGTGCGCAGGCCCGCCGCGATCGCCAGCGCGTGGCCCCACTCGTGCCCGGCGACCAGGTCGAACAGTTCGCGGGCGTCCGCGCGGGCGAGGAAGGCCTCCTCGAGGGTGGCGCCCGCCGGACCGGTCGGCGCGCGCACCCCGGCGCGCGCCGCCGCCAGCAGGACGGGCTCGAAGCGCCGCAACAGCCGCCCCGGGACCTCCGCGGCGACCACGATCGCGGTGGCGGGGCCCTCGGCACCCGCGGCGCTCGCCGGCGTCGGCCGCGTGCGCGTGAACGGCCAGCCGTAGGGCACGCTGGTGACCCGCGGCCAGTCGTCGTGGCCGACCACCCACAGCTCGGTCCGCCCGTGCAACTCGAAGCGCGCCGCCGCCGCCCGCTGCAGCGGCCCCAGGAACGCCTGCAGGCGGCGCGCCCGGCCGGCGGCACCGGCCGACGCCCGGGCGGGCAGCAGCGGATCGGGCAGCTCGCGCAGGTAGACCCCGGCGGGGGTCGGGGCGCCGCTCAGCGACATCGGGCCGGCGGCCGTCGGCGGGGGGCGGGGGGATGCAGCGGGGTCCTCCTGGCGCGAGTGTAGACCGGCGACCGGCGCCCTCATGTGGGGGCCCGGTGGGGTCGCGTCCGCTCATCGAGGCGGGCCGACGCGGAGCACCGCGGCGCCGGCCCCACCCACGCCGCCCCGCGAGGGCCTGGGTGGGAGACCCGTCCAGGACGTGGTCCATCGCACGTTGCCCGGATGGGTGCGTGCTAGACTTGGTTTCGCCGTGTCGCGCCGAGTCGTTCCCGCCGTCGTCGCCCTGCTCACCCTCATCGCGGGGGTGCTCGGCGTGGCCTCGGCGCAGGAGCGGCACAACTTCCTGGCGATCAACGGCGCGCTGCAGGACGAGGCGGGCCCCTACTACTTCATCGCCCACGGCGACTCGGGCAACGCGTTCATGCGCGCCGGCCCGTTCGCCGCCGCCGCCGGGCTCGAGGTGCGCTACGACGGCGTCACCCGTCGACTCACCTTCGCGGCCGGCGTCCGTCGGGTGGTCATCGACGCCACGTCGGACGTCCGCGAGGGCCTGGTCAAGCGGCCGGGCGTCGTGCGCTACGACGGCGGCAGCCTCGACAGCCCCATGGCCATCCTGGTCGACGGGGTCGCCTACGTGCCGATCACGCCCATCGTCGCGGCGCTGGGCGGCGACAGCGGCTGGCACGGCACCGCGCGCGTCGTCACGGTGGACCTGCCCGACCCGCGCGCCGGCGTGCAGGTCGGCGCCCCGCGCGTCGGCGTCACCGACGGCGTCAGCCGGGTGGCGATCGACCTCCCCGGCGGCCACCCCTTCCAGGTGGCCGTCAACGGGTCGGCGCTGGCGCTGGTGCTGCCGGGCGTGAACGCCCCCGCCTTCGCCCGCCCGCTCGCCGACGACCCCAACCTGGCCTCGATCGCCTACGAGGTCCTCGACGGCGTCGTCGCGCTGGTCGTGCACACGCGCCACACCCTCTCCGCCGCCGGCACCGGCTACCGCGTCGGCCAGGTGCAGCGCGACGGCAGCGACACCGTGTTCGTCGACTTCGCCCCGGGACTGCAGGGCGCGGCCGCCACGCCCATGGCCGACGGCGAGGTGGCGGCGCCGACCACGGTGCAGCCGCTGCCCGCCGTGGTGCCGGTGGCCGAGGCCGCCCCCCGGCGCTACACCGTCGTCCTCGACGCCGGCCACGGCGGCCACGACCCCGGCGCCATCACCGACTGGGCCAGCGAGAAGGAGGTCGTGCTGGCGGTGACGCTGCGCGTCAAGGCCCAGCTCGAGGCGGCCGGCGTGCACGTGATCGTGACGCGCGACGGCGACGCGTTCCTGTCGCTGCAGGAGCGCTCCACCTTCGCCACCACCGACCGCAACATCTTCGTGTCGATCCACGCCAACGGCGCGGACTCGTCCTCGGCGCACGGCATCGAGACCTTCGTGTTCGGCCGGCCGCTCGACCCGCGGCAGATCGAGCGCGCCATCCGCGAGAACGGCGGCGGCGACGTCGGCGCCGCCCGCACCGCCGAGGCCGAGCGCATCGCGGCCGACATCGCCGGCGACATCCTGCGGGAGACCCAGCTGAACTACTCCATGGCGCTGGCCGAGTTGGTGCAGGAGCGGCTGGTGGGGGCCAGCGGCGCGGTCGACCGCGGCGTCCGCAAGAACCTCTTCTACGTCATCCGCAACAGCCGCATCCCCGCGATCCTGGTCGAGCTGGGGTTCGTCACGCACCCGGAGGAGGGCCGGCGGCTGATGCAGCCCGCCTACCAGGCCAAGCTGGCCGACGCGCTGGCCGACGGCATCCTCACGTTCCTGCACAACGGGGGGACGCTGGCCGCCAGGTGACAATGGCCGCATGACCACGGCCCCGTACACCCTTCCCATCGGCAGCCCCGCCCCCGACTTCGACCTGCCCGCCACCGACGGACGCCGTTACCGCCTCGACGACTTCGACGACGCCGAGGTCCTCGTCGTCTTCTTCACCTGCAACCACTGCCCCTACGTGCTCGGCTCCGACGAGGTGACCCGCGCCACGGTCGAGCGCTTCGCGCCCCGCGGCGTGCGCTTCGTGGGCATCAACGCCAACGCCGCCAGCACCTACGAGGAGGACTCGTTCGAGCACATGGTGGCGCGCATGGCCGAGCACCGCTTCCCGTGGGTCTACCTGCACGACGAGGGCCAGGCCTCGGCGCTGGCGTACGGCGCGCTGAAGACCCCCCACTTCTTCGTGTTCGACCGCGAGCGCCGGCTGGCGTACACCGGCCGCGGCGTCGACCAGCCGCGCGACCCCAGCAAGATGACCGTCAACGACCTGGAGAACGCGCTCGAGGACGCGCTCGCGGGCCGCCCGGTCGCGCGGCCGCTCACCAACCCCATCGGCTGCAACGTCAAGTGGGCGGGCATGCCGGCGCACTGGATGCCGGCCGAGGCCTGCGACCTGGTCTGACGCCGACCGCGCGCGAACGGAGGACCCCCATGACGTCCCGCCCCCTCCGCCTCTGCCTCGCCCTGCTCCTCGCCGCGCTCCTCGCCCACGCGACCGCCCAAGGCACCGGCGTCACGCTCGGGTTCGTCGGCGAGATCGACGGCCTCGTGCACGGCGTCCCGCCCGAGGCGGCCGGCCACGACCTGGTCGCGCTCCGCACCCTCGACGGGGTCGACGTGGCGCTGGCCACGCTGTGCTGCGACGGCGACCCCGAGCCGCGGCTGCGCGGCGACCTGCCCGACCTGCGCGGCAGCCACCTGCTGCGCCCCGTCGCCTCCGAGGAGCTGTGGCCCTGCGCCCTCCAGGCGACCCGCGAGGTCGGCTTCCTGCCGGTGTCGCTGTGGGTGGTGGGCACGCCGGCGGTGCTGGAACTCGCCAGGGGCCGCCTGCCCGAATGGCCCGGACCCGGCTACCGCCAGCTGCTGCTGGTGTTCGTCGACGGCGACGTGCGCCTCACCGGCACCTGCGTCGAGGCGCCCTGGGCGCTGCAGGTCGACGCGTACCTGCGCCCCGGCTGGAACCTGCTCACCAGCGAGGTGGTCGGCACGGCGGGCCAGGAGCGGGTGTTGCTGCGCAGCAGCGGCGCCGCGGACCTCGAGGGGGCGGCCTGGCACTGGCGCGGCGTGAGCCACACCAAGCCCGCCGGGGCGGCGCCGCAGCAGCGGCCCTGACGCGCGCGCCAGGGCCCGGACGCGCGCGCCCGGCACCGGGCCGGCGCGCGGAGCGATGCTACGATGCCGCCCAGGATGAACCGACGCCGATCCCCGCGCCCCCCCCGCTCGACGCACGGCCTGCGCCGGGTCGTGGAGGGCGCCGGGGGCATCGTCGTGAACGACGCGGGCGACGTCCTGCTGATCCGCCACCGCAACGGCTCGTGGGTGTTCCCCAAGGGCCACATCGAGTCGGGCGAGTCGAAGGTCGACGCCGCCGTGCGCGAGGTCGAGGAGGAGGCCGGCGTGCAGGCCGCCGTGGTCGACCCGCGCCAGACCTGGCAGACGGAGTACGTCAACCCGCGCCGCGAGGGCCGCCGCATCACCTGGTACCTGCTGCGCACGCGCGCCACCGAGGCCGTCATGCGCGAGCCCATCTTCCCCAGCGGCGGCTTCTTCGCGCCCGCGGAGGCGGTCGGCATGCTCGCCTTCGAGGAGGACCGCACCGTCCTGCGGCACGCGCTGCGCGCCGCGCGGCGCGTGGGCCTGCTGGAGGTCAACGGCTCCGGAGGAGACGCCGGCTCCGGAGGAGACGCCGGCGCCGCAGGAGACGCCGGCGCCGCAGGAAACGCCGGCGCCGCAGGAAACGCCGGCGCCGCAGGAGACGCCGGCGCCGAGGGTGCCGTGGGCGCCGAGGCGCTGGCCCCGTGAGCCGCGACCGCGCCGGCGCGCTTTCACCAGGAGGAGGTTGACGCCATGGCCGCCCCACTGTTCGACGTCCGCGAGGCCCTCGCCGGCCAGACCGGCGAGCGCTCGGCCCAGGACGTCCTGAGCGCGCTCAAGGGCTGGCTGCACGACGGGACCGTGGTGTTCGCCCACCTGGAGCGCCCCGGCGGCGTGCCGGTGCTGCGCGGCGCCGCGCTGCTGCTGCTGCGCGACGGCGAGGTCACGACCCGCCGCATGCTCGGGCGCTTCGCCGGCCTGGCCGGCACCCACCTGGCGTTCCAGGCGGTCCAGCACGCGCCCGCCGAGGCGCCCACGCTGCCGCCCGTGGCGGCGGCTGGTGGCGGCACGTCCGGCGGCGCGGCCGCTGGCTGGGCCGTCGCCAGGGCAGCGCCCCGGCTGGTGGCCGGCGCCGGCTGGCCCGCGCCCGGCGTCGAGCTCGGCGGCCTGCACCGGCGGCTCGAGGCCGTCGCCTGGTCGGGGATCGTGCGCGTCGGCGACGCCACCGAACTGTGGCGCGAGGGCCGCGTGGTCGCCGCCCACGCCGGCAAGGCCGAAGGGCCCGAGGCCCTGCGCGCCCTGCGCCGCGCCGCCGCCGAGGAGGACGCCGCCCTCGAGCTGGCGCCGCTGGACGCCCGCACCGCCGGCGCCCTGCAGGGCCTGGCCGAGCTGCAGCGCGGCGAGGGCATGCCCACCGCCGGGCTGGTGTGCGAGGCCGAGCGCACCCTGTTCGTCCACCGCGGTGACATCGAACTGGCCGTCGCCGGCGGCAGCGGCATGAGCGGCACCTTCACCAGCGCCGACCGCCTCGCCACCCCGCCGCTGCGGCTGCCCGACGAGCCCGCCGGCTGGGAGAGCCACCGCTTCACCCTCACCCTGCGCGGCCGCGACGCGCTCAACCCCATGACCGACCGCTGGTCGGCCTTCGAGTCCCGCCACGGCGATCGCGGCCGCCAGCTGCTCGAGGCCGTCGCCGGCGGCGAGCCGCTCGACACCGTCGCACGCGCGATCGGCTCCGACTTCAACGAGGTCCGCAAGCTGGTCGAGGGGTGGGAGGCGGACGGGGTGGTGCGGAGGGTGTGAG
>Ga0114946_10002796_pt1 | contig 11905 bp, 10 predicted proteins | sample WalLakDeSediment_FD_88676 | JGI IMG/M metagenome (GOLD analysis project Ga0114946, IMG submission 88676) | Lake sediment microbial communities from Walker lake, Nevada to study Microbial Dark Matter (Phase II) - Walker Lake 11/02/13 Deep Sediment | ecosystem: Environmental > Aquatic >...
TATTTCCAGTACGTGGAACCCCTTTCCATCTATCCCTTTTCCTTCGCCCCGGAAAAGAAAATCTCGCTGCGGGACGTGATCGCCTTTCAGCGCTCGACCTTCGAGGGCACTATCTACGACATGACCCTGGACCCGGCCTGGCTGGTGGCCGGCCCGGAAGGTCGCCACGTCATGAGCCCCCTGGCCACGCCCTTCCCGGGAAGTGACCTGCGCAAGCTGCTGCGCCTGACCTATCGCCGGCCGGTGGCCCGGCACCGCGGTCATTACGGCATGGTCCTGCAGCTACGCGGCTGGCTGCCCGACGAGCTGGGCGGGGTTTACTGGGTCTACCTGGACAATCCCTATTTCAGCCCCTACGTGCCGATCTACACCGGCAACCTGGGCGTGCACTCCAGTTACAACAGTTATGATCCGAACCGCTACGATGAAAAATCGGCCCGCTGGGCCATTGATTTCGTCGACAACCTGGCCAACCTGAAGTTCCAGGCGGTGATCAAGGACGTACTGGCCGTGCGCGAGCCCTTCGAGGAAAAGATATTCAGCGGACAGTCGATTCTTGAAGAGCAGGCCCTGGCCCTGCTGAAGAAAAACCGACGCCGCGGCCGCGAATTCCTGACCGCTTATTCCAACCGCCTGATGGCAGAAGTGACGGCCATGTTCCTGGAACTGCGCAACACCATCATCACCAGGTACACCAACAATCACGAATAAGTGCAATTGGAAAATGCAGTATCCAAGCATTGAATTGAATCCGCATTGAACAATACTTCTGGCTTTTACTCAATACAATCTATTATGCGGCCACCCTGGAAAGCTGAATCAGGTTTGTCTGTTTTCCCGTTTTCCCTTTTATTCCTCCTGATTCTCTGCGCGACCGCCGTCCCCGCACTCCGTGCCGGCGAACCTGGTCTCCGCCCGGCACAATGGGCACAGCCACTGACAAGGCCCGGGTTGCCCAACCTCTACAAGGTCTCCGACCAGCTCTACCGCGGCGCTCAGCCGGAAAAGGAAGGCTATGACGAGCTCCGCCGCTTGGGCATCCGAACGGTGGTCAATCTGCGTAAAAGAGGAGACAGGGAAAAAATCGAAATCGAGCAGGCGGGCATGCGTTACGTCTCTCTGCCCACCAACACCTTCTTTCCAAGGCGCAAACATTTCCGGGCCTTCCTTGCCCTGTGCGCCGACCCCGAGTTTCTCCCGCTTTTCATTCACTGCAGGCGCGGTGCCGACCGCACTGGCACCGCAGTGGCTCTTTACCGTATTTTCAATCAGGATTGGACTGTAGCGGAGGCCTTACGGGAGATGAGCCGGGGCGGATACAAGTTCCAAGCCCTGCACTTCAACCTCAAGTGGTTTATTCGCTCCTTTACAAAAAGAGAGGCATGTTTTAAAACCAAAAACACTGAAACACTGCGAAATTCCGAGCAGCAGCGGTTGAACCAAGCATTTGACAGGGGCAGGCCCTAAGTGATAAAAAAATAGAGTTTTTGTTACGGAACTCACCTTGACAGCCAGGAGGCGGGTATGAATAACAATTCTGATTTTGCTGATTGCCTGGTTAATGTCTCAGCCGGCTTGACTGCCTTACTGTTCTTTACCTTCTGAGGCCAGGGCAGATGCGCCGCACCAAGATCATCGCCACCCTGGGCCCGGCTTCAGGGGATGAAAAAACTATTAAAGCCTTGCTGGCCGCCGGCCTGGACCTGGTGCGCCTGAACTTTTCCCATGGCAATCACCGGGAACACGGCCGGCTGATCGAGCTGGTACGCCGGGTGGCCGCTGAAAAAGGTCGATACGTCGGCATCCTGCAGGACCTGGGCGGGCCGAAGATTCGCTGCGGGGAAATAGCCGAACCGGGATTGCAGCTGACCGCCGGTGCAGAGGTCTTCCTCAGCCGCGAACCGGTTATTGGCCGCGACGGGCGCTTCAGCTGCCGGGTGCCGGAACTGCTCGACGACCTGCGCCCCGGGCACAGGATATTTCTGGACGACGGCCTGATGCTGCTGGAGGTCAGCGGTTCGGACCCCGAAGGAGTAACCTGCCGGGTGATAAACGGCGGCCTGCTGCAGAGCGGCAAGGGCATGAACCTGCCAGATACCGATATCAGCCTGCCCTCGCTGACCGGGCGGGACCGGGAAGACCTGGATTTCGGCCTGGCCCGGGGAGTCGACTTCGTAGCCCTGTCCTTCGTCAGGAAAGCCGAAGACATTCTTGAGCTCAAAGAGTTGATCAGATCAGGCGGCCGGCCTGAACCACTGGTCATAGCCAAGATCGAGAAACCCGAGGCCCTGGAAAACATCGCAGCCATTATCGAGGCCGCCGATGCCGTGATGATCGCCCGGGGCGATTTGGGCATCGAGATGCGGCCCGAACAGGTGCCGGTGATCCAGAAAGAATTACTGCAGCGCTGCCGCATTGCCGGCAAACCGGCCATCACCGCCACCCAGATGCTGGATTCGATGATCAGGAATCCGCGCCCGACCAGGGCCGAAGCCTCAGACGTGGCCAATGCCGTGCTGGAAGGCAGTGACTGCCTGATGCTGAGCGGAGAAACCGCGGCCGGCAAGTACCCGGTGGAAGCAACGGCCATGATGGCTTCCATCTGCCGGGATGCCGAGGCCTACATGTTTCAAAACCGCATCAACGAAGTCCTGCCCGATCCGGGACTGGACCAGCTCCGTTACCATGCCCTGGCTGCCGGCATCCGCGGTATCACCGGCGAGAAGCCGGTCAAGTGCATTGCCATGTTCACCCAGAACGGCAACTCGGTGGCCGCTTTCAGCAAGTTCAGGCTGGAGCCGCCCCTGGTGGCCTTCACCCAGAAAGAACACACGGCCCGCAAGCTGTCTCTTTTCTGGGGCGCCTCACCCGTCCTCACTCCCGGTCACTTCGATTGCGACCGGGTCTGGGAATTCGTCAAGCGAGAATTGGTCCGGCGAAAAATGGTCGAAAAAAACGACGTGGTGCTGATGACCTACGGCCGGCCCGCGGCAGACGGCACCAACACCATTCAAATGGGTACCATCGGTCATTGATTCTTGCTAAATAAGGAAAATAATTAAAATACAATCAGTTTCAATCTTTCCTATAAATTGCTCCCTAAGAAAGTATGTAACATTTGAAAGCTAAAAGGCGTAAAAAGGGCAGAAAGGTTAACCGATTCGAAAGACAATCAGGAGGATCGAAATGAAAAGAATAATCTGGATACTGATTTTACTGGTTTTCATCTGCCTGTGTTACCTGTCCGCCCTGCCGGGCTCCTTGAATCCGGACTGGCTGCCGGCCAGCAGCAAGTGGGTGCTGCATTTCGACCAGGCCCGTTTCGCCGGGACCAGGTTGTATTCCCTGCTTGACCTGAAAAAGGCCGCGCAAATTGGATTTCCCGTCGAGATCAACCGCTATTTGCAGGTCGACTTCAACCGGGATGTTAAAAGCCTGACCATTGCCGTTTTTCCCAAGCCGGATAAACAGGAAAAAGGCGATCAAATAATGGTGATCCTGCAGGGGAAATTCGACCGCAACCGGATCATCAGTAAACTCAAGGAAAAAGAGAACAAGCTGAAAACGCGTCAGCTCAGCGGAGTTACGGTTTACAGCTGGCGGAATGACAGTCACCTGTTTTTTCCGGTGCCGGGAGTGCTGGTGTTCTGCGAAAGCAGTACCGGACCGGAAAGCATCGTCAACCTGCACCGGGGGCGCAACCGGGGCTTGCCGAAAACTGCCGCCCTTTATAAAATGCTCAGCGAGGCTCCGGCCAATGCCTTTGTGCTGGCGGCGGCGATTGACGTTTCCGAACTGGCCCGGCACGCCCCCCGCACCATGGTGCTGGAGAGTTCTTCCCTGGCTTTCTTCATGGCCCTGGAAGAAAAAGACCTGCTGAATGCCATGCTGAAGCTGGCCACGGAATCGGCCGCCAAGGCCGCCAATCTGCAGCAGGTTGTCACCGGATTAAAGGCCCTGGCCGCCATGAAATCTACTGCTGAGAAAAAAGACAATAACGATTTCGACTGGCAGGAATTGCTCGGTTCCGTGCGGGTGGGAGCCGAGGAAAACAGGCTGGTGCTGAGCATCAGTTACCCGGTGGATAAAATGGCCGCTTTGCTGGGCGGCGGCAAAAAGCCGGAAAAGAAAAATTGAGAGAACTTGGCAGTTTTTTGCGGCAGCGGCGCGGAGAAGATATTCTCCGTGCCCGCTTGTCCTGCCGTTCCAGGCGGCCATGAAACCAGAAGGCGGGACTGCCCGGGACTCCGACCAGGAACTGGTACGCCTGGCCCTTGAAGGATCATCCCGGGCCCTGGAAGAACTGTGGCGGCGCTACCGGCAGCGGCTCTTTTTCTTCATCCGCCGCCGGGTCGGAGTTGAACAGGATGCCGAAGATTTACTGCAGGAGAGTTTCATCAAGGCCCGGCGCTACCTAAATCGTTATGACCACAAGTACCGCTTCAGCACCTGGCTGTACACGCTCAGCAACCAGCTGATCCTCAGTCATTTCCGCCGGCGTAAAATGGAATCCATGCCGGTCGATCTGCCGTTCAGCGGACCGGGACCGGCTGAACTGGCTGAAGCCGACTCCTTGAGTGAAACTGTCTGGACTGCGGCTGCCCGCCTGCCGGAAAAACAGTTCAGCGTTATCTGGCTGAGGTACGTCGAGGACATGTCCCTGCGCGAAGCGGCCCGGGTCATGAAGGTTTCCGAGATAAACGCCAGGGTGCTGCTGTGCCGGGCCCGCCTGGCCCTGGTCCGAACTTGTGCGGCTATGGTTTCGAATCAGCCGGCCGCCCCGGGCATGAAGCCCGCGGCCGGGAGGAGATTGGATAATGAAATCGTGTAATCTGCATCAATTCTTGATGAGTTCGAGCCTGGACCGGCCAGGGCGTCCGCCCTGGCTGACCGCCCGCCATTTGCGTAGTTGCCGGGAGTGCCGGGAATTGTGGGCCGGGTTGAACCGGGTTCACCAGGGTTTACTGGAAGACGGCCGGAAACTGCGCCAGGGAGAGGTCCGGGCTGAGCCAGAACCATCCTGGTCCGCAACAGTCCGGCCGCAGACCAGCAGGCCTGATTCAGGCCGGAGGTTTGCCTGGTCCTGGCGGCCGCTGGCCGGACTGGCCGCCGCCCTGCTGCTGCTGGTCACCGGTCTGCGTTTTTTACCCCTGAAACCGCCGCCGGAGACAACTCCAATGCCGAAACTGATTGAAGATACCCGGGGCCGATTGGCACTCCTGCTCGAGGCCCGGAACGGCCGGACCCTGGAAAGCCCGCTGGAGGATGAACTGCACGGCATGATCGCCTCGGCCCGCCTGGCCGCCGAATTCCTGGCCAAAAAAGCCGAAAAAACCAGGCGCCTGCTTGCAGATCAGGCGGATACTGAAAATGATATATACTGATCCCGGTTGTGGAGCTGGGAACGGTGCCTGAAAACATGATCGACCTGCATCATCCGATACTTTTTTCATTCACTGCGCAGAGATTCAATTGGATTCAACAAAGAAGCTTTTCTGGCCGGGAATACTCCAAAAACCATTCCTGTTGCCAGGGAAAAAGAAAAGGCCAGCAGGATAGAGGGAATTGAGATCAGGGCTTGCCAGACGCCGATTAAATTGATCAGGCCCACGGTGATAATTCCGGTAAAGGCTCCGGCCGTTCCCCCGAACAGTCCAAGAATACCGGCCTCGGCAATGAACTGAAGTAGAATGTCCCGCCGAGACGCTCCCACAGCCATTCTCAGGCCAATTTCCGGGGTTCTTTCCCGTACTGCCAGCAGCATGACTGCCAAAATGCCGACACCTCCGACCAGGAGCGATACTGCGGCTATACTTCCAATCAGCATGGTAAACGAATCGCCGGCTTCCTGTTGGGCGTCCAAAAGATCAATCTGGTTCTGCAAGGTGAAGTCGTCCGGTTTTCCTTTCTTTTCGAGATTGTGCCTTTCACGCAACAACACTTTCACCTGGCTTTCAGCAGCTTTTACCTGTTTATTGTCCTGAGCCTCAATGTGGATGGATGCGATATGGTTCAAATTGAAAAGTCGGCGTAAGCCGGTGCGAATCGGAATGAAAAGCTGGTCGTCCTGATCAAGGCCTTCATAATCGACTCCTTTTTCTTGCGTTACTCCTATAACCGTAAAAGCCACCCGCCCGACACGGATGACTTGACCCAAAGGGTTTTGATCTGAAAAGAGATTCCGGGCCACTGTTGGACCTAATACCGCCACCCTGCGTACCGCCTTGTTTTCTTCGGCACTGAAAAAATCTCCCTGTGCCGCCTGAAAACGGCGGATTGTGAAATACTCGGGAGTAGTACCGACCACAGTAGTCAGGGAACTGATCGGCCCATATTTCACGGGCATCTTTCTTGATTGGAGTGGAGCAGCAGACTTTACGGCAGGGCATTCTCTCAGGATAGCTTCCTGATCCTGCAGAGTCAGAGTGCTGACCATGCCCTGTATCTGCTGTCGACCGGCCGATCTCTGCACTTGCCCGGCGCTTACTATCATCAGATTGGTGCCCATGGCTTCGATTCTGCCCAGCACTTCACTTTGGGCGCCGCGGCCTATGGCGACCATAACAACAACGGCAGTTACCCCGATGATAATGCCGAAAAGCGCCAGCAAGGTTCTCAGTTTATGTGCTCCGAGCTGTTTCCGGGATATTTTCAGGTTTTTGGTGATTCTCATTCAGCTTGATGGATTACATGGTCACAAAATGTCCAGAGTCATGCCCTCAGAGATTCAACCGGTTCCAGGGACGCAGCCTTTCGGGCAGGCTGCAGGCCTGCCAGCAGGCCGACCAGACCAGAGAAAAGCACCCCAAGTATGAAACTCTGCCATGATATTACAGCCGGTAGTCCGGTCAAGGCGGATATTATCCTGGCACCAAAATAACCGATGATTATGCCCAAAACACCTCCACTAAGGGTTATCATGGTTGATTCCAATAAAAACTGCAGCAATATCTGGCTTCTCCTGGCTCCCAGTGTCTTGCGCAGGCCAATTTCCCGGCGGCGTTCATTTACTGAAATGAGCATGATGCTTGAAACCACCACCCCGCCGGCCAAAAGTGCAATCGAGGCGACCAGGATTAAAAGCATGCTGAAGGTGCCGGAAACCTTTTCGGCCATTTCTTTAACCTCATCCGGCAGGCGTATGGAAAAATCATCCGGCAGGTCCCGAGGGATTCTGTGTCGTTCCCGCAGAATCGCTGAAATGCTTTCGGCTGTTTTTTCCATGTTCCTGGCTGTATTCAGGCGCACTTTGATCCCGAAAATATAATCAACATTGGCTATACGGCGCATGAAAGTGGTCAGGGGAATGTAAACCCGGTTATCCATGTCCCCTCCGCCGGGGCTGATACCTTTTTCTGCCATTACTCCTTTAATTATGAAGGGAACGTTCCCGATACGTATCGTTTCTCCGATAGGGTTGCTGTCTTTAAACAATTCAAACCTCGTGCTTTCACCGATAACCGCCACCCGGTCGAACTTCTCCATGTCTTGTTCAGTCAGGAACTCACCGCTTTTAACATCCCAATCCCAGACCGGAACCCATTCCGGAGTCACTCCGAAAACCGTGCTCGTTGTTGCCCTGTCCATGAATATTATTTCCGACTGCGCCCGCCGATTGAAAGGTGCTACTCCGGTAATATCCTCGATTTCTTCAAGCAGTGCCTTGGCATCTTCAATTTTCAGAGAAGTAATTTGTTGACCGGGCGCCTGGCGGCCGGATTGGACACCACTTACCGCGGTGACCATCAGGCTGTCCAAGCCGAATTTTTTCACTCTCTCCATGACCCTTTGCCGAGCTCCCAGCGCTGCCGAAACAACCAGGGTCAGGGCAATGATACCAATCACCACGCCGAGCATCATCAGGGCGGATCTCAGTTTATTGCGGATTATCACCCGGCCGGCGCTGGTGGCAATTCTTAAAAAGATCATGTTCGGACCTCCTTGGCGGTGAGCTTGTTCAATTCGCTTTCCGCCTTTCTGGGGGCAGTGTTGATTTCGTCTGAAACCATGGCCCCGTCCAGAATTCGAATTATGCGCTTGGTATGCTCGGCAACATCCTGTTCGTGGGTTACCAGTATCACAGTGCGTCCCTGTGAATTAAGCTTTTGCAGGATGGCCATTATTTCGTAAGAAGAACGCAGGTCAAGATTCCCGGTTGGTTCGTCAGCCAGGATTATTTCTGGGTCATTTATCAATGCCCTGGCTATGGCAACCCGTTGTTGCTCACCACCAGATAGCTGAGCGGGGAAGTGGTGCAGGCGGGCGCCGAGGCCCACGGCTTCCAGTGCCTCCTGGGCCAACCTGGATATACCCCTTTTATCGGAGTAAACCAGCGGCAATTCAACATTCTCCCTGGCGGTGGTGCGCGGCAGTAGGTTGAAGGATTGAAAAACAAAGCCGATCTTACTGTTTCTTATACGGGCCATTTCCTCATCACCCAGTTCCCTGGTATTTGTTCCATTGAGTAGTATGTTTCCGCTTGTAGCCTTGTCCAAACAACCTATCAGGTTCAGCAGGCTTGATTTTCCAGATCCAGAAGCGCCCATTAAAGCAACGAATTCACCCCGAAAAACTTCCAAGGACACGTTGTCCAGGGCGATTACTTCCGAACCTCCACCCTTGTTGTAGATCTTGCTGACGTTTTCCACTTTGATTAAAGCTTCGTTCATTGGTAATCTCCCCTTAATTGCTTATGATTACTGTTTCGTTTTCCTCTAGTCCTTCAAGTATTTCAACAAAAAAACCGTCGCGACGACCGATTCGGACCAGGCGCCGCTGTATTTTTTCCTCCGCTAAAACATTGACGAAACGTTCGGCCCCGTTTCTGGCCACTGCCGTTGCCGGCAGGCTTAATACACCGCGGCTTATTTCCAGGAATATGTTCACATTGGCGGTCATCTCCGGTCTCAGTCTGCCATCAGGCAATTCACTGATTTCAATGGTAACTATGTAATTAACTACATTGTCCTGAATGACCGCCTTGGGGTGGATGGCCGTGACCAGGCCCCGGAACTCAGTGTCAAGGTAGGTGTCAACGGTAAAGACGGCTTCAAGACCAACGACTATCCTGCCGATGTCCGTTTCATCGACATAAGCATGCACTTCAAGTCGGTCAAGATCGATGATGTTGACAAAAGTAGGGGATGAAAGATTGGCGCTGACCGTTTCTCCTTCCTGGGTGGATATGGATGCAATCACTCCTGAAATCGGGGCGATTATCCTGGTGTATTCGAGCTGAACCCTGGCCATTTCAGCATTGGCCCTGGCTTGATCAAGATTTGCCGCCGCCAACTTGTGGCTGTGATCAGCGATATCAAACTGGTATTCGGAGATCAGTTCAGCCTCATAAAGGCTTTTCTGCCTGTTCAGATTCATGGCGGCGAAATCCAGTTCAGCCTGCGTTTTTTCCAGGACGGCCAGGTTCTGTTTCAATCTGGACTGCAACTCGGCATCATCGAGCTCGGCAATAACCTGGCCGGTTGCAACCAGGTCTCCGATCTGGGCATTAAGCTTCTTTACCACCCCGGAAACCCTGGAACCGACTTTAACTTCCGCCCCTACCTTGGGTTTTACTATTCCAGTGGCGATAACCGTAGAACCGAGGTCACGACGGGTCACCTGTACCGTTTTAAGATCAAGGTCTTTTTTTTCTCCCGGTAAAACAAAGAGGTAGGCGATCAGCAAAGCCAGAATAATCAGGGCCGAAAGCAGGGCTAAAAAACGATAAGATTTTTTCATTTAGGAACTCCAAGGCAAATTGAATTAAACAGGTTGAAGCGAAAAACCTTGCAAGCTAAAACCGCTGATTTGATCATCGTTTAATTCTGATAATACTTCATTCTATTTACCGCAAAAAAAAAGCAGATTAAGCGGAGAACTGATCATTTATTTCCGGCTTTCCGGGTAAACAGGCGCCAGGTTTTCTTGCCGATTTCGATGTTAACAGACAAGGCAGTCCTTTTCAATGGCCTGAATTGCCAGCCGGGGAAAGGAATGCTGCCGTGACGTAGTTCCAGGTTCAGACCCTGCCCGCAATCGAAACCGGCGGAAAAATCCAGTGCGGCATCGCGAAAACCTCCTGAATGAAGGTTTGCCTCAAAAAAAAACCGTTTCAGGCGCAATTTGCCCGCAAGATTAAAATCATTGTCCGGCAAAGTTCGATCGTTTAAGGAAGCGATAATAGGACCAGAAGCTCCTAACTCCCAGTTTTTTCCTGAAATCCGAAAATAACATCTTAGCCCGTCGTGATATCCAATTGAGAAATCCGGGTCCGGCTGAAATTCCCTTCCTTTTATTAAAGGAGGCCCCCATTTCTCGGGCAGGTTTATCAGGATCAGCGCCCGCCTGGCATAAACCGCTCCTGCTTCGAAAAAATCTTTAAAACTGGTTTGCAGGAAAAAGCCATGGTTTTTTTCCAGGGCCTTGTTTGCTTCGGCATTGATGAATGAACCGGGCAGTACGGCTTCATGCCTGCCCCAGCGTAATTCTCCGTAATAGCAGCCAAAAACAAGGTTCCCGGCCCTGAAGGCAATGCCCAACTGCCCCCTGGTCTGGTGCTGGAAATCATCGAATTCCGAGCTCCACAACTGCAGGCCCAAGAGGCCGGACAACTGCAGTGTCAGGCTGGAGTTTGTTTTTTGCGGGGGCGGATCAGGAATGTATCGCAAATCGGCAAACAGGAGAACCGGAAAAAAAAAGAGGTAAAGCATGGCGAGGCGAAAAAAACAACGATATTTCAATAAAAGAAAAGGAACTTTTTCTGCGTGAAGGAAACGCATTTTTTATCTTCCCGGGTGAATGCGGTACTTGTTGATGGCGGAAATGAACCTGGGATAATCCTGGTCCCGGATGTTCAACGAGCGGGCCAGTTTTTTCAGGCTGCCTTGGGATTCGGAAAAATCACGCAGGAAAGCTTGCATCTGCTCCCGGTTGAGATCACGGTCAAGAAAGGCCTGCCAGGCGGTTTCCCAGAATGTTTTCCCTGCTTCTATCTCTTTTAGCAGAACTCTTGGCAAATCCAGGCCAGGTTGTTCTTTTTCTTCGCCTGGTTTTTTTGCGTGAAAATCGATGTAATCGGCAACCGCCGCTCCAATTTGGTCATACTGATGATTGATGCCAGTCCTTTTCAAGACACTTATCAATTCGCGGATATTGCCCGGCCATGAATAGGAAAACAAGGCTTCCCAAAAACCCGCAACTATCCTTTTGCCGCGAAGTAAATACTGGTATTCACTGACAATGGCCTTGATATCTTCAGGTCTTTCTCTGAGCGGCGGTATGGTGATCGGCAAAACATTCAACCGGTAATAGAGGTCTTCGCGGAATCTTTTATCGCGCAGTTCTTCTTCAAGATCTCGGTTGCTGGCGGCAATTATCCTGACCGCGGCTTTTTTCTCTTTATCGTTGCCCAGGGGGCGGTAGCATCCGGTCTCAATGAAACGTAAAAGCTTGGCCTGCACACTCAACGGGACTTCTGATACTTCATCAAAAAAGAGAGTACCGTTACCGGCGGTCTCCACCAAACCTTTGCGATCTTCCCTGGCGTCGGTGAAAGCTCCCTTCTTGTGTCCGAACAATTCACTTTCGAAAAGAGTCTCGGGCACAGCCGGTGTGTCGAAAATAATCAACTCTCCACTGCGGCCGGATAAGCGGTGGATAAGCTTGGCTATATGACTTTTCCCGCTGCCGCATTCTCCCAATAGCAGTACCGGTTCTTCTTCGACTGCGTAGCGCAGCACCCTTTGCCGCACTTCTTCCATGGCTTGAGTGTGACCCGCGATCCCGCCGTTTGCACTCTGTATGCGCTGAACCTCGGCCACTATGCTTTGCATGGCGGCGGCGTGCTTATGAAAAAAAGCGATCTCCTGCTCGGAAAACCTGTCCTGGCCACTGTCGACATAGAGCA
>Ga0114946_10002797_pt1 | contig 11902 bp, 11 predicted proteins | sample WalLakDeSediment_FD_88676 | JGI IMG/M metagenome (GOLD analysis project Ga0114946, IMG submission 88676) | Lake sediment microbial communities from Walker lake, Nevada to study Microbial Dark Matter (Phase II) - Walker Lake 11/02/13 Deep Sediment | ecosystem: Environmental > Aquatic >...
CTTCGATCGGATCCGCGGCGGAGCGGGCCTCGCCGAGGCCGGCGCGGCGATGGCAGCGATCGGCGAGACCCTCGCCGAGGCCGACCCGCGCGGCTACGCGATCATCGAGCTGCCCGGCGACGGCAGCGTCACGCTGACCGGCGACCGCGGCAAGACCCATGGCGGCGCCGTCGACTGGTTCGCAAGCAGCCCCGATCATCGCCAGGCGGCGCTGCTGAGCGGGACTCGGCTCGCGGTCGCGGTCGACGGCGCGACCACGGGGATCGACGTCGGCTCGCTGCTCGGCGCGAGCCTCGGTGGCTACCGCTTGTTGATGATCGAGCGCAACGGCGAGCTCACCGTGTTCGCGCTGCCCGAGCTCGGCGGAGCCGTGACCGCGCACGAGCCGGGCTACCTGTTTGCGTTTCGCCACCGCGTCGGCGGCCGCGAGCCGTGGGAGATCAGCGTCGCTCGGGTCGTCGTCCGGACCTGATCATTGGCCGCGCGGGTGGCCTCGCGGCGACCCGCAGCTCGCGCAGCGCTTGGCGGGGCCGCCGCTCGCTCGCCGCTCAGGCTCCACGTATAACTCCCCGCGATGGCGCTCCACGTCTTCAACACCCGCACCAAGCACAAACAGCCGTTCGTACCGGCGCAGCCCAAGGTCGTGCGCATCTATACCTGCGGACTGACGGTCTACTCGGACATGCACATCGGGCACGCGCGGACCTACTGCTTTTGGGACGTGTTTCGTCGCTGGCTCGAGTACCGCGGCCACCACGTCATCAGCGTCATCAACTACACGGACATCGACGATCGCATCATCACGGACGCGGCCAAGGGCGAGACCGGCGAGCTCGACCACGCCGAGCGGGTCATCGCCAGCTTTCGGGCCGACTGCCGGGCGCTCAAGATCCAAGACTACGCCGCCTACACCCGGGCCACGGACTTCGTCGACGAGCAGATCGCCGCGGTCCAGGGCCTGCTCGACAAGGGCCACGCCTACGTCGCCGACGGCGAGGTGCTCTACGACGTCCGCAGCTTCGAGCGCTACGGCCAGCTGTCCGGGCGCACGATCGAGGATCTCCAAGCCGGGGCCAGCGGTCGGACCGACCAGAGCGAGCGCGATCGCAAGCGGTTCTTCGCCGACTTCACCCTGTGGAAGCCGAGCAAGCCCGGCGAGCCGAGCTGGACCACCGGCAAGCCCGAGTGGCCGAGCGGGCGGCCCGGCTGGCACATCGAGTGCTCGGCGATGTCGACGACCATGCTCGGCGACCACTTCGACGTCCACGGCGGCGGCATCGACAACCTGTTCCCCCACCACGAGAACGAGGTCGCCCAGTCCGAGCCCCTGTGCGGCCACCCCTGGGTCGGCTACTGGATGCACCCGGCCCACCTGCAGCTGCTCGACGAGCACGGCAAGCCCGTCAAGATGAGCAAGTCGCTCGGCAACGTGATCGGCATCCCCGAGCTGCTCGCGCAGCACAGCCCCGACGTGGTCCGGTGGTTCTTCGCCGTGACCCACTACCGCTCGTCGTTGGCGTTCAACTGGCAGCTGATCAGCGAGACCAGCAAGGGCTTCGAGAAGATCAAGCGCGCCGTCGCGGCGCTCGAGCGCAGGCTCGAGCAAGCCAGCGACGCCGAGCTGGTGCTGCTCGCCAAGGGCACCTACGCGAGCTTGCGTGCGGGCGACGCGGGCGTGCCCCGGGAGCGCGAGGCGTTCGAGTCCGGGCGCTTGGGGGCAGCCTCGGCGCGGTTCATGGAGCGTTTCATCGCCGCGATGGACGACGACATCGGCACGCCCAAGGCCACCGCCGCGCTGTTTGACTACGTCGGCGAGCTGTTCACCGCCGGCATCGAGGACGGGGCCGGGGCCGAGGAGCCCATCGACCTGCCGAGCTCGTTCGCGGCCTACCGCTGCTTGACGCGGCACCTGTGGGTGCTCGGCGTCGAGCTGCCCAACCCGCGCCTGTACCCCGAGCTCGCCGCCGATTGCCTGCCGGCCGCGGGTGGCGGCGGCGACCTCGAGCGCGAGGCCGCGCTCGGCGGGGTCATCGACAAGCTCCTCGAGCTGCGCCAACAAGCCCGCAAGGCCAAGGACTTCGCCAAGTCCGATCTGATCCGCGACCTGCTCGAGCAGGCCGGCGTGGCCGTCGAAGACACGCCCAAGGGCCCGCGCTGGGACCTGGCCTGAGCTGATCAGGGTGGGGCGGCGCAGGGCCGCCCCACGCTCGACTCACTTGCTGAGGCAGCAGGCGTCGATCAAGTCGCCGAGCTTGAGCCCGTGGGGGATCCCGAGCTCGGTGATCTCGTTCCAGACCGGGAGCAGATCGTCCTCACGATCCTTGCGCTCGAGCAGCTCGTGGAGCGCGCTGACGACGGCGCGGCGGCTGCCTCGCTCGAGCGCGTCCCACAGCGCCGCCGACACGGGATCGTCGGGACGATCGGCGGTCGGTGCATGGTGCATCCACACGTTGTTGGGCTGGACGCGCGGGGTCGGCTGGACGACCGCGCTCGAGACCACCCGCGACGAGGTCGCGACCGGCGCGACCGAGCTCACGGCCGGCGTCGGTGTCGCCGCGGACGAATAGCTAGCGGGCTCCGGCGCCGGTGGCTCGCTCCGGACGACCACCGGCCGCGGTCGCTCGATGACCACCGGGCCAGGCGCCTCGCGTCGCCAGCGGCGTCGGCTGTCCCAGCGCTCGGCTGGAAGCTCGCCTCCGCGGTCCGGCATGTGGACCTCGCCGGCTGCGACCTTCTCTTGCAGGGCTTGGCCGCGCTGCAGGATCTCCTCGCCGTGGCCCTTGGGCAGCACGGTGACGACGGTGTCTTCTTTGATGATGGCGAACAGAGTCTCGCCAAACTCTTCGACGGGAATCAGCACCTGTGGCTCGCCGAGCATTGCATCGAGGGTTCGCACGGCTTTGCCGCCGTCCTCCGCATTGCCCAGCGCCGCATCCAGCCGGTCCCGGAGCGCCTCGTCGTCGAGGTCGTCCATGGTGGGGACTAGCTCGCGCAGCCGTTGCACTGCGCGATGGGTGATGCTGTAGCGCCGATGTCCAGGGAACGGACCACGCAACATAGCGCGGGGATGTAGCTCAGACCCAGGATGAACACCAGGGCTGGATCGGCGTGAATGTCGAATTTTGCCTGGGCCTGCGCAGCTTTTGTTGATGGATCACCACGCGATCCAGGCAATCACGGGCTCCAGGACCGTATTCGTTGCATATGGGGCTCTGGCCAGTCGAGTAGCCACCCCCCGGGCTGGGTCGGGGGCGGCCCCGAATTCGGCCGAATCTTGCGATCTCACGGGCGAGACCGCACGCTGACGGGCATGCGGCGGCAGCATCGCCCAACTCGAACCTTCCGGCATGGGGCGTGGGCGTTGGCAGTGGTGCTGAGCCTGAGCTCGAGCGCCCGCGTCGACGCGGCGCCGATCGAAGCGAGCGCGAGCGCGAGCGCGAGCGCGGGCGAGGCCGACCGCGCCCGCGACCGGGCCATCAGCGCGGCACGCAAGGCCGCGCTCGAGCAGGCGATCGCCGGCATCGACACGCCGGTCGACGCCGACGCGGTCAAGCAGGTGCTCGGGCGGGCCGAGGCTTGGACGGCCGGCTACCGCGTGCTCGAGCTGCGCAGCAGCGAGACGAGCGTCGAGGTTCGGATCGAGGCCGAGATCGATCTCCCGCGCCTGCGCAAGCGCGTCGCCGATGCCAGCGCCGGGGCCGGGCAGCGCCCGGCCGGCTTCGCGTGGGGTGGGCTCCGCTCGACGGGCTGCCCGGCGATCGCCGAGGCCGGGATCCGGGATCCGCTGCGGGCCTACGGGATCGTCGCGGCCAACGGTGAGACCACGCTGAGCCTGGCGATCGCCTGCACGGATCGCGGCGCCGTGACGCACACGCGGGTCCGCGCGGCGGCCGTCGAGATCGTGGCCACGACCGCGGGCGCGACCAAGCTCGAGCTTCGCGTCGCCACCCAAGGCTTCGCCGAGGAGCCCGGCGCGGCCACGCAGATCGCCTTGGATCGCGCGGTCGCCGAGCTCGCCGACGCGCTCGCGGTCGAGGCCCGCGGTGACCTCGAGCTCCGGGTCGAGCGGCCGTGGCCCGCCGCGCGGGTCGGGATCCTGGCGGATTCGCTGCGTCAGGCCGTGATCGGCGTCGACCTGGTCGAGCTCGCTGGGATCGCCTCGGATGGCAGCGTCGTGCTCCGCGTCGGCGGGCGCATCGACGCGGCGACCCTCGGCCGGCGCTTGCAAGAGTCGAGCTTTCCCGGGTTCGCCCTGGTAGGCTTGCGCGTCGATGGTGCCCATGCGCTCCGCGTCCGCATGCAGTAGCGGCTCTTGGCTCAGCCGCTGGGCGAGCGCCTTGCTGCTGGCCGCGGCCGTGTCGTCGAGCTTCGCTTGCGCCCACGGCCGGGCGGGTCGCGAGCCGCCCGCGAGCGTGCTCGAGATCGTGACAGCTACCGCCGACGCCGATGTATGGGTCGATGGCGAGTACATCGGCCAGGTCGCGGTGGTGTCCGGCAGGCTGCGGCTCGGGCCGGGGGTCCACCGGGTCGAGATCCGCAAGCCCGGCCACTTCCCCGTTCAGCGTACAGTCCGCGTGGACAAGCAGGGTGGAGGAGCGGTCACCGTCGAGGCTGAGCTGCTCACCGATCCGCGCTGAGCCAAAAAGTTCGGTCGCGGCGCAGCTATCGCTCGTGGTCTCGACGGGGCTAGGATGGTCGGCCCGGGGACTCCGATGCACTACGAACACACCCTTGATCTGACCCGGACATGGGTTACGTGTCCGGTACCCCAGCCCGATCCGCGCGTGCGGCTGGTCGGCCTGCCTCACGCGGGCGCCAGCCCGTCCGCGTTTCGACCCTGGGCCGAGCTGCTGCCCCCGGCGGTCGAGCTGCTGCCGGTTCGGCTCGCCGGGCGAGATGCCCGGGTTGACGAGCCCCTCGCCACCCGGGTCGAGGACATCGTCGTGCCCCTCGCCCAGGCGATCGAGCCGCTGCTCGAGTTGAGCGAGGTCGTGATCTTTGGCCACAGCCTCGGCGCGCTGCTCAGCCTCGAGCTGGTCTACGAGCTCCGCCGTCGGCACCTGCCGGCGCCGGCCTTGCTCGTGGTCTCGGGCCGTACGGTCCCGGGCTCGGGTCGGACCTTGCGCCTGCACGAGCTGCCCGATCGCCAGTTGATCCGCGAGGTCCAGCGCATCTACGGCGGCATCCCCCGCGAGATCCTGGTCGAGCCGGCGATGCTCATGCGGATGCTGCCGGTCCTCCGAGCCGACCTCGCGATCAACGAGAACCACAGCGTCCGCGACGAGGCCCCGATCGACACGGCGATCCTCGCCCTCGGCGGCGTCGAGGACCCGCACGTGACCCGGACCGAGCTCGAGCTGTGGCGCACGCGGACCACCGGCGCGTTCAACTGCGCGCAGTTTGAAGGCGGGCACTTTTACCTGTCGAGCGTCGAGGGTCAGCGCTGGGTCATCGATCGGATCCTCGAGGCGCTGCCCGACAAGCGCCGGCGCTGAGGGCTGCGGCCGGCTCCGGTCAAAACCGCAGGCCGAAGCCCGCGCCCGCCCACAGCTGAAGCTGCCAGCGCCGACGCACGCCGACCGCCGTCCAAGGCGTCTCGCCGGCGCTGCACAGGGCGCCTCGTGGTCCATCGCCGACCACCGCGAAGCCCGGCTGCACGAGCAAGCCGATCATCCCGCGCCGACGGGCCCCGACCAGCACCCCGAGATCGAAGCGCGGCGCCAACCAGGCGCCGGTTCGGCTGGCGGCCTGCAGCCCGTTTTCGACGCTGCAAAGCCCCGGAGCGACGTTGTCGCGCGCGCTGAGCCCCTGTCCGGTCAGCGCGACCACGCCCCCCAAGCTGAGCTGGATCGCCTCGCGGCCGAGCACCCACGTCTGCTGCCCGAGCAGGCCCATGCTGTAGCCGTAAAACGCCAGGCCATCGCTGCCCCGTCGGCCGCGGCCGCTGTAGAGCAGCGTGTGGGCTGCGAGCAAAAACCGTCGGCGTCGGCCCAGGAACCCGCCCGCGTGCAGATCGAGGGCGAGCATGCTGGCGGCGTCGATCGACCTGGCCGCGGTCATGGTTGGGCTGTAGCCGCCGGCGAGCATGACGCCGAACCGGCCGTGGTGGGGGTAGGGCCGCGCGCGGGGGGAGCTGGCGGTCGCGCCGTCGAGCTCGACCGGGGGCTCGTCGACCTCGACGATCTCGTCGTCGGCGTCGTCGGCGTCGTCAAACAGCCGCTTGAGCGCGGGCATGGTCACCGGGGTCCCGCCGAGCTCGCGGACGGTCTCGGCGACCTCGCGGCGATCCCCGGCGTCGGGGTTGTCTTCGAGGTAGCGGTTGTAGCTCTCGATTGCGAGCTCGCGCTCGCGGGTCCGCTGTTCGGGGGACTCGGCCTCGAGCGCGAGCCGCTGGTGACACACGGCGATGTTGAAGTGCAGCTTGGGCGCGGGGACCAGCGCTAGCGCGGCCGCGTAGTGATCGACCGCCGCTCGGTATTCGCCGGCCTCGAACGCCGCCCGGGCCGCTTGGACCTCGGCCTTGGCCGCAGCCTTGCGTTGCTCGAGGGCGCTCGCGTGCTCATCCTCGAGGGTCGCTGGGGCGGCTGCGACCGACGCCCACCCGAGCGCGAGGGTGAGCAATGAAGCGAGTGAAGAGCCGCGGCGCATCCCGGGCGAAGAATACTGCACCGCCCACGCCGACCCGCTCAGGCGATCGCCGCGGCGAGCAAGAGGTGCAGCCGGCGTAGATCGTGGTCGTGCTCCCGGGGAAACCACAGCAGCGCCCGCCCGACGACCGGGACGGCGACCGGTCCCGGCTCGACCAGCCAGCCAAACTCGCCGCTCGACAGGGCGGTGATCACCCCCTCGCTGCCGAGGCTGGGGACCTGCGTGGGGCTGCGCAGCCGCTCTTCGAGGGGCTCGCCAGCGAAGCCGAGCACCGCCAGCACCCGGCCGCCGCCCAAGCACGAAGTCTCGCCGCGGCCGGGCACCGCCGCGAGCAGCCGGCGCTCGTCGACGGCGGGCTTGGGCGTGCGCGCGTAGCCGCCGGTGACCTGGGCGAGGCGGACCAGCGCCGCGGCGCTGCGCTCGGCGATGATCGACCCGGCTCGGTGGAAGAACGCGTCCGGCGGCTCGCGCCAGCCCACGTACTCGGCGACGAGGCTCGCGACGCAGCGCCGCCCGGTCTCGTCGATGCAGCGACCAAAGAGATCGAGGCCGCGCTCGATCCCGTCTCGCGCCCACGGCTCGTGGACATGGCGGGCCAGCTCGCTGGCGAGCGTGCTCCCTGCGGTGGCCGCCTCGTAGCCCGGCGGCCCGACCCGACCGAGCGCCGCGGCCACACACTCGAAGAACCGCCGGCAGGACAGAGCCAGGGCCTCACGCCGCGCGAACCAGGCCACCCGCCGGCAGATCTCGATGGCGCTCTCGTTCGCCGCGAACTGCAGCTCCGGCGGGGGCATGGAAACGAGGCTCATGGCGACCGCATGAAGGACGGAAGATCGGGGGATCAGGCCGCGTCCTCGGACAGCGAGAGCCCGCCGCGCTCGACCTGGCGATCGTTGAGGGTGGTTTGGTTCTTGGCCTGCTTGGGCTTGCGACCGCGCTTCTTGGGGGGCGCGAGCGCCCGCGCGTCGAGCTTGATCGCCGCGAGCTGCTCGGCGAGCGGCGGGTCCTCCATGGCGTAAACGGTGGCGTAGGCGTGGGCTTGGCGGGCCTGCTCGAGCAGCGTCTGCTGCTCGTGCTCGAGGCAGCTGCGCGCCGCTTGGACCGTCTCGAGCGCGCGCTGAAGCTCAACCCGACAGCGCTCGACCTCGGCGGCCTGCGTGGCGAGGCGCTCACCGTCGATCTGGGGGAAACGGAGCTCCGCGAGGGGCCCCTCGAACAGCGCGAGGACGGCACGAACGGACTCGGGAATGGGCGATTCTGCGAGACTACTCATCTGGGCACCTGGCTTGGTGTTCAGTGTATAGCCAGACCGGCAGCCCGGTGTCAACCGCTTTCGGACCCCGCCGAGCGGTCCGTGCTCGGCGCTTATCACGCGCGCTCGGCCGGCGGCCGGCAATGACCGACGCGCGCCGACCCCAGCAACGCGCCGCGGAGCATGGCACACGTTGGTGCAAACGATGTGCTGCTGCATTTCTTTCGCTTCGGTGTTGTTTTTGACTATGGTCCTATCCGGGACACTCATGTCCAGCGATATCAATGAAACGATCGCCTCGCAGGTCCGCGCACGTTACCCGCTCACGTGGAACGGGGATTCAGGCAGGATCAATGGCAAGTCATGTGGCAGCCGCCGCGCACCGGTGTCAATGGAAAGACCCCGATCTCTAGCGGGAAACGGAATGTCCGACACGCAAAGAAATTGCGTGACCCCGCCCTGACCGTCGCTGCACACAGTATTCGATTGCAGACTGCGCTGCACAAACCAACTGGGCGATTTTTCAAGGAGGTCGACAACATCGCCAGTGCAGTGAAAGAACTGGCAGAACTTGGGGCGGATGTCGCCAAGATCGCGGTCTTGTTGGCCTGAGGGACCTTCTACACCCCGCAGCGGACGTTGCGCTCTTGCAAGCGGACCGCCTCGGCGTCGTCGACGATGATCGCCTCACGCAGCAGCCACTCGAACATCGCGTTACCCAAGGCTCGCTCGCTCCGCTCGTTCCACAGCCAGACCGCGAGCGAGCAGAGCGGCCCGTGGACGGTCTGGAACGCCAAGCGGCGCAGGTCGAGGCCGCCCAAGCCGACCGCGGCGAGGTATTGCTCGCGCAGGGCCAAGAAGGTCTGCCATTCGTCGATCGCCGGGAGCTCGCGCTTGGCCTCGACCCGGGGCTCGAGGGCCTCCGCCGCGGTCTCGAGCCCGTCGAGCAGATCGGTGTGGAGCTGCCGGGCCGCCCGTGCGAGCAGCTCGCCAGCGTCGTGGAGCTGGCCAAGCTCGAGCCCGGCGGCGTGGATCAACCCGAGCAGATCATCACGGACCATGGCGGCGAGCCGCTCGGGGCCGCGGCTGTGCTCGTGGGCGCCGAGGGCCTGAGCGCGCGCGCGCAGGCGATCGGCTAGGTCCGGGTCTGCGAGCGCGCGATCCCAGGCGAGCGCGAGCCCGGTGAGGTCGGCGCGATCGAGCTCGTCGGGCGGGGAGGCGAGGGTCGCGGCGTGGAGGGTCAGCGCCACGGTCAGAGGGTCTGCCCCCTCGGGGACCGCGATCGATCCAACCCGATCGCGCTCGCGGGCGGTCGGGCCGCTCGCGCTGTTCGGCGCGGCCAAGCCTCGGCGCACGAGCTCGAGGTTGGCGCGGCGCCCCGGCGCGATCAGCCACTCCCACCACAGCCGCGCGTCGCTCACCCGATCGACCTCAGCCTCAGCTACGCGCGCGGCGACGCTGCGGATCAGCCGGAGCCGGCGGGTCGCGATCGGGGTCTTGCCCACGATCCGCCCGAGCTCGCGCCAGGCCCCGCGCTCGATGGCCTCGGCGCACAGCCAGAGGGCGGCGGCCTCGATCGTCACGCGGGCCCGGGTTGGCGCGGCGAGCTCGAGGGCGGAGTCCAGCAAGCGCCGCGCGCTCGCCCGATCCCCGCAATTCTCGGCGAGCAGGCCGGTCGCGACCACGGCCGCGCCGCCGAGCTTCCAGCGGACCTCCCCGCGCGGCGACGCGTCCCGGCGCCGCTCGATCCAGGCGATCAGCTCGGCGTCGAGCGCCGGGCCAGCGTGACCGCGACGCAAGCCCGCCCAGCTCGCCGCCAGCACGGCGACCCCGCGAAGGTCGCGACGGCCGATCCAAAAGCTCAGCCGCGTGAGCGCCCAAGCCAGCTTGACCTGGCCAAGCGGGATCAGGATCGCCCGCGTGATCGGCCAGGGGAACAGCACGATCCCCGTGGCCAGGACGTAGCCCAGGGCCACGAGGGCGTCCGCGAGCTCGCCGGCGGCCAGCGCCGCGATCAGGTAGGCCAGCTCCGCGACGAACCACGGCCCGACGATCAGCCAGATCACCACGGCGACGACCGCCGCAGCCGGGATGGGTCCGTCGGGCTTGCGCTGGGCGCCAGCCGAGGTCGCGAGCAGGACCGCGATCACGCCAGCGAGCAGCCCCGGGCTCACGAGCCCCCCCGGCGGCGGCGATCACCAAACCCCAGGGCGGCCAGGGCCGCGAACGGGGCCCGGTGCCCGTGAGCCGGGTCGGCCTCGTCCTCGCTCGGCTCCCTCGAATCCGGCGCGTGGGGGGCCGGGTCGAGGGTCGCCCACAGCTCGTGGAGCAGGCGCCGGTTGGGGTCGCGCAGCTCGGCCATCGCCTCGCGGACCAGCTCGGGCGTGCGCGGGTGAGCGCCGAGCGGGCTGCGATAGCTGGCTGCGGTCTCGAGCTCGAGCTCGAGCATCGCGATCAGCTTTTGACCCTCACGCTCGACCTCGGCGCGGGCGCAGTCGGGCCGGAGCCCGAGCACGTAAAACGGGTTGCTGACCAGGCGCTCGCGGGCGGCGTCGCGCTGGTCCGCGCCCGCCCCCCAGCTCGCCGACGGCTGCTTGGCCATCAGCGCACTCCCGAGTCGAAGCTCTGCCGGCGGCTCTGGACATCGGCCGGCAGCAGCCGCCAGAGCCGCTCGGTGACCCGCCGCAGCGTCGAGTTGTCGTCGCGCTCGAGCGCCTGCCGGCCCTCGCGGACCAGGGTCTGGGCGAGGGGCAGATCGGTGGCTGAGTCGGCCTTGGACGCGGCGTCCTCGAATAGATACTCCCAGGTGCTCGGATCCCGGTACCAGGCGGTCTCGCCCAGCTGCGTGGCCAACCGGAGCTGGCGCTGAAGCTCGCGGGGATCGTGCTCCGCGGCCGCCCGATCGATGGCCTCGCTGACCTCCTCGAACAGCTTTTGCTCGCGCGGCGTGCCGTACTGGCTGATGCTCGACGCGGCCCAGGTCATGGTTCGGAGCTTGCGCTCCTCGAGCTCGGGCCAGCGCTTGGTCTGCTCGACCTGCTCGAGGTCGGCGTCGAGCTCGAGCAGGCTTCGGCGCGCGCGCTGGCCAGCGTCCTCGTTGCCGCCGCGGGTGGCCTCGAGGTCGCGCTCGACCTCCGCGAGGCCCTGCTCGACGCGATCGAGCAGCCCGAGCACCTGCGGCGTGCCGTTGCGAAACGCGTCGCCGCGCAGGGTCACGAGCCGCGCACGCATGCCCTCGACGTTGGCCTGCAAGACCTCGGGGTCGGCGGCCGGGACCAGCAGGTGGGCGACCTCTTCAAACACCTGATCCAAGCTCGGGACCAACGCCCGGGCCGAGAGCCGGCCGCCGCGATCGAGCTCGAGGGTCAGCTCGATCAGCGAGCCCGCCGGCAAGCTGGCCTTGATGTCGCGGCTGGGGATCTCGAGGCACCCGACCAGCCGGCACAGGTGCGCGCGGTCGAACTCGCCCTGGACGATCGGGATCTTGAGGACCGAGCCCTCGCCGCCCTTGGCCACCGACTCGACCGTGTTGTGGGTGAACGTCCGCTTGGCCGGCAGCGGCGTGCCCCGGTCGAAGTAGGTGCGGACCGCGTCGCTGGCCAAGGCCACGCCGATGGTCCGCGACAGCGGCGGATCGCTGATCGTCACGCCCTGCACGATCGTGACCGTGGGCGGATCGACGGGGACCGGCTCGCCGTCAGCGTCGGTCGCGACTAGCTTGAACACGTTGGCCTTGCGCGGGATCAGGTCGACGCCGATCACAAAGCCGCCCTCGCCGTTGATCGCCGTGGTCGCGCTGGTCCACAGCCCGTCGCCGCGATGCAGCTGCAGCCGCGTGGGCGCGCGGCCGGGGCCCTCGACCAGGCGCCCAACCACGTGCGGGCACAGATCGGAGGACACCGCCGGGAATTGCAGCCACAGCCGCCGGCCGCGGACCTTGGCGCTGACGAGCTCGGTCGGGCGCGCGTCGAGGCCCGCGGTCGCGGCGTAGATCGCCGCACC